>ERZ808040.1682-NODE-1682-length-14258-cov-3.669276_pt1 | contig 14258 bp, 10 predicted proteins | sample MGYA00380191_ERZ808040 | MGnify/ENA primary metagenome ERZ808040 (study PRJEB31490, sample SAMN06133395) | mouse gut metagenome | isolation source: J6 | host: mice | place: China: Chengdu | collected 2015-05 ... | reverse complement strand
AGTGGAGTGCGTTGTTGACAGTTTGTTTTACGGCTGACTTCATTAAGAAATTAAGCGAAATGGCGAAGCATGCCCATTTTTAAAATAAAAACAGCTGTAAGTGCAGTTTTTGTCTGAGATTCAATGGGAGTTTTGTCAATGATGATATTGAAAATATTGAAATAACCTAAAGCTGTGGATTGCATGTTACGCAAAAATCCACAGTTTTTTAGTGGAGAAAATTGTTTAGCATGTCTAGAAAGAATTACATTAGAAAATTAAACATTGTAGCAGGAATCTTCGGTGGATTATTCATTATAATGAAGGCCGTGGCAGAAAAAAGAAAAGAAGGCAAAGATATTAATGATGAGAATCCGTATCTTACTGAATCATATTTTCGAACAGAAGGAAATCAAGTAGAAGTTGATAATTACATAACTGGAACAAGAATCTCGAATACATCATTATCACTTTACGAGAGGATTTTAAAACCAACAATTGATAGATTACTTTCTTTTTTGGGGCTTGTGCTTTTAGCGCCAGTGTTTGCAATGATCTCCGCAGCGATATTTTTAGATGATCCGGGGCCGATTTTTTTTACGCAAAAACGTGTGGGGAAGGATAAGGAATTCTTTTTCCTGCATAAATTCCGCAGTATGAAGATGAGCACGCCTCATGACGTACCAACGCATCAGTTAAGCGACCCAGAACAGTACATTACACGAGTTGGTCGCGTGCTTCGAAAAACCAGCCTGGATGAACTCCCGCAGATCTGGGATATTTTCCGGGGCCGGATGAGCATTATCGGTCCAAGACCGGCACTGTGGAATCAGGATGATCTGATCAGAGAGCGCGACCGATATTTTGCGAACAGTGTCACTCCGGGGCTCACCGGATGGGCGCAGATCAATGGCCGGGACGAACTGGAAATACCGGATAAGGCAAAGTTGGATGGAGAATATGTGAAACATTTACGACAGGGCGGGATGAAGGCCCTGTTTTTTGATTTGAAATGTTTTCTTGGAACGGTACTGTCAGTTGCGGGCGGAGACGGCGTTGTGGAAGGCGGGACTGGGGAGATACATAAGATAAAAGCTGCCAATCAAAATAATGGCAGAATAAAAAAGAGAAAGACTGATAGCCAAGCGGAATATGGAGCAGAAGAGATCTGCATCGATGATGCAGGATTTGAAGATTATGCATATAAAAAGAAATTTGAGATAAATACAAGTGCTGAGAATCGTAAACGTGTTTTGATTACCGGGGCAAACAGCTATATTGGTGAATCCTTTGAGGTATATGCCCGGGAAAATTATGGCAAGAACTTCACCATAGATACTGTGGATATGATTGACGGTACATGGAGGGAAAAGGACTTTAGAGAATATGACTGCGTATTTCATGTGGCAGGAATTGCTCATGCGGATGTGGGCAATGTAGATGAAGAAACAAAGGCCAGATATTATGCAGTAAATACAGATCTGGCAGTTGAGACCGCAAGGAAGGCAAAGGCGGAAGGCGTCAGACAGTTTGTGTTCATGTCCTCTATGATCATCTATGGAGAAGCCGCGCCGTTAGGAAAACGGAAGGTGATAGATGAGCATACACTTCCTGCTCCCGCAAATTTTTATGGGGATAGTAAATGGCAGGCGGATAAACTGGTGCGCAGATTAAAGAATGAAAATTTTCACGTGGCAGTGCTTAGGCCTCCTATGATATACGGAAAAGGAAGTAAGGGAAACTATCCGCTTTTGTCCAAAATTGCGAAGAATGTACCTGCTTTTCCGGCAGTGAATAATTTGCGCTCGATACTTCATATTGATAATCTGTGTGAGTTTTTATGTCTGCTTATGCTTTCCGGTGAAGACGGTATTTATTTTCCGCAGAATAACGAATATGCAGAAACAGCGTCAATGGTAGAAGGAATTGCAGACATGGCCTGGCATCCGATCAAGGTCACACGACTTTTGAATCCGGCTGTAACTGCGGCGTCCCATATGGCTGGGAAGATATCAGGAATGGTAAATAAGGCGTTCGGAAACAGCATATACAGTCAGACCTTGTCTGTGTATAGCGGTCTGGATTATCAAGTAAATGATTTTCAAAAATCAATAGAATTAACAGAAGCAGATATAGAGAGTACTGCAGACAGAGAAATTAAAAAAGGAGCGTAACAGGATTGCAGACAATTTGGATTATCGACCATTATTCATCCGAACCACAATATGGCGGTATTTCGCGTCAATATGATTTTGCCAGGGAGCTTGGCAGGCGTGGCTACAATGTGGTTGTGATCGCTTCAGGATTTTGCCATTTCACTCACACATATATTTCAGAAAAAGCAGTCAAAGTCAGCACAATAGCCGACCGTGTTCATTATATCTATTTAAAAACAACTTCCTATGAGTCTAATGGCGGTTTCGGGCGTGCAAAAAATATGATTGATTTTTTGAATAAGGTGGTTAAATATGAAGCAATTATCGCAAGAAGATATGGGAAACCGGATGTAGTCACTGGATGCTCTGTTCACCCTTTGGCGTGGGTAGCGGCTTACAGGATTGCCAGGAAGTATCAAATACGTTTTGTTGCGGAAGTCCGTGATTTCTGGCCCAGGATCTGGGTAGTCAGCGGAGATAAAAAGGCTGCGGATCCGATGGTGTTGTTTTTCGGTGTAATTCAACGTTGGGCATTCCTTCGTGCAGACCGTATCATTTATTCTATGTATCATGGAGATAAATATATCTGTGGAGAACTGGGGATTCCCAGAAGTAAGGTTTATTTAATCGGACAGCCAATGGACTGTGAACGATTTGATGAAAACAGCAAGAAAACGGATTTGCTTCCAAACGAAATCCGGGAGTTTATGAAAGACTCATTTGTCTGTTCTTTTGCAGGTTACTATATGACCTATGAAGGGGTATATGTAATGCTGGAGGCATTAAAACAGTTAGAAGCGAAAGAACTGCCTGTTAAAATGATTTTTGTGGGTTCCGGACACGAAAAGGAAGGGATGGAGCGATATATCAAAGATAATAAAATCTGTAATGCATTGGTATATGATAGAATTCCCAAAGAAGCGGTTCCGGCATTAATCAGCCACAGCGATATCTGCATGGCCCATTTAGAGGTCAAGGGACATAAAGAAGTATACAAATATGGTGTATCCAAAAATAAAGTTAATGAATATTTATATTCTGGCTCCTGTGTTCTATATGGTTTTCTGTATAAGGATGATGAGGTTGCAGAGAGCGGAGGCGGTATGGTATTCGAGCCATATGATGCGGAAGAACTGGCGGCTAAAATAGAAAAAGTATATAGGATGTCGTTGGAAGAGCGGAGAAAATTCGGTATCAATGGACGAAATTATATCCGTAAAAATAGAAGTGTAAAAGTATTGGCCGACAAATTGCTTGAGGTACTTTTTGGATGAGTGGAACAGACAAGATCTCTCTCTATTGGAATACAGTAAAATTTCTAAAACTTGTACAGATAAAACATCAAATTAAAAATCGGGTATTTAGATCTAGAAAAGAGAAGCTATTGGACAGTATAAAAAAGCTTCATGTACCAGATATTCAAAAATTTAACATTGTGATTCCAGAACTTGACTTTGATAAAGAATATTTACATCGCTTCAATAGGGAAGGCTTATTAAAAGATGAGATTACGCTGCTTCATGAAACACATAAATTAGAAGATTGTTGGAATATCCCGGATGCGCTGCATCTATGGAATTATAATCTGCATTATCTGGAGTTTTTGCTTCCGTTAGCTGTAAAATATGAGCAAACTTTGGATGAACAATATTTCTGTAAATTTGAAAATTTGCTGAATAAATGGATGAAGCAATCTTCCGAGGACAGTTTTGAACCATACACGATTTCCATGCGAATTCCGAATCTTCTGATCTGTATGGAACTACTGAAAAACAGAATAGCTGAAACAAGCATAGGAGCGCAGTTACAAACCAGTATCTATCAGCAATATCAATATCTGTTAAGAACACAGGAGTTGGGGCTTCTTGCAAACCACTATTTTGAAAATTTAAAAACGATTGTCATATCCAGCCTGTTGTTTAGAGAACAAGAAACCTATCATAAATATTTTAATCTGCTGTTAAAACAAATAGAGGAACAAATTCTTGAAGACGGGATGCATTTTGAACGAAGCTTTATGTATCATAAGATTATCCTGGAGGACATTCTGCGTATACATGAAGTACTTATATCTACGGATCATAAGGGGGATGCAGAAAAGCTCATTCCGACGATTCAAAAAATGACGTTGGTTATTGAAAACATCGAAAAAGGGTTTCACCGCACGCCTCTTTTTAATGATGCTGGAAATAATGTAAGCAAAAGCAAGGAGGCACTGGTAAAAGCGGCAGGACGTATTTGCGGATACGGGAACTTTGGACGAGGCGGTCAGGTATATGTAAAGCGGGAAGGACTTCGGAAAAGTGCTCAGCAAAAAAAATTAGCAGAGACAGCATTTTCAGAATCTGGCTATTACAAACTGTATACGGAGAAAGCTGCACTCCTTTTCGATTGCGGAAAAATCGGACCTCCCTATATGGGAGGACATGCCCATTGCGACTGTCTGAGTTTTGAGCTTTCACTGAATGGTGATGTAATCTTTGTAAATTCAGGTACCGGGCAGTATCAGGGGGAGCTAAGAAAGTTTTTCCGCAGTACATCTGCCCATAACACAATCATGATTGACGACAGGGAACAGTCAGAACTTTGGGGGGAACACAGAGCAGGAAGAAGGATTAGTAAAGTGCGGGGAAATACAGTTGAGGAAATAGATGGAGATACAGTTACAGGCAGCTTTAGGAGTTATCATGGTGACAATTTTCGAAGAAGGATGAGACTAACCAATGAAAATAGACTATTCATTACGGACGATTTTGCGGTACATCGTAAGGGAAGACATATTGCCAGGCAATTTTTTCATATTGCTCCCGGATATTCTTATGAGAGAAAAGGGAAAACGGTAGCTGTAAAAAAGGGAATAGAGGGTATTGCCTTAATCAGCTTACCTGATGCCTGTGACTATTTGATTCATACAGAGGGTATAATTACGAATTATGCGGAAGATTTCGGAAAATATGAATGCAAACAAGTATTAGAAATAAGAACCATATTTGAAGATAAACTTCGTTCTAAAGTAGAGATAAGATTAGAACATTAGAAAAGAGATACGCGAACAGGTTTGCAATGACATAAAAAAGTCAGGCGGAAATATATACAGGAAAGAAAAACGGGAGAGAAGCAAATGGTAAATGTAATAGGTTTAGGATATATCGGGCTTCCAACAGCACTGATGCTTGCCTCACATGGCGTGGAAGTAATTGGTACAGATTACAATAAAAAGCTCGTTGAAACATTAAATGAAGGCCGTACCACATTCAAGGAAGACGGTCTGGATAAGCTGTTCGAGGAAGCGCTTGCTGCCGGAATTAAATTTACAGACGAATATCAGGTTACAGATACATATATTGTTTCTGTGCCGACTCCTTACGATAAATTCAGTAAAAAAGTAGATGCCTGTTATGTTGTGTCTGCAATCCGGGATGTATTGAAAGTCTGTCCGTCAAATGCAACAATTGTCATTGAATCTACCGTTTCTCCTGGGACTATAGATAAGTTCGTGAGACCGGTCATTGAAGAAGCGGGTCTGGAAATCGGTGAAGATGTGCATCTGGTTCATGCGCCGGAGCGAATTATCCCGGGGAATATGGTTTACGAACTGCTTCATAATAACCGGACGATCGGAGCGGATGAGAAGCAGATCGGAGAGAAGATTAAACAGATTTATGCCTCTTTCTGTCAAGGAGAAATTGTTGTCACAGATATACGTACAGCAGAGATGACAAAGGTTGTGGAAAATACATACCGTGCGGTTAACATTGCATTTGCTAATGAGTTGGCAAAAATCTGTCGGCATGATGATATGGATGTTTATGAAATTATCAAAATATGCAATATGCATCCCAGAGTAAATATTCTGCAGCCGGGACCTGGGGTGGGAGGGCATTGTATTTCCGTAGATCCATGGTTTTTGGTCGGTGACTATCCATCTTTGGCAAAGGTCATTGATGAATCTATGAAAACAAACGATGGGATGCCGGATTTTGTTCTCAACCGGATTTATGAAATTATGCAGGAAAAGAATCTTACAGACATTAGCCGTGTTGGGCTCTATGGGATGACTTATAAAGAAAATGTAGATGATATGCGGGAAAGTCCTACTTTACAATTGTTGGAAAGTCAGGAGCGGCATTTGGCTGCAGGGCTTAAGGTTTATGATCCGTACATTACGGAGGATATTGTGCCGAATCAGATGCACAGTATGGAAGATTTTTTGGACTCCGTAGATTTTGTAGTTGTAATGGTTGGACATGATGAATTGAAAAGAAGTATGAAGAAGCTGGAAGGAAAGATCGTGTTGGATACAAGGCATGTATGTAATCTTGAAGGTGTATATTTGCTTTAGGTGGTTTTAATTTTTACAATTAGGAAGGATTAAAGGTTTGAAACAATTATTTTTATCGGTAAATGATGGATCTATGAACGTTGTAGATACACCGGTTCCGACCGTCAAGGAAAATACGGTTGTAATTGAAACATTATATTCCGTTGTATCAGCAGGAACAGAACGGAGCCTGACTTCTTTTGGCGGAAAGAACTTGATTCAGAAGGCCATGGAGCGTCCGGATCAGGTAAAGAAAGTTACAGAGAAAATGTCAACGGACGGAATCCTCACGACAGTTGAGGCTGCATTTGGGCGGCTGAAAGATCCAATGCCTATGGGATATACGGCTGTCGGAAAGGTCGTGGAAACGGGCAGAGGAGTCACAGAGGTATCTGTGGGAGATACGGTCGCTGCCGTAGGACAGGCTTATCACAGTGAAGTCAATCGTGTAGGGAAAAATTTGGTTGTCCGTGTGCCGGAGGAAGTAACTGATATCCGTCAGGCTGCATTTGCAGCTCTTGGCGGAATTGCATTGGAAGGAATCCATCAGGCAGAGGTTGTACCAGGCGAAACAGTGGCTGTCATTGGTCTGGGGCTTTTAGGGCATATTACAGCAAGGATATTGGATGCATATGGCTGTGATGTCATCGGTTTTGATGTAGCAGATAAAACATTGCCGGACACCAGGCTGAAGGCATTTATCAATTCTACGGATGATCATGCGGCAGACATGGCAAAAAACCTGACCTATGGTCGTGGTGTAGATAAGGTGATCATAACGGCAGCAACAGATTCGAATGCGCCGATTGATCTGTCTGAGGAGATTACCCGTGACCGGGGAACCATCTGCATGATCGGTGTGACGAAAATGGAACTGGACCGAAGGCCTTTTTATCAGAAGGAGCTTAGCTTTAAAATTGCGAGATCCTATGGTCCGGGCCGGTATGACAGCAGCTATGAAGAAGACGGCTTCGACTACCCCATCGGATATGTAAGATTTACACAAGGACGCAATGTTGAAGAATTTATAAGGCTTCTGAGCACAGGCAGACTGAACATTGCGGATCTGATCACCCATGTAATTCCATTTGCCGACGCAGTAAAAGCATATGAAATGATTACAGCGAATCCCAATCATGAAAAGTATATTGGGGTTCTTTTAAAGTATGAAGAAAATGCTTTGAAGTGGAATTCGGTAATCAGAAATTCGCTGCGGAAAAAGCAGAAAGTAAATAAAAAACAGATTAATCTTGGTCTGATCGGTGCTGGATTATTTGCAAGAACTACTATGCTGCCTATTATGCAGAACAGCGGGTTATATCATTTTAAGGGGATGGCCACTACAGGAGGAATTGCATCAGCACAGGCAAATGAAGTATTTCCATTCGACTATACGACGAATGACTACAGAAAATTGCTCGAGGATGAGGATATTGATCTGATCGCCATTTCTACACAGCATAACAATCATAGCAGATTTATTGTTGAGGCACTACAGGCCGGAAAAAATGTATACTGTGAAAAGCCGTTGTGCCTGAATCTGAATGAATTGGAGCAGATTGAATCGGCATATGCAGAAAATAGCGGTGAGCTTTTCTGCGGGCTGAACCGAAGACATGCGCCGTTGATCCAGGAGATTAAGAAAGAGCTTCAGACATCGAAAATTCCTGCTGTATATGACTACATAGCAAATGCAGGATATATTCCGCCGGATCACTGGACACAGGATGAGAGCAAAGGTGGAGGAAGGATTATCGGCGAAGCTGTACATTTTATAGATACGATCCAGTATTTAGACGGCAGTGAACTGGTAGATTTGAAGGTCAGCTATGCAGCAAATCCGGCATATCCGAAGAAAGACAATGCGGTTATCACTCTCAGATTTGTATCCGGGGCGGTTGGAAATATTATCTATACTTCTATGGGGAGTAAAAAATATCCGAAGGAACAGCTGCGGGTGTTCAGTAACGGGGCTGTGTATGAGATGGATAATTATGTGGGGGTGACGAAGTATGGGAGCGGTAAGAAAAAAGAAGTAAAGCTGAAGCAGGATAAGGGGATTGGGAGTGAATATCGGTATATATTTGATGTACTGATTGGTAAAAAGGAGAATGAGATTATAGAAGATACATTTGCGGGGCATAGAATGTTGTTTGATGCGATAAGGGGGAGGTTAGTATGTAAATAACAACAGTAAATATACAAGTATATAATTTGCATACTAAAATATCAATTTGTCAACATTGTGCAGCTAAAGTATTTGTCTAAGTATCAAAGGATACTCCCATAGAAAGGATGGAAGTGGAATTTAAATGAAAGTTATATTGGTATTGGGATCAACATTAAGATTTTTGCCCTGGGCACCTTTTTACTTAGATAAACTTTTGCATTTAGGGTGCGATATAACTGTTATTACATGGAACCGAGAAGGAATGGATGAAATTGAAATAGATAATAGAATTCATATGCATCAGCTAAATCTTCCATTGGATAATTCGATAAAGAAATTTAAGAAAATATCGAGCTATTTGAAGTTTAGAAAATTTGTGATATCAGAAATTAAAAAGAATGATTATGATTTAATGATTGTATCAATGGCCCAAACATCACTTTGTATATATGATATTCTACAAAAGCAATATCAAAATAAGTATATTTATGATATGAGAGATCCATCATTTGAAAAGATACCTGTTTTATCAATGATGTTAAAAAAGATTGTGAGAAATTCATCAATTGTATTTATAAGTTCTGAAGGATATCGCTGTCTTCTGCCTACTAATGTTAGGATAGTAACGAATCATAATTATAGAGAAAAGGACAAGGAAATCTATAAAAAAATGAGTCATACAGCAGAGAGTGATCGCATTCGAATATCTTTTTGGGGATTTATTAGAGATATTGAAGTAAACAAAATATTTATAGAAAGGATAGCGAATGACGATAGGTTCATACTAAATTACTATGGAGCTTTATGGGGAGAAGCAGAGAAATTGTTTTCTTTTTGTAAAGAGCATAAAATAGAAAATGTTTCTTATTGCGGAACATATGGAGAAAACGGTCGTATTGATATTGCAACAAGAACTGACTTGATTCTAAATCTTTATGCTAATGATAATAATGGCGAAAATCCAAGAATGACAAATAAATATTATGATGGAGTTATGTTTAATATCCCGCAAATAGTTTATGATGGGGGATATATGTCAAAACTTGTTAAGAAAAAAAGTATAGGTTTTTCTACGAACCTTTCTGATGATACGGCAGATAGACTTTATGATTATTATAGAGGAATTGATAAGAAGATCTTTTATGAGAATTGTAAGGCAGAATTAAGACGTATTGAAGAAGAACAGAAGTATGCAAAGAAATGCTTAGAAGAAACAATCAGGGAAAAAGATATATATGGAAGTTTAAAACGTTAAAGTAATCAGGTGATTATAAATGAGAATACTCTATTTTACATTCCTAGAACCATCTGAAAAGTTTGGAGGGGGTATAGGAATTCTTAAATCATTGAGCGCACTATGTCAGTTTGCAGATGTGTGTTATGTAGGTCCTTTATTCAATCAGGAAGAAATTATAAAGTATAATATCAAATTATATGATTGTACATTTATAGAAATAAAAAAGACGTATATAAAAAGAGTATATAACTATATTATACATAGATCGGCATCAGGCTTTTATGATAGTTGGAAGAATGCTGTAGAAGGGAAAATATCAAAAGAAAAATATGATTTTGTATATTTGGAAAGAAGTCTGCAAGGGTTTGCTGCAAAATGGAGTAAAAAAAATAATATTCCTCTTATTTTGATGACACACAACGTTGAATATGATTATTTTTACATGTTGATGGAAAAGAGTATTTCTTTATCAAAATATTTTTCTTTTAGAAATGCAAGATTAAACGAAAGAATATGCTTACAATGTGCAGATAAAGTAATTTCTTTAACAGAGTATGATAAAAAACGTTTTATGAAAATATATAAAGTTTCTCAAAAAAAAATCTCTATCATTCCTGTATGTATTAATGGTATATCTGTTAAAAATGTATATAAAAATAATAAGCCATATATTTTACTTACAGGTTCTTTGTGGTTTGGAGCTAATTCTGATGGAGCTGTATGGTTTTTGCGATATGTTTGGACTGAGCTAGAGGAAGAAATTGGAGAACTTTTCGATTTGATAATAGCAGGAAGTAATCCTAGTAGATTAATTTATGACACAGTAAAAGAATTACGACATGTTAGAATAATTGAAAATCCGATTTCGATGGATTTGTATTATGCAGGAGCTTCAATATTTGTTGCGCCTATTTTTTACGGTTCAGGAATGAAAGTCAAAATTGCGGAGGCTTTATCCTGTGGACTGGAAGTAGTGTCAACGTCCCATGCTTTAACAGGATATGAAAAGGTAAAAGAGTATATCCATTGTGCAGATAGTAAGGAAGACTTTAAAAGTGCGATAAAAAATATAATTGAGAATTCACTATATAATAATCGAAGTGAAGAAATAAGAAATATATTTAAAAAAAATTTTAGTATGGAAACCTTTGTAAATCTATTGAAAAATACTATTTATGGAACATTAAAATCTAATAAATAGAAGTCAAGTTTTGAACATAGAATCTGGAGAAAGTATATGGTATGGCATTGGTTTATTTTTTCTATATTATTAATAATGACTTTTATAGAGCAATTTGGACATATTTCTAAAAAAAATTGCGAACGCTTCTGTGCCTTTATGTCAATAGTATTTATTTTCATTTCTAGTATAAGATGGAATCAGACCATAGGCGATTGGGAAGGATACTACTCCATATATTGCTGGTTTGAACCAAAAGAATTTTTAGATATATTCCGTATAGATTATTGGCCATTTGAACCAATATATTATTTAACTACCCGATTTATATGTTATTTTCTAAATGATTATATGTATGTGCAAGTTTTTATGGCTTCTGTAACGATAGGATGTTTCTATCAATCAGCGAAATATATAAACAGAAAAATTGAAATATATGGAAAAGAATTTGGAATAGAGAAGTCAATTATTATTGCCTCTTTTCTTATGTGGTGGGCAACAAGTTGCGCATCAATCTACACTGTTCGTACTAATGCAGCGGCATCAATTTGTTTATATTCGCTTCGCTTTATAGAACGAAGAGATTTAAAAAGGTTTCTTTTTACAATACTTATTGCACTTGGATTTCACTTTACTTCTCTTATTTTTATACCGGCATATTTTTTGTATAGTAAAAAGATAAATATAAAAACATTAATAATGTCTATTATTGGTGTAATATTCATTAAAATAGTTGGACTAAATAGAATTATTAGTTTGGTTGGATTATTAGGTGGAAGATACGCAAGAAAAGTAGCCACTTATAATGTGGAATTAGGAACTACTAATTTGTCATATATGAATTATTCAACATGGTTTTTAATTGTAAAAGCCCTCTCAAATACAATCCTTGTTGTTGCTTTGGGGCTTTTAATCATAAAATATATGAAAAGAAATAAGAGAATAAAAGGAATAAACAACTTATACCTTATTGGGGCATTTCTACAAGCATTAACAATAAATTATAATTTTAATTTTGCACGTGTGGCTGTGTTCTATATTAATCAACAATTTTTTATTTTGCCAAATATATTTAATCTTCCTAAAGCTAAAAATATAACAAGAGTTATTTTTTTTGCAATATTTACATTTTATACAACTTTAAAGATGTATTCTCTACTTAATTCGCAAGAAGGATATCATGTATTTACTACAATATTTAGTAGATAAAGTATAATAAATAAGAAATATTTAATGGAATATGTATCTATTCAATATTCTAAAAGTGAGGTGACGAAATGATAATAACAAAGACGCCATTTCGTATGTCTTTTTTTGGTGGTGGAACGGATATGGAATCTTTTTTTATAAAAAATGAAGGAGCTGTTTTATCCACTACGTTTGATAAGTATTGTTATGTGAATGTAAGACATCTCCCAAGGTTTTTTGACTATAGTACAGAATTGTCTTATTCAAGAATTGAACGTGTAAAAGATGTTGATGATATTAAACATCCAGCCATAAGAAATGCTATGCAAATGTTGGACATGCACGAAATTCGTCTTACTTATGAAGCAGATCTCCCAGCACGGTCAGGGCTTGGAACGAGTTCTTCTTTTGCAGTAGGAATGCTAAATGCATTTTATTGCTTAAAAGGCAAATATGTGGACAGGAAGACATTGGCAGATAAGGCGATTTATTTAGAACGTAAACTTTGTAATGAAGCAGGAGGCTGGCAGGATCAAATAGCCGCAAGTTTTGGTGGGTTTAATAGAATTAATTTTAATAGTAGTGGCTATGAAGTTATGCCTGTGATTATTAATCCAGAGCGGAAAAAATGTTTAAAAGAACGTCTTCTTATGTTCTTTACAGGCTTTACAAGGTTTAGTTCCGAAGTGCAGGAAGCAAATGAAAAGATTCGGAGGAAAAGTATAACGCAACTTAAAGAGATGCTTCAGCTAGTAGACGAGGCAGAGAATGTATTGGTTAATCAAAATGTAAGTTTGGATGAATTTGGCCGTCTTCTTAATTATACCTGGAGATTAAAACAACAGACAGGGCCAAGTATAAGCACGGATAGTATTGACAATCTGTATGAGCAGGGCGTCAAAGCAGGGGCATTGGGCGGAAAACTGCTTGGCGCTGGGGGAGGAGGTTTTCTTGTGTTCTATGTCCCAGAAGGGAAGAAGGAATCTGTTATGAGAGCCATGGAAAAGTTGCTCTACATTCCTTTTGAATTTGAAACAGGTGGTACGACGGTAGTTCATTATACACCAGAAAATTACATACCGAAGGAAAGCAATCTTTCTTGACTGAGATGGATTAGACAGTGATTGTATGAAAAAAAGTTACATATGAAAAAGCAATAAATAAAATACCGAAAGGAAGTATTTTTTGAAACTTTTAAAGGAAAAACTTAAAAAACATATTGAATTGTTGTTAAAACGATATCCGCAATTATCATCAGTATGTCAGGATATAGTAGAGGCATATTTGATTATGGAAGAATGCTATGAACAGGATGGAAAACTGCTTATAGCAGGTAATGGCGGATCAGCAGCGGATTCAGAGCATATTGCAGGGGAGTTAATGAAGAGGTTTAAAATCCCCAGACCAGTGAGCAAGGAATTCGCTGATAAACTAAAAGTGGTTGATTCAGAACGTGGTACAGAACTTGCCAGGAGTTTAGAGAGAAGTCTTATGGCAATACCACTTGTTGCTCATGAAGCGTTGACTACCGCTTATATAAATGATGTGGATGGCATAGGAGTCTTTGCACAGCAACTTTTTGGATTTGGGAGAAAAGGGGATGTATTTCTTGGAATCTCAACTTCAGGCAAAAGTAAAAATATAATAAATGCCGCAGTGGTTGCCCGAGCGATTGGCATCAAAGTGATAGGACTTACGGGAGCGTGTGGAGGAGAATTGGCATCAATTGCAGATGCAACAGTAAAAGTTCCGGAGTTAGAGACATATATGATTCAAGAATTGCATTTGCCAATTTATCATTGTTGGTGTTTGATGCTGGAAGATAGATTTTTCGGTTAGAAAATTAATTTAAAGACATTGGGAGGATAACAAATGAGAATATTTATTACAGGAATTGCTGGTTTTCTTGGAAGCCATATTGCAGATGCAATGATAGCCGACGGGCATAAAGTATCTGGATGCGACAATTTACTTGGTGGATATTTAGATAATGTACCAGAAGATGTAGAATATTATCAGATTGATTG
>ERZ808040.1681-NODE-1681-length-14273-cov-3.795999_pt1 | contig 14273 bp, 8 predicted proteins | sample MGYA00380191_ERZ808040 | MGnify/ENA primary metagenome ERZ808040 (study PRJEB31490, sample SAMN06133395) | mouse gut metagenome | isolation source: J6 | host: mice | place: China: Chengdu | collected 2015-05 ... | reverse complement strand
TGGCTGTTTTCGTCTGACCTAAGCCGTGACCTATACGGGATTTCGGAGCGGTCAGGTCTGGAGCCTTCCAGAGAGGATACTGCCCATCGTTCGGGCCGCCTGACGCTGGGAGGCTGTGGTCACATGGACGTAGGTGTCCAGGGTGAAACCCGCCGAGAAGTGCCCCAGCATCCCGGACACCGTTTTCACGTCCACTCCGTTCTGGAGGGCCAGGGTGGCATAGGTGTGGCGCAAATCGTGGAACCTTACCCTAGGCAATCCCGCCCGTTTCAGCACCCGGTGGAGCATGTGCAGCACGCTGCCCGGGGAGATCGGCCCGCCGGTGGGGCTGGGGAACACCCAAGGGCTGCCTCCTGCTTTCTTTCTCTGTGCTTTCAGGACGTCTATCGTATCCTCTGCCAGCGGCAGGGTACGGTAGGCGTTTTTCGTTTTCAGGGGTGCCTCCACCACCTCGCCGTTGATCCGGGCGATCTGCCGCCGAACCCGGAGGTCACCGCGTTCCAAATCAATGTCCACCCATTTCAGGCCGAGGAGTTCTCCCCGGCGAAGCCCGGTAGCCAATTCCAGATAGTAAAGCTCAAACGCGCCGCTGTCCTTGGCCTCTCTCAGGAAGGACTGGAGCTGCTCCACCAGCAGGGTTTTCATCTCCTTGTGCTCCAGCCGAGGCAGGGCACAGCCCTCCGCAGGATTTGCGGTGATCAGTTTCTGCTCCCTGGCTAAGTTCATCGCAGAGGAGATGATCTGGTGGATGTTCCGCACGGCCTTGGGGCTCAGCCCCTTGGCCTGGTGCCTGGACTCCAGCCGGCCTACCCTTCCCTGCTCCAGCAGCTTCTTGTAGAACTTCTGCAATTCCAGAGAAGTGAGTTTTTCCAGGGGGACCTTGCCAATGTTGGGCTTGATGTGTTTGTCGATGTAGCCCCGGTAGGTCTGGTGGGAGGATGGCCGTACTTTTATCTTGGCGTAGTGCTCAAACCACACCTTCATCCGCTGCCCCACCGTGTACCGGCCAACCTTGGCCGTGTCCAGTCCTTTCGCTTCCTCGATTGCTTGTTTCAGCTTTGCCTTGGCCTCCGCCTGGGTCTTACCCAGGACGTTCTTGTAGATGGCCCTGCCCGTCTCCGGGGCGCGGCCAGCGGTGTACCGGCCCTCCCAGCGACCGTCCTTCTGTTTGCGGAGGTTGCCCTCCCCGTTTGCTCTGCGTTTTGCCATGGTTTTGATCCCTCCTTCGCAGCAACACAACATACCGCAGAAGGAGGAAAATAGCCAGGCCAACGGCGCAGAGTTAACAGGATATTATCATTTGCCCTTTCTTTGTTTTAAGCATATCATTTCCCGTTCAGCGCGAAAGGCCTTATCTTTGTTTTATGCGGCGCAGGATTTGCGTACCCAGGCAGGGAAGGGTGTCCCAAGCCCAAACGCCTCCACAGCGGCGGCCAAAAAGGCCGGAACCGCCTGGGAGCACTGACTTTTTCAAGAGCACCGACCCCCTAAAATTCAAATTTTCCGAACAGCGACCACCTAAGTTTTTCTGAGGCGAAATCCCGCAACCCCTTGACACGCCCCGCACTGCGGGGCATTGTGACCGGGCCGGCGGCGGTTTACCGCCGCGGTCCTTTATCCTAGTACGAAAATCGAACGCCTCCGGAGAACCCAGAATCGGGCCCCCGGAGGCCTTTTCTCTCTGGAATTCATGCTACTCTGGGAGGGCAGATTTTCCGTGACCCTCCCGCCCAGGAACCACTTGCCCACACGCGGCCAAACGCCGCCAAAATCCCGTTTCAGGGGGCCCTGCCCCACCCCTGCCCCGAAACCGGCACACAGGGGTGACACGGCCGTGACGGCGGTCGCTCCCTGGCTTGTCCCTCTCTGCACTTTGCCGCACGCTGTGCGCTTCTCCCGAGAAGTGGGTGCGGGTTTCCGCCCGCAAAAGGCGTTTGGCAGGCACTTACGTCAGTTCGCCTCCCCCTCAGAATGGGCAAAATCTCTCCGAAAGGAAATTAACGATTGACAACGAATAAAATGGGGAATACAATCAAGTTGCTACAAATAAAATAGCGAACGCACAGGTGCGTCTCCCCTCCGGGTGGAGACGGAAAAGGGAAGCCGGGTGAAACTCCCGCACAGGGCCGCTGCTGTAATTGCGGAGTCCCGCCAAAAATGCCACTGGCAGGTAATGCCGGGAAGGCTGGCGTGGACGGAGACGCATGAGTCAGAAAACCTGCCTGCTGCGTGCACAGGACATGCTCTTCGGATCTCAGGAGCCAGTGTGCGGCAGAGGAATATCCCCCGTAGGCGGGGGATGAACTGTTTGCAGGAAAACCGGGATCGGAGCACGCTCCGACCCCGGTTTTTTGCGTTCATCTTCCCGATACAGAAAGGCGGTCATGCGCAAATGGAACGATACGAATACCCCTTCTCAGCCCTGGTGGGGCAGGAAAAGCTGAAAACCGCACTGCTGCTCAACCTGGTGGAGCCCCGCCTGGGCGGCGTGCTGATCCAGGGGGAGAAAGGAACGGCCAAGTCCACGGCGGTGCGCGGTTTGGCAGAGCTGATGGACGAGGTGGAGGTGGCGGAGGGGTGCCCCTTCCACTGCCGGATGGATGGTGAGGCGCTGTGCGACGAGTGCCGGTCCAGCCCGGCCCGCCGCGCCGTTCCCTACCGCCGCCGGGTGGTGGAGCTCCCCGTAAGTGCCACCGAGGACCGGGTGGTGGGCACCCTGGATCTGGAGCGGGCGCTGAAGGAGGGCGTCCGCGCCTTTGAGCCCGGCCTGCTGGCCCAGGCCAATGGAAATATCCTCTACGTGGACGAGATCAACCTGCTGGAGGATCACATTGTGGACGTGCTGCTGGACTCCGCCGCCATGGGGGTCAACACCGTGGAGCGGGAGGGGATCTCCTACAGCCATCCGGCCCGCTTCATCCTGGTGGGCACCATGAACCCGGAGGAGGGGGATCTGCGGCCCCAGCTGCTGGATCGCTTCGGCCTGATGGTGGAGGTGCACGGCGAACAGGAGGCGGAGGCCCGCAAGGAGGTGGTGCGCCGCCGCCTGGCCTTTGAGGAAAACCCCGCCGCCTTCTGCGCCCGCTGGGCGCCGGAGCAGGAGGCCCTCCGGCGTCGGATCGGGTCGGCCCAGGCCCTGCTGCCCCAGGTGTCCCTGCCCGAGCCTCTGTTCGATACCGTGGCCCGGGTGTGCACCGCCCTCCAGGTGGACGGCCACCGGGCGGACATCACCATGCTCAAGACGGCACGGGCTCTGGCGGCTCTGGAGGGCCGGACGGAGGCCGGAATGGAGGAGCTGCGGCGGGCGGCGGAACTGGCCCTGCCCCACCGCCTGCGCCGGGCCCCGTTTGAGCAGGCTGGAGATGCCGGCATCGACTGGGAGGCGCTGTTCTATGGATAGGCCCCTGTATCCTTTCACCGCCGTGGTGGGACAGGAGCGGGCAAAGCAGGCCCTCCTCTGCCTGGCGGTGGAGCCCCGCATCGGCGGGGTGCTGCTGTGCGGGGAAAAGGGGGCGGCCAAGTCCACTCTGGTGCGGGCCCTGGGCGGCCTGGACGGAGTGCGCCTGCTGGAGCTGCCGGTAAGCGCCACGGAGGACATGCTGCTGGGCGGTGTGGAGCTGGAGGCGGCGGTGCGCACCGGCTGCAGAACCTTCCAGCCCGGTTTGCTGGCCCGGGCCGACGGGGCGGTGCTCTATGCCGACGAGGTAAATCTGCTCCCCTCCGCCCTGACCGCCGCCCTGCTGGACACGCTGGAGACCGGAGTGTGCCGGGTGGAGCGGGACGGCATCTCCCACACCTGCCCCGCCCGCTTCGCCCTGGTGGGCACCATGAATCCGGAGGAGGGGACGCTCCGCCCCCAGCTGCTGGACCGCTTCGGCCTCTATGTGGCGGTAACGGGGGAGCGGGAGCCGGAGGCCCGGAAAGAGGTGGTGCGCCGCCGCTTGGCCTTTGAGGAAAACCCCGCCGCCTTTCGCGCCCAGTGGGCCCGGCGGGAGGAGCGGCTGGCCGGGCAGCTGGCCGCCGCCCGCGCCCTGCTGCCCCAGGTGGACGTGGGGGAGGCGGAGGAGCAGGCCGCCTGCCTGCTGGCCCGGCAGGCCAACGCCGCCGGGCACCGGGCGGAGCTGGCCATCCTGCACACCGCCCGCGCCCTGGCCGCCTTGGCCGGGCGCACTTACATCAACTTGGAGGATCTCCACACGGCGGCGGAGCTGGCCCTGCCCCACCGCAGGCGGGAGGGAAGCGAAGGCCCGCCCCCGCGACAGGAGAGAGGGGAGGAGCCCCCTCAGGGATCTGGAGCGGACGGACAGGCCGGGGGCGGGGATGGACCGGCGGACGAGTCTCACCCCGCCGACGGGCCGCCGCAGGAGGGGGTTCAGGCCCCCGCGCCACCCACGGAGCAGGGGCCGTCCCGAGAGCGGTTGGAGCAGGGGGAGGACCTCTACGAGGTGAGAGCCCTGCTCACCACCCGGGCAGACCGCCTGGCCCGCCGGGGCAGCGGGCGGCGCAGCAAGACCCGCTCCGCCACCCGGCGGGGGCGGGCCGTGGGCGACCGCATCCCCCGGGGGAAGGCGGAAGATCTGGCGGTGGGCGCCACGCTGCGGGCCGCCGCCCCCTATCAGTGGAGCCGGGGCGGCGGGCAGTCCGGCCTGGTCATCCTGCCCCCCGACCTGCGGGTGAAGGTGCGGGAAAGCCGCGTGGGTGCGGACATCGTGTTCGCCGTGGACGCCAGCGGCTCCATGGGTGCGGCCAGGCGGATGAAGGAGGTCAAGGAGGCGGTGCTCTCCATGCTGATGGACTCCTACCAGAAGCGGGATCAGGTGGGGCTGGTGGCCTTCCGGGGCGGGGAGGCCGCCGCCGTGCTGGAGCTCACCCGCAGCGTGGAGCTGGCCCAGCGGGAGCTCCAGGCCCTCCCCACCGGCGGGCGGACCCCGCTGGCCGCTGGGCTAGAGGAGGCCCGCCGCATGCTGGAGCGGCAGCGCCGCCGGGTGCGGGATTCCCTGCCCCTGCTGGTGCTCATCACCGACGGCCGGGCCAATTTCAGCCGGGGCGGCGACCCGGTGGAGGAGGCCCTGCGGGCCGCCCGGCGGGTGGCGGAGGCCCACATCCCAGCGGTGGTGATCGACACCGAGCGGCAGTTTGTCTCTCTGGGGCTGGCGGCTCAGGTGGCCCAGGTGATGGGTGCGCCCTGCTACCGGGTGGAGGAGCTGCGGGCCAGGCCGCTGGCCCAGCTGGTGCGCGGCCACAGCCCGGCGGCGGGTTAAGGAGGCGTCTATGGTAAAGCTGCTTTTCGTGCTCATGAATGAATACCGGCTCTGGGCCCTGCCTCAGGCCCTGGCCGCCCTGGAGCGCCGGTACCCCGGCGCGGTGGAGGGCAGGGTCTACTCCGTGCGGGAGATAAATGCCGACGCCGGGCTGGAGCGGGCCCTTCTGGTCGACGGCGCGGCGGCAGACATGGCCTTTCTGGCCTCCCACGGCTCGATTCAGAACCTGTACTGCTTTTCCCGGCTGTGGGAGGCGCTGGAGGGGCGGCCGGTCTATTTTACCTCCACCATGGGGGACGAGCTGGCCGAGCTGCTCCCCAGGCTGGGGCTGGAGCCGGCCCTCTACGCCGCGCTGGACAGCTATTACCAGGCGGGGAGCCCGGCGGATCTGGAGGGGCTGGTGCTCTGCGCCCTCAACGGCCGCTTCGGCGGGGATTATCCCCTCAGCCCTCCGAGCCCGCCCCGGGGGCAGGGGGTGTACACCCTGGAGGGCTTCCTGCCGACGGAGAGGGAGGCGGGGTACCGGGCACGGATGGCCGCCGAGACCCGGCCGGTCATCGGTGTGCTGATCCATGACCACTACGCCAGAACCGGCAATCTGGAGCATGTGGACGCCCTGCTGCGGGCCATTCAGGCCCGGGGGGGCGTCCCATACGCCCTGTCCGACTCCTTCGCCGCCGACCACGGGACGGAGCAGGGCATCCTCTACCGGATGGAGCGGTTCTACCGCAGGGCGGACGGCACCCCCATTCCGGGGGCGCTGGTGGTGTCCTACGGCTTCGGCCTGACCACCCTGGCCGGGCGGGAGGCCCGGGCGGGCCAGGTGCCCGCCAGCGTGTTTGAGAACTGGGGCCTGCCGGTGATCCAGGGACTCACCACCTACTTCAGTGCTGACGAGTACCGGCGGGATATCCGGGGCCTGGATCTGGTCTCCCTGCCCGTGTGCGTCTACCAGCCGGAGTTTGACGGGCAGCTCATTTCCGTGCCCTACGCGGTGACGGAGCGGACGGCGGACGGGCGGAAGGTGTGCCTCCCCCTGCCCGACCGGGTGACGAGGGTGGCGGAGCTGGCCTGCCGCTGGGCGGAACTGGCCCGCAAGCCCATGCCGGAGAAAAAGGTGGCCGTCATCTTTCACAACATGCCGCCCCGCAGCGACACCATCGGCAGCGCCCACGGCCTGGACACGCCGGAGACGGTATTCCGGGTGGTGCGGGCCCTGGAGAACCAGGGCCTGCGCACAGCCTACTCCTTTTCCAGCGGGGCGGAGATCATTGCCCGCATCCGGGCGGCGGTGACCAACGACAACCGCTGGCTCTCCCCGGAGGCCGCGCTGGAGCGGGCGGAGGCCACGGTGCCGGCGGAGCAGTATCAGGGGTGGTTCGACCGTCTTAACCCCGAGACCCGGGCCCAGATGGAGAAGAGCTGGGGCCCCGCCCCGGGCACCGTGATGGTGTCCGGGGGCCAGATCGTCATCCCCGGTATCCGAAACGGCAGCCTCTTTGTGGGGGTGCAGCCCATGCGCTCGGCGCCGGAGCGGGCGGAGGAGCTCTACCACAGCACCGACAGCACCCCGCCCCACTCCTACCTGGCCTTTTACCGCTGGGTGGACGAGGTGTTCGGGGCGGACGTGGTGCTCCACGTGGGCACCCACGGCACCCTGGAGTGGCTACCGGGCAAGGAGATCGGCCTGTCCTCCGGCTGCTTCGGAGACATCTGCATCGGCGGGGTGCCCCACCTCTACATTTACAACATCAGCATCCTGGGGGAGGGGATGCAGGCCAAGCGCCGCTCCTACGCCTGCATACTCGACCACCTGATCCCCTCCATGGACGACGCGGACACCTACGGCGGCCTCACCGATCTGGACGAGGCCATCGACGGCTACTATCACGCCCGCCAGGCCCGGCCTGCCCAGGTGCCCGCACTGCTGGAGCGGATCTTCACCCTGGCGGAGGAGCTGGAGGTGACTACCGATCTCCAGCTGGAGCGGGCGGATCTGGAGGCCGAGCCGCAGGAGGGGGTGGCCCGCCTCCACCGCTGGGTGAGCCGCATCAAGACCTCCCTGGTGCGGGACGGCCTGCACATCTACGGCCAGCCCCCGGAGGGGGAGCGCTTCGACCACCTGGCCCGAGCCCTGGTGCGGGTGCCAAACGGCGCCGTACCCGCCCTGGAGGACAGCATACTGCTGGCCCAGGGGTGGGCGCCCGAGGAGCTGCGGGCCGCGCCGGAGCGGCTCTACCCCGACGGGCGCACCGCCCTGCGCATTGTGGACGGGGCGATTGCGACGGCCCGGCGGCTCTTTGCCCGCCTGTCGGCGGAGGGCTACCGGCCGGAGGCTGCGGCGGAGCTCCTGGCGGAGGAGGGCTTTCCGGGGGACACCACCCCGCTGGCGCGGGTGCTGGACTTTGTCTGCACCCAGGCGGCGCCCCGGCTGCGCCAAACCACGGACGAGCTGGATCTGCTGCTGGCGGGGGTGGAGGGGCGCTTTGTCCCGCCCTTGCCCGGAGGCAGTCCCTCCCGGGGGAATGCCCACATCCTGCCCACGGGCCGGAACTTTTACGCCATCGACCCCGCCGCCGTACCCAGCCGGGCGGCATGGACGGTGGGACAGGCGCTGGCGGAGCAGGCGGTCGACGCCTACCGGGCCCAGAAGGGGGAACCCTGGCCGGAGAGTGTAGCGATCGTGGTCTACTCCGACGAGTGCATGAAAACCAACGGAGAGGACATCGCAGAGGTGTTCGCCCTGATGGGGGTGCGCCCCCGCTATCTGGGCCAGACGGACAAGGTGGTGGGGGTGGAGCCCATCCCCCTGGCGGAGCTGGGCCGCCCCCGCATCGACGCGGTGCTGCGCATCAGCGGCCTGTTCCGGGACACCTTCCCCAACGTGGTGGAGCTGGTGGAGCGGGCGGTGCTGGCCGTGGCCGGCCTGGATGAGCCCCCGGAGCAGAACTTTGTCAAAAAGCACACCGACCAGGAGCGGAAGCGGCTGGTGGCCGAGGGCCTGAGCGAAAATGAGGCGTTGGAGCAAGCATCCCTGCGGGTGTTCGGCTGCCCACCCGGCACCTACGGCGCAGGGGTGAGCAAGGCCATCCACAGCCAGAACTGGGAGAGCTGGAGGGATCTGAGCCAGGTCTACACCCTCTGGAGCGCCCACGGGTACAGCAGCCGCTTCCACGGCCAGGCCATGCCGGAGCTGTTCCGCAGCCAGCTGTCCTCCGTGGGGATGACCATCAAGAACGAGTCGTCGGTGGAGATCGACATGCTGGACAGCGACGATTTTTACAGCTATCATGGCGGCCTGATCGCCTGCGTCCGGGACTGCAGCGGGCAGAGGCCCGTCTCCGTGGCGGGCCTCACCGCCGACCCCGCCCGACCGGAGACCGCCCGTGTAGAGACCGAGCTGGCCCGGGTCATGCGCAGCCGCATCCTCAATCCCAAGTGGCTGGAGGGCCTGAAGCGCCACGGCTACAAGGGCGCCCAGGAGCTGTCCACCACCTTTGACACCTTTTTTGGCTGGGACGCGGCGGCGGAGGTGGCCTCCAACTGGATGTACGACGCCATGGCGCGGCAGTTCCTCCTGGACGAGGAGACCCGCCGGTGGATGGAGCAGGTCAACGACGCGGCGGTGCTCCAGATGAGCGAACGCTTCCTGGAGGCCCACCAGCGGGGTATGTGGCAGGCGGGTGAGGAGGAGCTGCGGGCCATCCGGCGCATCTACATGGACATGGAGGGCGTGATGGAGGACGGCTTTCAATGAAGGGCGGGCTGGACACCCTGGTGCTGCGCCTCACCAACCGCTGTAATCTGGCCTGCGGCTACTGCTACGCCGGGAGCGGGCCGGCGGGTGAGGATCTCTCCCCCGAGCGGGCGGCAGAGGCCGTGGCTCTGGCCTGCCCGCCGGGGGAAGCCCTGCGCATCCAGTTCACCGGCGGGGAGCCCCTGCTGCGCTGGGACACGGCGGCGAAGGTGCTGGACTTCGGCCGGGCCTCCGGACGGAGGTTCCACGCCGCCATCCAGACCAACGGCACGCTGCTCACACCGGCGCTCTGCCGGGAGCTGAGGGCCCGGCGGGTGGCCGTGGGGGTGAGCCTGGACGGGGTGGGCCCGGACAACGCCGCCCGCCGCACCCCGGAGGGGGAGCCCTCCTTCCAGGCGACGGCCCGCGGGCTCCAGCCCCTGGCGGCGGCCGGCATGGCGGCCAACCTGACCGCGGTGGTGTCGGTGGGCAGTGTGCGCGGCCTGGACCGTCTGCTGGACTTTGCCCTGTGGTGCGGCAACGTCCACGGTGTGGGCCTGGATCTGGTGCGGCCCCAGGGCCGGGGCGCGGGGGCGGGGCTGTCCCCCTCCCCCCAGGCGCTGGCCGAGGGTTTGAACCGCCTGCTGGCCCGTCACGATCAGCTGGCCCGGCTGGGCCGCCCGGTGCGGCTCAAGGAGCTGGAGCGCCTGCGCCTGCTGCTGCGCACGGGCTGCAGACGGGACTGCTACTGCAACGCCCAGACTGGGCGCTCCCTGGCGGTGATGCCGGACGGCCGGCTGTGGCCCTGCTCCGCCCTGGCCGGGGCGGAGGGGTGCCTCCTGGGTACGCTGGGCGCGGGGACGGCCCTGCCGCAGAGTCCCTGCCCCGGGCTGGAACCGCCGGAGGAATGCGCCCGCTGTCCCGCCTTCGGCCTGTGCGGCGGGGGCTGTCCTGCCGCCCGGCGGGCCGGGCCCTCCCCCCTGGACTGCCAGATGCACCGGAGGATGCTGGAGCACGCCTGCCGGCTGGAGGGGAAATTGGAGTGGTGGAATACGTGGAAAACCGCGTTTCCAGATAGAGAAGAACCAGATGACAAGGAGGAATCGCAATGATACACCATCTGAATCGGGCGGCCGGGCTGTGCCTGACCGCCGCCCTGCTGCTCACAGCGGCGGGCTGCGGCCAGCAGACTGTGCCGGAGAGTCCCAGCCCGTCCCCCGTGGTGGAGACCGCTGCGGCAGACAAGAACGACCTGACCGTGGTGCGCAGCATGGAGCTCCAGTATGCCAACAACTTCGCGGTGGACTACTGTGCCAACGGCTGTAAGATCATCACCGACGGCGCGGGACAGAAGTTCCTGTGGGTGCCCGAGGGGGGAGAGGCGCCGGACGACACGGGGGACATGACCGTTCTCCAGGCCCCGCTGACCAAGCTGGGTTGCTTCTCCACCACCCACGCCACCCTGTTTCACGCCATCGGGGCGCTGGACAAGGTGAGTCTGGTGACCACCGACAAGGATAAATGGCATATCGAGCAGGTTGCCCAGCAGATTGAGGACGGCACCACCACCTATGTGGGCAAGAACTCCGCCCCCGACTATGAGCTCATCAGCGCCGCCGCGCCCCAGATCATCCTGATCTCCGCCAACACCATGCACGGCAGCGACGAGGTGCTGGCCAAGCTGGACGAGCTGGGCATCCCCTGCATCGCCGACAGCCAGCACCTGGAGAACCACCCCCTGGGCCGCGTGGAGTGGGTCAAGCTGGTGGGCGCCCTGCTGGACATGGAGGAGGAGGCCGACGCCTACTTCGACGAAGAGGTGCAGCGGGTGAATGCCGTGGCCGAGAGCGTGGCCGGGGAGAGTGAGCACCCCACCATCCTCCAGACCTATATCTTCAAGGGTACCGTCTACGTGCGCAATGGCGGCGACTATGTCAATAAGATGCTGGAGCTGGCCGGCGGCACCTATCCCTTTGCGGAGCTGGAGCCCGGCCAGGGCGGCAACACCAAGATGACAGTGGAGGAGTTCTATCAGGGGGCGGTGGACGCCGAGATCTTGATCTATGACAACACCAGCGACGTCAGCGTGTCCACCGTGGCAGACATTCTGGCCAACGGGGACTATCTGGCGGATATGAAGGCCATCCAGGAGGGCAACGTCTGGGGCATCCAGAAGAACTACTGGCAGTCTGCCGACGACGTGGCCACCATGATCGAGGACATTGCCACCATTATCTACCACCCCGAGGACGCGGATCAGCTCCACTACTTCTATAAGCTGCCCGCCGAATAAGCCGCGGAGCCCGGCAGGGGAACGCGCGGAAAAGGAGAGAGGCCTATGAGACAACACACAAGAAACGCCGTGGGATTTGTTGTGCTGGCAATACTGATGGCCGCCCTGTTTTACTGGAACATCAATACCGGCTCGGTGCATCTGAGCCTGGAGCGCATGCTCACCCTCCTCCGCTGGGGCAACGACGGCACCACGGAGGGCAATATCCTCTGGAAAATCCGCCTGTCCCGCCTGCTGGGGGCTGCCCTGCTGGGCGGGGCGCTGTCCATCGCGGGCTTCCTGCTCCAGACCTTTTTCAAAAACCCCATCGCCGGCCCCTTTGTGCTGGGCATCTCCTCCGGCTCCCGCCTGTTTGTGGGCTTCTTCCTCCTGGCGGCCACCCCCATTGTGACGGGGGGCTTCTCCCCCTACGTCATCTTCCTGGCGGCCTTCGCCGGGGCACTGGCGGCCATGGCTCTGGTGCTGGCCGTGTCCAGCCGGGTGCAGAACCTAGCCATGCTGCTGGTCATCGGCATGATGATCGGCTACATCTGCGACGCGGGCACCGACTTCATGATCACCTTCGCCGAGAGTAGCCAGCTCCAGAATTTCACCATCTGGACGATGGGCAGCTTCTCCGGCATGACCTGGGCCACCCTGGGGGCCTCCGCCCTGATCACCATCCCCACGGTGGTGCTGGTGTTTCTCCTGTCCAAGCCCCTGGGGGCCTATCTGCTGGGTGAGAACTACGCCAAGAGCATGGGGGTCAACGTCAAGGGCTTCCGTGTGGCCCTGATCCTCCTGTCCAGCATCCTGTCGGCCTGCGTCACCGCCTTTGCCGGCCCCATCTCCTTTGTGGGCATCGCCGTGCCCCACATCACCCGCCTGATCTTCCGCACCTCCCGGCCCATGGTGCTCATACCGGCCACCTTCCTCACGGGAAGCGTGTTCTGCCTGGCCTGCGACCTCATCGCCCGCACGGCCTTTTCCCCCACGGAGCTCACCATCAGCACCGTCACCTCGGTGCTGGGCGCCCCCGTGGTGATCTGGCTGATGATCAAGCGCAGGAGGAATGGCTGATGTATTTTGAGACCCAGAAGCTGTCGGTGGGCTACCATCGCCGGCCCCTCATCGAGGACATCGATATCGGCATCTGGCAGGGGGGCATTCTCTGCCTGATCGGCCCCAATGGCTCCGGCAAATCCACCATCCTGCGCAGCATCACCCGCCATCTGACAAAGCTGGGCGGCGTGGTGGCCATCGGCGGCCGGGATTTGGACGGCATGAGCGACAAGGAGCTGGCCCGCCACGTGTCGGTGGTGCTCACCGACCGCATCGAGCCGGAGCTCATGACCTGCTGGGAGGTGGTGGCCGCCGGGCGCTACCCCTACACCAACCACTTCGGAAAGCTCTCCAGGGAGGATCAGCGCATCGTGGAGGACTCCATGGCCCGGGTCAACGCTCTGGAGCTGCGGGAGCAGCGGTTTACCGAACTCAGCGACGGCCAGAAGCAGCGGGTGCTGCTGGCCCGGGCCCTGTGCCAGCAGCCGGAGGTGATCGTCCTGGACGAGCCCACCAGCTATCTGGACATCCGCCACAAGATCGAGCTGCTGGACATCCTCCGGGAGATGACCGCCAGCCGGGGGCTGTCCGTGGTGCTCTCCCTCCACGAGGTGGATCTGGCCACCAAGCTGGCCGACGTGGTGGTGCTGGTAAAGGATAACGCCATCTTCCGCTGCGGCGCGCCGGAGGACGTACTGGATGACGACACCATCCGCCAGCTCTACGATATCCACGACGGCAGCTTCAACCTGCTGCTGGGCAGCGTGGAGCTGTGCGGCGCGGCAGGGGAGCCGCGGGTATTCGTGGTGCCCGGAGAAGGCAGAGGGGCCCCCTGCTTCCGGGCCCTGCAAAAGAGGGGGCTCCCCTTTGCCACCGGGATTCTCCAGCGGTGTGACGTGGACTGGGCGGTGGCGGAGACCCTGGCCGCCCGCCGGTATGAGGCGGAGAGCTTTTCCCCTCCCGCGCCGGACACCCTGCGCGCCGCGGTGGCGGCGGCCTGTTCGTCCGCCTGTGTGGTGGACAGCGGGGCCGCCATCGGCCCCTACAACCGGGAGAATCTGGAGCTGCTGCGGGCGGCGGCCGGGGCGGGGGTGCCGGTGCTCACCCTGCGGAGGGAGCGGCTGGAGAGCCTGGAGGCCGCCCGGCCATTTGACACCGTCCGGGCCCTGATGGACGAGGCCGCCCGCCTGGCGGCCGGAAAGGGGGGAGGGGTGTGTCCCTCGTCTGGCGCTGCCTCAGGCGCTATCGCTGGTACTGTCTGACGGCCCTCCTGTTTGTCCTGCTGGAGGCCAACTGTGAACTGCTGCTGCCTACCCTGATGGCGCGGATGATCGACGAGGGGGTGCGCACGGGGGAACTGGGCCGCGTCCTGGAGCTGGGGGGCTGGATGGCGGTGGCGGCCCTGGCGGGCATCCTGTGCGTGCTGGTGCGCAACTTCTGCTCCGGCACGGCCTCCCAGCGGTTTGGGGCCGAGCTCCGCCGGACGCTGTTTGCCAAATGCCTCCGCCTGACCGAGGGGGGCGTGGATCAGCTCGGGAGCGGCGCCCTGGTCACGCGGATGTCCAGCGACTGTGACCAGCTCTCCAGATCGGTGAACTCCGCCCTGCGCATTGGTGTCAAGGCCCCCGCCCTGTGCGTGGGCAGCGTGGTCTATGCCATGGGGCTGGACATGGGGCTGAGCTGGATTGTGCTGGCGGTGGTGCTGGGGGTGACGGCTCTCATCACGGCCTATCTGGCGGAGAGCGGCCGGCGCTTCCGCCGGGTGCGGGAGGCCATGGACCGGGTCAACACCACCGTGGAGGAATTTCTGCGCGGCATCCGCCTCATCCGGGCCCTGGGGCGGGAGGAGTGGGAAAACCGCCGCTTTCAGGCGTCCAACGGAGAGCTGGAGGAGTCCGGCATCCGGCTTCAGCTCCTGTCGGCCTGGTTCGCCCCCCTGGTC
>ERZ808040.1678-NODE-1678-length-14287-cov-9.361858_pt1 | contig 14287 bp, 10 predicted proteins | sample MGYA00380191_ERZ808040 | MGnify/ENA primary metagenome ERZ808040 (study PRJEB31490, sample SAMN06133395) | mouse gut metagenome | isolation source: J6 | host: mice | place: China: Chengdu | collected 2015-05 ... | reverse complement strand
ATCCGCTTAAAGCGCACGAGGATATCCTGCATCGTATTGTCAAGCGCATGTCCCATGTGCAGCTGCCCCGTAATGTTCGGCGGCGGGATCACAATCGTAAACGGCTCCTTTGTCTCGTCCGGTTCCGCATGGAAATACTTTCTGCTTTCCCATTTTTCGTACAGCCGGTCTTCAATGTCCTTTGGATTATAGTTTTTTGCAAGCTCCTTCTGCATGCTGATACCTGTCCTTTCCTGAAAAATCTGAAAACGGAATTCTCCGCAAATCTGCGCCCTGCGGTAAAGCTGCTTCCCGGACGGTCTGCACAATCCAGGAGGATGCTTTTCTATGCCGTCTGCCGCGGCGTATGCTGCTTCAGCAATGCCTTCCTTACGCACTTCTGAGCATAAAAAAACCTCCGTCACATAAGGACGAAGGATCGTGGTACCACCTTAATTCACAGCAAACGCTGCCTCTTCCATGCTTCAGGTGCGGCGTACCGCCCGAAAGCACTCGTCTGTAACGGGACTTCCCGTAGCATCCTACCGGGCCTGACCCTTCAGACACTCTGTTTGAAAGCTACCTTCCACCGTTTCTGCATGGACAGCCTCACAGCCCTGAACCGTCCTCTCTGAAAAGCTCCGCGATGTACTCCTCTTCCGCACTACATTTTTCGATTTGCGAAAATCATGCTATTATATTACGCAAATACAGCGGAATTGTCAAGGGGGTTTCTGAGAAGAAAATCTGCCGGGCCTTTTCTTATGCCGTTTCCAGCTATGGGAAAGCAGTTTTTTCCGGTCATAGAAAGAGGCAGCAGAAATTTTATCTCTGCTGCCTTTTCTCTTCGTTTCGACTTCAGAAATTTCCCCCGTTCCAACCCCATTTGTCCGCCTCTTCATACTTAACGTAAATGCGTTTTTTTCTTATCTGCAATTCTGTCTCATATATATCGCAGATCGTTTTTGTCATCGGCTCCAGACATTCTTCGGGTATTTTGCCGAAAACCTTAATCTCGATAAAGGCCGACGGCTGCGCATTGTCCCCCTGAAAATACAAATCGCAGTTTTCAGCGAATTCCAGCATCAGCCATTTTTCGGTTTTCCCGGGCAGTATGGAGATTGCCCTTCCGAGCTTTTCCCTGAGAGCCTCCTTTTTTTCATCCGTGATCGGTACACTCACCCTTGTGCTGATAAATGGCATTGTTCTTCCTCCTAATCTACGATATCCTCCGCATGCCCCTGCTTAAATTCTCACTGCAGACAGTATTTGTCGATAAAATAGAATATTTTTATCCTTTCCTGTTTTTAAATAATCCCCTTGTCACGGCATAATGCCTCAATGCTCCGATCATAAGTAGCCTCGGCCTCCTTAGAAAAGAAACAGCCGGGCACCCCCTCATTATTGTCCCGGTGATGTGCCACGCAGGCGCAGCATTTGCCATGCCGCGGACAATCATATGTACATGGACAGGGTCTGTTATTGTCGCATTCTGCCATTGTCGTCCTCCTTTAAATCATAAGTAGAATTCTTTGTTTCTCTGTACGCCTGCACTTTCTTTATACAGGGATGCCAGATAATTATAGCAAACCGATTTTCCATTTTCTTCGGTATGGTACAGTTCGCAGATTTTGCGGTATAATTTGCGGATTACAAATTACTTTTCCCTTTGCAGGCTGTTTTAGTCAGGCATCATAATCCAAAATCCGGTTCGGGTTTTCTGTTTTGGCACATATTCGCTTCCGATATCGGAATGAGCGATATACGTTCGATAAATCCTGTAGGCTTCCGGAATATATAGTATGTATTTGATTGATTATGTAAATTCTTATATTATAAAAACGGTTTATACATAAAGTTATTCTGTTGCCGTATGGAAACAGACAAATTTATTGTGTCCGAGCCGGAAAACTGCTATAATTACATGGGATTTTTTCAGCTGCGGCTGCAGTTCTGCATAAGTTTTTACCAATGGTTCATAACAGGAATAAGTCACTCTGCCACAGAACGGCGTGAAAATTCCGGAAGAAAAGTGCTTTCAGACTCTTGGTTGATGGATACGGCCGGCAGATCTGTGTTATGCATGAAGAATAAAAGTGAGAAATTTTATAAGAAATAAATTCCGGAAATTTTTATGAAGAGTATTAAATAGATTTTTTTATAAGGAACATAAAAGAAAAATTTTTATGAGAAATAAAATATGGTGATTTTTATGAGGAGCATCAATATGGAAATTTTTTATGAGGAATAAAAAATGGAAAATTTCAGAATCATCGGATACTATATCTGCGAAATCGTAGATACGCCGGACTGGCTGCGCGGAATCAGCCGACGGCTGCTGTCCGTCAGCGGCTGCCTGGCGGAACAGCACCCGCTTCCGGCATGCTTTATGAAGAGCGAAGACAAAAAGCAGAGCCGGGAATACCAGAGAAAACTGCGAATGGATACTGAACAGTACAAGGAATTCTCCGGGGCCGCCGCCCGCCTTTTCCGTCTGAACCGGTTTGATATCGACGGACGATTCCTGCAGCTTTCCGATACCCAGTATTTCTATGAGAAGCTGCGCGCGGTTATCCCGTGCCGGATTATAAGCATTTCTACCACTCCGGAATATTATGAACTTTTTGCGGAGGAACTCCGGGACAGCCAGAGCAGCGGGCAGATGAACGGCGGGACGGATCGCAGCCTGAGTCTGGGAAACGATATTCTGGGCTGGGATATTTCCGGCTTTCATTCCTTCCTCTGCAATTCCCTTCAGGAGGAACTGCCGGAAGCAGAATTTAACGGGCTTGGCCTGCTGAGCAATGAATTCCGTGATGTGATCCGTTTTGCCGGCCGGCTCGAGGGACACGGCGAGCCGGTCTTGTGGATTCCCTTCCGGATAGGGGCCGCCGGGCCGGACTGACTTTTCTTTCTTCCCTGCGTATACCGGGACTCTGGCAACGGACATTGCCATGGCAGCGTCCGCCGGCGCTTTCTTTTTTCCCGCGTAAGCTGGACTCTGCAGCGCCTTACACGGTATGGCGTCCTGTAAAACCTGCTGTTTCCGCACTCCCGGAATTACGGCAAAATAAAAAGAAATGTTTTACCTTTACTTACGGAATTGCATCATAATAAAAGAAATGTTTTACCTTTACTCTCGGAATTACGGCAAAATAAAAGAAATATTTTATTTTACTCTCGAAATTACGGCAAAATAAAAAATTATTAATCTTTGCTCTTGAAATTGCATAAAAGTAAAAGAAATATATTTATATTTCGCAGAAAGGAAAATACCATGTCTGATTGTGACGAATCCAGCTTGCACACCAAAGTCAATAACTTTAAAATCTGGGCAAAAGCCAATTATCCGGAAATTACGGAAAAAAGTGATAATGGCGAATGGTGCTTCTGTACGGAATTCGATGAAATGGTTTCAGAAGCACTCCGCTTTATAGAGAATAATTTTGTTAATAAATCCACTGAACAGATAGTAAATGATTTACTGTATGCCATTGCAAGAGATAATGAATGTTCCACTATTATAACGGAGCTGGAACAATACAGCGAATGGTTTTCTTTGCTGTGCAAATGCAGCCTGAATACCGTTTACATAAATGCAAAATGGCAATTTGCAGAGCATTTAAGCAACTGTAAGGGTGATGACAATCTGAAAGGACTGGTTTTTGAATTTCTTGATACAGGAGATGAGTATACGGAAAGATTAGCATTAAAAGCATTGGCCGATCTTTATCCCGAAAAAGCAGAAAAATATGCGATTGATTTCTGGAACAGGAAGAAATATGATTGTGATGAATATCAAAAAATAATGGTTCTCCATGTTTTATATCAAATTCATTCACCGCAGCTGCATTTTTATTTAAAAGCAGCAGAGCAATCAAATTACAAATATTTAAAATCAAATGCACAAGAAATCAGAAAGAAAATAGAGTCAGAAACTACTCTGATATAATAGCCTGTCTGATAATCAGAAGGTGGGAGCATGGCACTATCCATACATGAACAATGAAAAACCTGCGTGTGAAGCGCTGGCTGACACCGACAGAACGTATAACACACTTCACGATACAAGCAAAAATATTCATACAAAATTGTATGCGCAAATTATATGTATAAAGTCACCCCCTCGGAGCCTTTTTTAGCTTGTTCCGGCCTTGCTCATCCCCACTCAACACAAAAGAGGGATTGTCAGCCTCCCGCCGACAGTCCCTCTTTTGTTGTCACATATTGCTTGCCGACTGCCCAATCCGAAATGCAGATAACACTTCTTTATTTGGCGTCAGCGAAAGCGCAGCCTTTCTTTCTCTCTCCTGTCCCTGAGCCCTTAATTATTGCAAGGCTCAAACACCCACTGCTGGTTCTCTTCGCCGTAATAAGTCCACTGGCACACATTTACGCCGTCCGACGAACCCCAGTTATAAACATCAAGCCCTCTTGCATCGTTCGAAATCTTTGTGACAATTCCGTACACTCCGTTATTCGTGATCTTCATGAGCTTGAACTTCTGCGCATCCGCGCCGTTGGCAGAATAGGTCTGAATATTCGTTCCGTCCTCATTCGTTCCGTACTGAACATCAAGCATATAGCCATGACCATTCTTTAAGGTAATATAACCATCTCCCAGATTCGTTACATACCACTTCTGCCCTGCTGCACCGGAGCCTGTGCCGATCTCTACATTCACGCCGTTTCCGCCCGCATTTCCGGCGGTCTGCAGATACTTCTGAGAATGTACGTTTTTAATATAATACCAGCCGTTTGCCAGCGTGGAAGGGGTTCCGGTTGAGCCGCCGACGCTGTAGCCTGCATCCTTGTAGGCTTCCAGCACACGATAATATGCATACTTTGCAACGCCTAAGGTCGAGAACAGCAGAGGCGTAGCGTCCTTAATCCATGTAACATCATCGGAAATACCCCAGAAGGTAATACCCGTGATGTTGCCGCCGTTCTTTTTGACTTTCAGAATGTTTGACATCAAATTATACATATAATTTGCCTGGTCAACATTGTCTTTGTTTACGACATCCAGTTCCGTGATCTGTACCTCAAAGCCTGCGTTTACAAAAGCCTGCAGCGCTGCGGTATAATACTCCACCGTCGGGAAGGTTGTCCCAAGGTGCGACTGCATACCAACTCCATTGCAGAGCTTCCTATCGGAGTTAATATACTGAATCATCTTGATGACATCATTTACTTCCATATATGTATTGTAGTCATTGTAGAACAGGCTGACGGAGTCTGTCAGGCCGAAATAGCTGATGCAGTCATAAGCATACTGGAACGCGCGCTTTACGAACGCCGGAGAGGTGGTTACGCCTCCGTAAATCTCCTGCCAGCCCGAATTTTCCGCGTGCAGGTACTCATTGACAACATCCCATGCATACACGATCTCGCCGTACTTGCTTGTGTATACATGATTCATAACGGACTTGATGTAATACTCCATACGGATATCCATCTGCGCAGCAGATACATAGCCGTAATCTTTGGAATATCCTACACGGAAAAACCAGTCCGGTGTCTGGCTGTGCCATACCAGGGTATGTGCCCGCACGGAAAGTCCGTTTTCATAGCAAATCCGGAGCACCTCGTCCAGCGTATCAAAATTAATCGCCGGAAGATAGGTCTCCGTACAGGAAGACGGTACATAGTAGCCTGCATTGATTGCCGCTTCTTTTGTAATAAGCTTCGGGGCATAGCCAAGCATTGCATCCGGCTTCATCTCATTTTCCAGCGTAATGCTGTTATAATGAGTCTTGACATGCGCCAGTGTTTCCGGATCGCGGAGCTGTCTCAGATTAATGCATGTCCCGGAATACCCAAACAGCGCCCCATAGGTGTTTAACAATGTCTCCTGTGCTGCAGAAGCACTGCCGCACGGAAGCAGCATCCCAAACAGCAGGGCAAGCGTCAATACACTGCCAAGCAGCTTTTTCCATCTGTTCTTCATAGTAGCAAACCCTCCAAAAATGATGTATTTTCGTAACATACCTCCGCATACGTCAAGCTTGGCTTGTAATTGATACCTTTTTCCTCCTTTCCATTACCATATTAAACCAATTTTGATGTTTGCTAGTAGATTATATCATATCTATCAGGCTAATACAATATCTTTCATTAAAAATCCAAAGTATTTTTTTCTTTAGGGAAATATATTTTTCTACAAAAATCGACATTTTTCTTAAGTTTATTTTCCCAGGATATCAGCTGCCGCCTATACTGAAAACAACCTGTTTGGCAGCCGATTGGAAAATCAATCCGGTGCCGTTATTCATTGCCGCAGCATAAAAATTCCCCTGAATGGCTGCCTGGTTATGCATCCATTCAGGGGGATATCTATTGGTTCTATTCTTGAAACATCATTTTTTCGTTCCGGGGCAAACCAAGAAATTCAGATCTGTCCGGAAACAATGTCTCCTGAGAGGTGTTTTGAAAAACGTTCCTGGCAGCAAAATTGCATTCCGGAGGTCAGTATTTCCCCGCCGCAATGTTAAAAGCAAGCAGCCGGGTTTACACAATATGGTCTGCATTCTCCATCTTAAACGAATGCATCAGATTTTTCAGCAGGGATGCCTGTGATGCCAGCTCCTCGCTGATGGCCGCACACTCCTCACCGGTAGCGGATGTCGACTGAACTACGCCGGAGATCTGATCCATGCCCCCATTGACCTGCTCAATCGCCACAGTCTGCTTCTCCACAGCCTCCACAACCGTTTCCATCTTGGCAGTCACATCATTGGCAAGCTTATTGGTCTGTTCCAGCGCCTGCGTTACCCGGTTCATCGCCTGGCTGCCTTCATCGACGGTAACAATGGAATTCTCAATCAGTTCCTTGGTTGCCTTGGCGGCCTCGTCGGACTTGGCAGCCAGATTTCTGACCTCCTCCGCAACCACAGCAAATCCCCTGCCTGCGGAACCGGCATGCACTGCTTCCACAGCGGCATTCAGAGCCAGAATATTAATCTGAAAGGCAATGTTCTCGATCACGGAGACAATGGTACGGATCTTTCCCGAAGAATCCGAAATATTTCCCATTGCCGCATTGAGTTCCTTAACATAATCCATGCTGACTCCCAGCTTTTCGCTGACCTGATGGACGAATTCCCCCGCTTCCTTTGCAGCAGAAGCCGTCTGTCCTGCACTCTCGGAAATGTCCGTAACCGTTGCCAGAATCTCCTGTACGGCGCTTGCCTGTTCTGTTGTGCCCTGCGCAAGCGACTGCGCACCGCCTGACATCTGATCCGCCCCTGCAGAAACCTGACCCGCGCTGGAGGAAATCTTTCTCATTGTACTGTTCAGCGCAGAATGAATGCTGTCCAGCGATTGCCGGATGGAACGAAAATCCCCGGTATAATCCTGTCTGGCCTTCAAGGTCAGATCCCCTTTTGCAATCGCTCCCAGCACGTCGGAAATCTCGCCGATATAAAGCTGCATCTGACGTATCGTTTTCTCAAACATCTGTCCCAGAAAACCGATCTCGTCATTGGAACGATTCCTGACCCGTATCTCCTCATTCGTTGAAAGTCCCAGTTCACCTCTTTCCAGACGCTGCGCCATACCGGTAATTTCCCGCAGCGGACGGGAAATCCGTCTGGTCAGATATGCAGCAAGGAATATTATACAGCAGCTTATGGTGACAAGGCTGGTCACGGAAATAACATTGATTACATTGGCTGTCCCCTGCTTTGCATCCGTTGTCGGAAGCCCTGCAAAAATCAGACCATTGACCTTTCCGTCATCATCTCTGGTCGGAACATAGGAACACAGATAACTGATGCCCAGAATGTCCGCTTCTCCCACATAGCTCTGCCCGCGATCCAGCACGATAGCCTTAACCTCAGGGGCCAGCTTCGTCCCTACCACGCGCTCGCCGTTCTGCATCACCGTGCTGTAAACGCGGGTATCTCCCACGAAAATGGTAAACTCACAGCCCATACGCTGCTTCAGTTCGTCCAGTATCTGGTTCACATCCTCGCCGTCGGGCGCCTTTTCAAGCTCGTAAGCCAGCATATTCGTACCGTTGACACAGCGCTCCCTCTGCATCTTCGTAATCAGCTCCCGGAACATATATACGCATATTGTCACAGCTATCACGACAAAAAAAATCTGCATCGCTGCCATCACACAGCCGATCTTTAATCCAAGTTTTTTATGTTTCCCGCTTCTTTCTCCATGATTCATTCGATCGTTTCCCAGACTTGATTCCTCATTCATCATCTGATCGTTTCTCATGCTTAATTCCTCCGATTCTAAAATAATATTATTCTAAAACAGGTTTTTGATTTCCGTTCCCGCTGCCATCCTCTGTTCTGCTTTGTTTCCAAAGGAGTTTCCAAAGGAAAAAACTCTGGCATCGCGGAGAACGCTTTGCCGGCAGCAATCAGTTCCGCCCGGAAAACACCGGACTGCACTCCCTGAAAAGCGGATCAGGGAACGGAAAGAAGAAAACGAATTAAGGCCTCCATGATTCCATTTATCATAGAAGACCTGTTGCAGATCGCTGTTTACAAAAAAACTCTCATACACTCCTGAAGCAGCAGCGCCTGGTATTATGATTGAATTGATTGAAATCTGTACCGCATCTGCCCCTTTCCTTCCGTAAAAGAGCCCTGATACTATGTACTAAGATGTTTCATATAACAACTCCACACCCTTCTGCAGTGCCTGAGTTATGGTCATTTCATGATTAACAGCATACTCTTTCAGTTTTTCATATTCTTCATCCGTCACTCTAAGACTCAGCGACTTATCTTTCGGGGCATCAGACTTTGGTCTGCCCATTTTCTTCAACCGCGTGCACCTCCTTTTCCTGATCGTAATTATTATACTTATCGTAGAACAAAAAGACAAGTGCTTTTGTAGTATATTACAGCATCACTTAACTGTATTTATTTTTTATAAAGATATATTAAAACCATTATAATCAGCTATTCGCAATTATACAGCTGACTTGGCAGTTTTCGCTTCCTTTGCCATTTTCTCAAATTTTGTCAGAAACATGCTTAACGTTTGTACGCCTTCTTTACAGCGGACAAAATAGATTTTTTATGCTGCACTTAAAGTCTTCTGTCCGATCATCACAAATCGGATGTGAAAACGCAGCACAGCAGCTTTCCGGGATTTCACGCAGCGAAAAACCTTCCGGAATGTCCTGCTTAGCCGTATTCTGCTCTGCACCATAAAACAGGATGTAGAGAGGACTCTCCGGAGCCTGAAACCCCAACTGCTGCAGTAATCTTATTTCCTGGTACCTTCAAATCAATGTTTTAAATATTTTCTTTTGCGCCCTTAACCGATATATCCTTCTGCGCTTCCTCTCTCATTCTTTGTACCTCCTGGACTGCATCTCAAACATTTTAGCGTATGTGCCATTGTTCTTAATTAACTCTTTATGCGAACCATCTTCCGCCACCTTTCCGTTTTGTATCAGGATAATCCTGTCCGCCATTTTGGTTGTTGACAGCCTGTGCGAAATAATAACAACGGTTCTCTGCGGCAGCATGTGAAGCACCAGTTCATTAAAATCGCTTTCTGCCTTTGGGTCCAAAGCACTTGACGGCTCATCTAAAATCACAAGTTTTTTATTCCCCATCAGCACTCTTGCCAGTGCCAGCTTTTGCTTCTGTCCCCCTGAAAATACCACGCCGCTGCTGTTGAATTCCCGCGAATAATCGCTGTTTCCTTTATCAGGCAAGTGCCCGATCACATCACTCAGCCCGACCATATCCAGCACGTTGTCCAGGTGGAGACCTTCTGCTTTCGGATCAACAATGTCCATTTTGACATTCTCATACAGCGATAGCGCAAACAGCTGGAAATTCTGAACCAGGATACCGCAGATATTTTTTCGATAGAAATCCAGATCATAGTTCCGTATATCCATTCCGTTTACCAGAATTTTACCCTTGTCAGGATCGTACAGCCTCAGCAGCAGCTTAACGAAGGTACTTTTTCCTGCACCGTTATTGCCGACAATAGCCACTTTTTCATTTGCATTAATTTTTAAATTTAATCCGTCTAAAACATTGTACTTTTTATTGTAGGAGAAAGACACATCAACAAATTCAATTGTGATCGGCGTTTCCGTATTGCTTTTCAGACCCTCCTCCGATACTGCAGAATTTTCGGGTATTATGCAGTTTTCGGATACTGTATCATTTTCGGGTATTGTATCATTTGGGGATGCTGTGTCATCTTTAGATATTATACGCTTTTCAGATACTGCATCCTTTTCTGGTATTGTATCATTGGGGGATGCTGCATCATCTTCGGATATTGTACACTTTTCGGATACTGCATCGTTTTCGGATACTGTATCATTTTGTGATGCTGCATCATCTTCGGATATTATACGCTTTTCGGATACTGTACGATCTTCTAATATTATACCGTTTTTAGATATAATGTGGTTTTCTATTTCCATAAAACTAATAAATTTCTCAATGTAAATACTATTACTATGTAATTCTCTAATGGAATTGACAAAATGATTCATACTCCCTTTGACCGTACCGTAAGCATTCCACAAAGCAGTCATTACGTCAAAAGAATAAGCACTTTTCACAAGAACCATAAAGGCTAAATAAAATAGAGTCGCAAAATCCCCCAAAATTTTCTTCACCAGATTATCCTGGGAACATAACATCATCTTTTTGGTTCCGTAAGCCGTATGAATCTCGTTGAGCCTTTCCGAGGAAGATTTCAGTTTTCCAAGCAAAACGCATCCAATATTTGTCATTCTAATATCTTTTGCATTTTGTTTTAAGAAAAACATACGATTGGCGTAGTCTATCTCTTTATGGTAAGGCATTGTTTTATTATAAAGTTCACCGTTAATTCTGTTCAGCTTCATCTGAAACAGTGAGGAAAGAACATTAATTATAACGGCCAAGATAAAAACAACAAAATCCAGAGAACGGATAATGTAAAACAAAGAGAGCAATACTGCTGAGTTTTCAATTAATTTGACAAAATTTTTATACGTGTTCCAGGCTCTGGTATTCGATTCGTTGTTGGCAGCAACCAGATTATTGTAATACTTCTGGTCGTCATAGCAGCCAAGGTCAACCGAACTGGATTTTTCAAACATCATTTTTGCAAAAACATGCTGAATCTTAATTTCTGCTCCTTTTTCTAAACTATTATTAATTATTCCCTCAATAATTGTATTAAGCAGTAATACCAATCCATAATATATGCATGTAGCGATAATTAACTGCGACACAATTTTCTGCGTTTCTTCCGGATGAGCAATTACAAATTCTACCGACCTAACAATATACTGTATAAACAGAACATTTCCCACAGTATTGAACAATACACTTCTGGTTATTCTAAAAAATGCATAGCAGAAAGAATATTGAGGAACAGTTTTAAAAAATATTTTCAGCATATAAAGATTATTATGTATTACTTTTTTCATGATTTACTCCTTACACTCTCATCGACATATTGGTCAGTCCAAATACATTTCCTCGTCATCTCTATAATATTTTGCCTGCAGATTGAACATATATGCATATCTTCCCCTTTGACAGATCAATTCATCATGCGTTCCCTGCTCAACGATCTGACCATTTTCCATAAAATAAATCTTATCTGCTATTTTAGATGCCGAAAATCTGTGAGAAATATATATAACGGTCTTATCTGCAAGATAACTGTTAATCGTACTCAAAATCTCTTCTTCCGCAACAGGATCAAGTGCGCTGGTCGGCTCATCTAAAATGTAAAGCTGCTTTTCCGGGTTGATAAAGATTCTAGCCAGCGCCAGACACTGGCTCTGTCCAATGGAAAGCATCTCACCTGAATCCGACAGTTCATGGGTCAGCTGTGTTTGAAAACCGCTTTCATAATTATTGATCTTTTCTTTCAGATGAAGCGAATTCATAATATCCTGCATTTCTGCATCCGAATAAACCTTCGTATCCATTGCAATATTCTGTCCGACGGTCGCAGCATAAACATTGATATCCTGAAAGACAATTCCGTATTTGCTTCGATAGTTCTTTACATTGTAGTCACAAATATTTTTCTGATTATAAGTGATGGTTCCCTGATCCGGATCGTACAGGCGCAAAATAAGGTTAATCAGTGTTGATTTCCCCGCCCCGTTATAGCCAACCAGTGCGATCTTCTGTTTCGGCCGAACTTCCATGCAAATATCTCTCAGAGTATAATTATCATTATTTTCATATTTAAAATATAGATGTTCTATCTTAATTCCGCCAAAAGATACATCCACCGTTTCATCTTTTCGGGAAACGATTTTGGGTTCATACCGATAAAATTCATTAAATTTGTTTAAGTAGATATTATCATTCAATATGCCATTCAAAGAACTTATCACAGATGACGCCCTCCAGGTAAACTGTGCTATCGCTCCCAGCAAAGGCAAGAACATTGCGATCGTTACCGATTTATCAATCACAATTCTATGTATCGAGATCAGTGTTGTCAGACAAGATACAATCCCAAATCCCAAAAAAGCCTGGATACTGTCAAGCATTGATATCCTTTGGTAATACTTTTTTAGAAGCACCTTCCATCCCCGGAATGCATCATCAAGCATTTTATTCAGAACATTTTTTACATTGGTAGTTCTCAATTCCTGCGCATACTCTGCCTGAACAGAAATTCTTTTCACATAATCATACTTTCGCTGGTACTTTAAGCCCGCATCCGCATAGCAGTATTTTCGCTTATTAATAACAGGCTCAAAAAACAATCCCATCAATACAGAGATCAGCGATATCAGTACAATAACAAAATCAACCTGCGCAAAATATCCAATCAGCACGGCAACGCAGCACAAATGGGAAATAAACTGGGATATATTATTTAAAATGCTTTTTACTCTATTAAATAAATCATTTAGTGTAAATGTCACGTTATCGTAATATTCCGGATTATCAAAGCATTCTATATCAACCACCATAATCTTCTTATAAATCATGTTTTTTAAAAATAGCGACAGCTTAACGTCATTTCTGGGAATATACTTCTGGCTGTAACAGGTATTTAATAGTTCAAACAAAATATTGATCAGCACAAAAACTATCAGCACCTTGCTGACCTGAACGATACTTTTCCCTTTTTCCACCGTTTCCATAAAATACGAGAAAAAAATAACATTATAAAGGATCGAAAACAGATCATTTATAACAGTAAAGAAAATATCCAGCCATACCCGTGATGCAGAAGCTTTCGATATTGTCTTTAACATAAATTTATAATTCTTTAAAAAATTATTTCTCATAACTTTCCTTTCTCATTATATGTTTTATTTTTATATGTCTATTTTAATTAAAATAACTTTATCGTACAGTCATTAAATCATCTGATTGTGCGGAAATTTCCTCCTGCCGGCAGCTTTGACCAGGTTGTTTCGTCACACCAGGGTGCTCCATGTCCGCCCTTCGGGAACGCATGACACATGCACTTCAAACGGTATTCTGTCGAACGGTATCTTATTCCCGTTCAGTGCTTCCCAATCACATAATACATTCTCGGCATTGCTCAAGTTATCTTCCCAAGTACTATATAAAATACAGGAGGGGTTTCCGGATTGATTTGCATACCGCAGGCGGCCAGCTTCAGGTTTTAGGGTGGCTCTCTTCTGCATGTCCGACTGAAAACGCTTTGCAATGCCCATACCCATACATCGGCAGTAAAATGACGCATATAAAAACCACCTTTTGAATTTTTGAAAATTGTATCATAAATTCAAAAGGCGGTGTGTAAGTGCAAGGTTTTTCACTTCTGCATCAACAGAGGAAGTGAAAAAAGCCGAACAAATCCGAAAAAGCGTTTACCGTATTCTGCGGCAGGAACAGCGTGAAGAGCACCCTGCAGGGACAGGAAAATCTTATAGCAAACCATAACAAAGTGCGGCAATCCGCACGGGGGCGGCGGCCGGAAAGCACGTTGCGGGCGATTGCCCTATGGCTATCTGAATGACCCAGATGACCGCCATGGAAAGCTACAAATCTAAGAAAAGGCCTCCTTATGATAATTTATTTTATCATAAGAAGACCTTTCAAAACACTATTTACAAAAAAGCTTCCTACCCTCGCAGAGTCTATAATATAACAATTAATTGATTCACAAAAATTTTACCATCCCAGTTCCAATAACCAGTTATTTAATAATCTCTCCCTTTCATTCTCTTTTAACTCCAAATCTTCAGGACTCATATACTCACCCTTAATATTGCCATCTACGATATACAGCACTCTGGAACACTTTGCGGCTACCTTTGCATCATGGGTTACCATCATAATCGTTGTTCCTTCTTCGTTTAACTTTA
>ERZ808040.1677-NODE-1677-length-14289-cov-3.685688_pt1 | contig 14289 bp, 13 predicted proteins | sample MGYA00380191_ERZ808040 | MGnify/ENA primary metagenome ERZ808040 (study PRJEB31490, sample SAMN06133395) | mouse gut metagenome | isolation source: J6 | host: mice | place: China: Chengdu | collected 2015-05 ... | reverse complement strand
TTCAAGTCGCTTCTCAAAATTGGATTTCACTAACAGAATGTGTATAGGTGTTTCAAGGAGGTCGGGGCGGAGCCAAGACGGCATCCATGCCGTTTGGCTCCTAAAATCGCCATCCATGGCGATTTTGCCCTAGGATTTCTCACATTCTGTAAGTGAAATTGCCAATTCTTCGCAGAGACTTGAAATGATATGATGTGCCGTTCCCTCTGCGCACCCTCCGCCCCTGAACCTTAGCCGCTGCCGCCCTGCCAGTGCCGGAGTACCCCTCGACTGTGCTGGCTGCGCACTACGGTATTACGCAGGATGAGGGATTATGGTTCATGCAGGATGGTATTGGCAGGGGGTGTTGATTTGCGTGTATAAATGGGAAATTTGTGGTATGATAAATAATCATAATTGTAGTTGGGTGGATATGAGCTTGGGAGATGGTAGGAGAAGTGCGATGGAAAGTGGGATTGAGGAATGGGTGGTGGAAAGATGAGTAGGATTTTGTTGTTGGAGGATGATGGGAGTCTGGCGGAGGGGTTGTGTTATTCGCTGGAGAAGGAGGGGTATGTGGTGGAAGCGGCGGAGTGTGTCGGGGAGGCGAAGGGGCTCTTGGCGCGGGGACGGTTTGATCTGCTGCTTTTGGATGTGACGCTGCCTGACGGGACTGGGTTTGAGGTGTGTGAGATGGTGCGGGCACAGGGGAATCGGGTTCCAATTATTTTTCTTACGGCGTCTGATGAGGAGATGAATGTGATTCGTGGGCTTGACAGCGGCGGGGATGATTATATTGGAAAGCCGTTTAAGTTAGGGGAGTTGTTGTCCCGGATTCGTGCGCTGTTGCGCAGGGCGGGGACTTGGCGGCAGGAGGAGCAAGGGGCGCGGCAGGGCAGGATGGGCTGTGGGGATATTCAGATCGATCTTGAGGGGAGCAGGGTGTTTCTTAAGGGGGAGAAGCTGGAACTTACGCAGGTGGAGTACAAGCTGCTGTGTCTTTTGGTGCGCTCTTGCGGCAGGGTGGTCACTAGGGAGATTATTTTTGAGGAACTGTGGGACGGCGCAGGTAACTTTGTGGATGACAATACCCTTTCCGTATATATCAGGAGACTGCGGGAAAAGGTGGAGGAGGATCCCTCCAAGCCCAAGCATTTGATGACGGTAAGAGGGTTTGGCTATTGCTGGCAGGAGGTACAGGCATGATGGATTTTTTGAAGGATGAAGGACAGAAAAGATATTTCGGTGCGCTGTCAGTGATTCTGGCGGTGGCATCGATTTTGGCCGTTGTCATATGGCAGGTGAATGGGAATCAAATCAAAGAAGGTTCTGTACAGCATGACAGGTGCCTGGTTTCCTCCCTGATGGAGCAGGGAGTGAGCGAGGCAGTCATTGCAAAGGCTTTTGCGGAAAAGGAGTTTACGGAAAAAGGCACGGATTTGCTCAAACGTTTGGGAATCAGTGAGACAACGGAATTATATTTTATGCCGGAAGTCATTGATATACAGAAGGGAACGGGAAGGCTGCTTGCCGGGCTCTTTTTCTTTTTGTGGATCAGCCTTTTGCTTCTTGCAGGTCTCTTTTTTTCTAGACGGGAACGTGTTTACCAGCAGGCGGTCAGAATCATTGACCAATTTATGAAAGGAGACTTTACAGAGCACCTGCCGCAGATGGAGGAAGGCTGCCTTTACAGGCTTCTGGGCAAAATAGACGGTCTTGCCAACGCGTTAGCCGCCGGAAACGAAGAGGCGATAAAGACAAAAAATTTTCTGAAAGATACTATTTCCGACATCTCGCACCAACTAAAAACCCCCCTTTCCGCCCTTACCATCTACAATGAAATCATAGCGTCAGATGCGGAAAACAAAGAAACAGTACTTGCTTTTACCCAAAAAACGCAGACTGCGCTTGACCGGATAGAAGGACTGATCCAGGCTCTGCTTAAAGTAACCAGACTGGACGCAGGAGCAGTTGCCTTTGAAAAACAAGCTTGGCTCTTGGCGGATGTGGTTGGGCGTGCAGTATCAGAACTTCTCGTGCGTGCAGAAGAAGAAGGCAAAAAAATCTTCCTGACAGGAGAAGAAAACACCTATATAAACTGTGACCTACAATGGACCAGCGAAGCAATTGGCAACCTCGTAAAAAACGCTCTGGATTATACCGAACAGAGTGCCGAAATCACCGTATCATGGAACCAATCCCCAGAGACGACAAGAATAGCAGTGTCTGACAACGGCAAGGGAATTGACGAAAAAGACATTCACCACATCTTCAAACGATTCTACCGCACCTCCAAAAGAAAAGGAAACGGACAAAGGCAAGGTATCGGCTTAGGACTCCCCATGGCAAGATCAATCATAGAATCCCAAGGCGGAACCTTATCCGTACAAAGCACAAAAGGCGAAGGGACCACCTTTACAATAACCCTGCCAAAATAAAATACGATACCTTAAAGATAAAGACACCTTACAAAACTGTAAGCTGATTTTCACCTATCTGTAAGATGCATCCACTATACTTAATACAGTGACAGTTTAACACCAACGAACAGGGCAGAAAGATGCCCCGTCCCTCCTTCGGTCCGTCCTCATTGACTAGCCTAAACTGTCCCCAATACAAAATAGGAGGCACTTAACCCCATGCAACTTTTGAAAGTACAAAACCTAAGCAAAGTCTACGGTCAGGGAGAAAGTCAGGTAAACGCCCTGCAGAACGCAACCTTCTCCATGGAAAAAGGAGAGTTCGCCGCAGTGGTAGGCGAATCCGGCTCCGGAAAGAGCACCCTGCTCCACTTGGTAGGCGGTCTGGACACGCCGACAGAAGGCAAAGTCCTTTTGGACAATATGGACCTGTTCGCCCTGAACGAAAAAGAAAGGACCATCTTCCGAAGAAGAAACATCGGCTTCATCTTCCAGTCCTTTCATTTGATTGAAGAACTGGATGTGGAGCAAAACATTGCATTTCCTCTCTTACTGGACCACCAAAAACCCGACAGGGAGAGAATAGAGGAATTGCTTGCGCTGCTGGGATTATCGGAAAGAAGAAAACATTTACCAAGCCAGCTGTCAGGCGGTCAGCAGCAGAGGGTGGCGATTGGAAGGGCGCTTGTCATGCAGCCCATGCTGATTCTGGCAGATGAACCCACCGGGAATCTGGATTCAAAAAGCAGCCGGGACGTGATGAATCTGCTGGTTCAGGCGTCGCGCCATTACAAGCAGACGATTTTAATGATTACCCACAACGACAACCTGGCATCAGACGCGGACAGGGTATTGCGTGTGACAGATGGGCACTTGAAGGATATGGGAGGTAAGGCACATGAAAAATTATCTTGATCTTGTCCCTATTTCTCAGAAGGTGCACAGACGGCAGAGCCGTATGGTGCGGCTATGCATTATTTTAAGCGTATTTCTGATTACGGCAATTTTCGGCATGGCGGATATGGAGATTCGCAGTCAGAATGCGCAGGCAAAAATAAATTATGGAGAATGGCACGCAGGCTTCCGGGATATGAGCGATGAAGACACTGCGCTGATTGGCCAAAGACCCAAGGTACTTGCCTGCACCCGGTACAATACGCTCAACTACAGGCTTACCATGCATTATCAGGTAGAAGGCACGGAAACCGTTATCATAGGGATAGATGAAAGCGCGCTTGATATTTTCCCCACGGCGCAGCTGGTGGAAGGGTGCTTCCCGAAAGAGGAAGGCGGAGCGGTAATCGATCAGAATATGAAAGAAAGACTTTCTATTGAGCTGGGAGATGAAATCCTTCTTACAGCGCCGGACGGCACACAAATGATTTACCACATTACCGGATTTTCCGGTCAAATACCCATGCTGGCTGAAAAGGATATTTTTGGTCTAATGCTTCGGACGGAAGACTTCAGGAAATTATCGCTGCAGGGAGCGGAGGACAATTATGATTCTTTTATCTATGTAAAGTTTTCTCAGTGGTGTAATATCCAGAAGGAAATCCGGGAAATACAGGAGGCGTTTCAGATTCCGGATGAGCATGTAGGAAGAAATGAATTGCTGCTCGCCACCATAGGGCAGAGCCAGGATGTGAGCATGATGGCGATTTATGTGGTTGCTTTGATTTTAGCAGGTCTGGTTGCTGTTGCGGGCATTTTGATGATTACCGGCAGCTTAAGCAGCAATATTGCGCAGCGCACGGCGTTCTTTGGGATGCTGCGCTGCCTTGGGGCAACCAGAAAGCAGATCATTTCCTTTGTCAGAAGAGAGGCGCTGTGCTGGTGTAAGTCGGCAATTCCGGAAGGGGTGCTGCTGGGTACAGTAATTGTGTGGGTGCTCAGCGCATTGCTGCGGATGCTCAGTCCGCGCTATTTCGGAGAAATGCCGCATTTTGGAATCAGCTGGATTGGAATGATTGCCGGAAGCGTAATAGGCGTGATCACTGTATTTATGGCGGCAGGCAGTCCGGCAAAAAAAGCCGCGGGAGTGTCCCCCCTTACGGCGGTATCAGGAAATGCTTCAGAAAAAAGGAAGATTAAAAAGGCGGCAAATACCCGCTTTTACAAAATAGAAACGGCACTGGGCATTCATCATGCGAAAGGCAGCCGGAAGAACTTTATTCTCATGAGCTGTTCCTTTGCCTTCAGCATTATCCTGTTTTTGACCTTTTCGGTAGCTGTAGACTTTATGAAGCATGCGGTGAATCCGCTCAAACCCAGCGCGCCGGACGTTTCTATCGTAAGCAGCAATAATACCATAGACAAGACACTGGCACAGGAACTGGCAAAGATAGAGGGCGTGAAGCGGGTATATGGAAGAAGCTTTGCCTATGACGTGCCAATTCAGACACAGACTGATTTAAGGCAGGCATATCTGATTTCTTATGAGACCTGTCAGATGAAGTGGGCAAAGGATTCCTTGATTGACGGCTCTTTGCCAGAGGCAATGGAAGGAGATGGGATTCTGGCAGTTTACCATGGAGAGGGCTCTTTGAAGGCAGGTGAAAATGTGTCTGTGAATCTTGCGGAAGATAAAGTGATTTCAGGCATTTTGAGTGAGTGCCCCTTTAATACCACGGACGGGCAGGAGATATTGATCTGCTCCGAGGAGACCTTCGCGGAACTGACTGGTGAACAGGGGTATACAATCATTGACCTCCAGCTGGCGCGGAATGCGGATGACGGCGTGATTCAAAAAATTCGTGAGACAGGCGGGGAGAACGTAACTTTTTCTGACAGACGTCTTAACAATGAGGAAGTGAAGGGAGCCGTATGGTCACTTCGGCTTTTCATCTATGGATTTCTTGGAGTGATAGCGCTGATTTGTGTCTTTCATATCATGAACAGCATTGCAATGAGCGTTACTGCAAGGATTCGCCAATATGGCGCCATGCGCGCGGTGGGAATGGACAGCGGGCAGATACTGAAGATGACGGCGGCGGAAGCGATAAGCTATGGCGCTATGGGAATCGTGATTGGCTGTGGGGCAGGAGTGCCATTGAACTGGTTCTGCTTTAAAGAGCTGATTACGCTCAGGTGGGGAACAGAGTGGTATTTTCCGGTAGTGCATTTGTGCGTGATTGGAATCGTGGTGCTAGGGGCGCTGGGACTGGCGATTTATGGTCCGGCAAAGCGGATTCGGAATATGTCTGTGGTAAATACAATTTCGGGCGTGTAGGTATTGCATTTTTGTGTCATGCGCGCAGCGCGGATATTTCCGACGGAACTGCAGTGTGCCTCCATGGGAGGGATGATGGCGATGCCGGCATGCAGGAACAGATGACTGGGAGGGTGCTTTGTGCAGACGGCACACATTATCATTTCAAGTCTCTTCTCAAAATCGGATTTCACTAACAGAATGTATATAAGCGTTTCAAGGAGGACGGGGCGGAGTCAGCGGCACCCGTCCAGCACCTAGCCCCTGCCATGTTACTGCTATAGCCCTCGCCTTCTCCCCATCCAATGTCTTACACAAACAGCTCCGCACACCCTTCGCTATGAATCTGCAGTACTCTCTGGTTTCGACTTCCGCGGAATTTCAAGCTGATGTCGTACAGTTCCTGTTTAAATTCTCCGTCCACCAGAATATCGATATAGCTTAAAAGCTCGGGGGTCACTTCGCAACGGGCGCGTCCGTCTAGGGCGAGCAGGTCGATTTCGTAGGTGTAGCCGGTATAGCACCAGACATCCTTTTGGGGAAAGCGCGTCTTGAAACGACGAAGAAGGGGCAGCAATGCCCGTTGGTTTGCCGGTTCAAGGGGTTCGCCGCCTAAAAGAGATAGTCCGTGGATGTATTTTGGTTCAATAGATGTAAGGATTTCGTTCATGGTCTCTTCGGTAAACTCCTTGCCATAATTGAAATCCCAAGTCTCCGCATTAAAACATCCATTGCAACGGTGGGTGCATCCCGATACGAATAGGCTGGTGCGTACGCCCAGTCCGTTGGCAATATCATAATATTTGATATCTGAGTACTTCATCCATATACTCCTTACTGGTCGAAAGCGTTGTGACAGCTAAGTTTACTGCGAGACAGCTAGACTGTTAGAACGCAAATGATAGAAGCACAAATAGTAAATACATAAATGGCAGGGAGGAATTACAGGTGCAGTACTCTCTCTTTGATTTCCTGTGTCCGTCCCTGGTTCCAGAACTGGGTGCCGATGTAGCCGCAGGTGCGGCGTGCTACGTTCATCTTATTTTGGTCTCGGTTTCCGCATTTGGGACATTCCCAGACTAACTTGTGACTTTGGTCCTCTACGATTCTGATTTCGCCGTCGTATCCGCATTCTTGGCAGTAGTCGCTTTTGGTGTTGAGCTCAGCGTACATGATATGGTCATAAATGTGCTGCATGACAGCCAGTACAGCCTCGATATTGTTCTGCATATTGGGTACTTCCACATAGCTGATGGCGCCTCCCGGAGAAAGTTCTTGGAACTGGGCTTCAAAGGTCAGCTTATCAAAGGCATTGATGGGTTCTGTCACGTGAACGTGATAGCTGTTTGTGATATAGTTTCTGTCAGTCACGCCGTCAATGATACCGAAACGCTTCTGCAGGCATTTGGAAAATTTGTAGGTAGTGGATTCCAGCGGGGTTCCGTAGAGGCTGAAAGCAATGTTGGTCTCCGTTTCCCATTTTTTGCAGGCGGCATTTAAGTATTTCATAATCTCCAAAGCAAAAGGTGTTGCCTCCGGATCGGTATGGGACTTGCCGGTCATATAGCGGACACACTCGCATAATCCGGCATATCCAAGAGAGATGGTGGAATATCCTCCGTAAAGGAGTTTATCAATGGTTTCTCCTTTCTTAAGGCGTGCCAGCGCGCCGTTCTGCCACAGGATGGGGGCGACATCGGAAAGTGTTCCCTTTAAACGTTCATGACGGCACATCAAGGCACGGCGGCACAGATCGAGGCGCTGGTCCATAATCTTCCAGAATTTATCCAAATCGCCGCCGGAGGAGCAGGCAGCGTCTACCAGATTTATGGTGACTACGCCTTGATTGAATCTTCCGTAAAATTTGTACTGGTCAGTATCATCTTTGTATACAGTCAGAAAAGAACGGCAGCCCATACAGGGGTAGCAGTTACCGTCTTTAAGTTTTTTTATGATTTTTTCCGAAATGTAATCTGGCACTAAGCGTTTGGCAGTGCACTGGGCGGCAAGCCGGGTGAGTTCCCAATACTTAGAATCTTCAGAAATATTGTTTTCTTCCAACACGTAGATCAGCTTGGGAAAGGCGGGTGTAATGTAAATGCCTTGTTCATTTTTGACGCCCTGGATGCGTTGTAAAAGCATTTCCTTGATGATCAAAGCGAGGTCATCCCGAAGCTGTCCTTCCGGCACTTCATTTAAATACATAAATACGGTGACGAAGGGAGCCTGACCGTTGGTGGTCATCAGGGTGATGACCTGATACTGAATCATTTGGACGCCCTGCTTGATTTCCCTCGCTACTCGCATCTCCGCAATTTTTGCTACCACCTCGTCAGTCACATCCATTCCCTGAGCACTGAACTCTTCCCTCACATCTATCCGGAATTTTTCACGGCTTACCTGCACAAAAGGGGCAAGGTGGGATAAAGTGATACTCTGTCCGCCGTACTGGGAACTTGCAATCTGGGCAATCGCCTGGGTGGCGACATTGCATGCCGTGGAAAAGCTGTGAGGTTTTTCAATCATAGTCTCGCTGATGATGGTGCCATTTTGAAGCATATCCTCCAGATTCACCAGGCAGCAGTTGTGCATGTGCTGGGCAAAGTAATCCGCATCATGAAAGTGGATAAGCCCTTTTTCATGCGCCTCCACAATATCAGGCGGTAAAAGAAAACGTCGGGTGATATCCTTGCTCACCTCTCCTGCCATATAGTCTCGCTGGACACTGTTGACAACCGGATTCTTATTGGAATTTTCCTGCAATACTTCTTCATTATTACACTCCAGCAGGGAAAGAATCTGTTCATCAGTAGAGTTTGACTTTCGCACCAGCTCTCTCTTATAGCGGTAGGTAATATAATTAGAGGCAAGCTTATAAGTCTGCTGCTTCATGATCTCTTCCTCTACCATATCCTGAATCTCTTCCACATTTGGACTGTGCGTCATCTTACTACAAAGCTCCGTCACATTCTCAACAACATATCGAATCTGTTCATCGGAAAGACGCTCCCCCTCCCCAACACTGGCATTTGCCTTTCGCACTGCTTCTTCTATCTTAACAGCATTAAAAGAAACCTCCATACCGCTCCGCTTAATAATCTTCATTCTACCACTCCTATATATTGTATACTGCCTTTAAAAAAGACCATATTTAGTATTATACCTCCACCTTTAAATTATTCAAGTATCCACAGTTACATCCACAAATAAAAATTACATAAAAATAACATTCCTGATTTGTGCAACTTATATGCTTCTTGCCGTACAACCTGCTCCACACCCCTGCAAACCTCTCTCAAAAATATTTTCTTCCAATCTATAAGCACGAAAATATAAAATTTTTGCAAGTGATTTTCTGAAAAAATAAACCCCGATATGATAAAAATAAAAAATGAAGGCGGGGATGTGAATGTTACGGATCGCAGTATGTGATGACATTCCAATCTGTGTGGACATGTTGGCAGATGGAATCAAAGCATGGGCGGATGAGAGGCAGTTAAACGTGCAGATTGAAAAATTTGCAAGCGGGGAGGAGGTATTATGCGGGCAGGAAGCGGCAGGAGACTATGCCGCCGTATTTATGGATATCGAGCTGGATGGCATTGACGGTATGGAAACAGCAATGAAATTAAGGGAGAGAAACCGGATGGTGAGCATCGTCTTTGTGTCCCAGTATGAGCAGTATTTTAAACAAATGTTCAAGATTTATCCCTTCCGCTATATTGAAAAGCCTGTTTCCAGACAGAAGGTATGGGAGGTGCTTGACCAGATTGTTGAGGAGCACAGGCTGTTTTATGAAAGTTTTTTCTTTAAATACAATAGAAGAAATTTTCATATTGCGCTTGGGGAGGTATTTTATTTTGTGAGTGAAAAGCGGGTGATAAGAATTTTGATGGAAAATGACAAAGAATATGTTTTCTATGAAAAACTGGATGATTTGGAAAGAATACTTGCTGATTACAATAATCGTTTTATCAGGATTCATCAGTCTTATCTGGTGAATGGAAGGCAGATTGAACAATATCTTCCAGGCTATGTAGTGATGCGAAATGGAGATGTACTGCCTGTCAGCAGAGATAAAAAAGGAAAAATAACAGCATTTTATATGGACTTTATCGAAGAAAAAAGCTAAAAGTTACATTTACATATACTAATTATTACATCAACGGAAAAAATGACATAATTCATATATAATAATAAAGACTTCTGGAGCGCTCAAAAGTAAACATGCATTTCTTTGCTGGGCAGGGAACTATCTCCCTGCCTCTTGTCTGGAAAATAACAGGAGCTATAGTTCTAAAATAACTTGCAGTTCCATAATTTTTTTAAAATATTTGATAAAACTATAAATATGCAAATGATATATTTTTGTGGTTGATTTCATGTCAAGAAATATTTCTATAAAATATTTTTTAGGTTATATATTTCATCACAGGAGGTAGCAGTTGAGCGTAGATTATTCAGACCTGGGAATAAGAATAAAGAGAAGAAGAGAAGAGCTTAGGATGTCTCAGGCAGAACTTGCCTCACGGGCAGAATTATCCACTCAGCATATTAGTAACGTTGAAAATGCAAGGAGTAAGATTGGTCTTGATAAGCTTGTAACCATTTCCAATGTGCTCGAGTGTTCCGTGGATGAACTTCTGTGCGGAAGCATGAGGACTGGAGGCAGATCGGTTTATAATGACGAAGTTGCAGGGATCATCGATGACTTTTCTGATACAGAGATGCGGATTTTGCCGGAATTTCTTAGGAATTACAGCTACATTTATAAATTGCTGAAGCAGAATGTTGACGAAAGTCGGGAAGAGTAAAAGCGGCACGGATATGGAACTATGATTCCGTTCACCACCTATGAAAGGTCCTTTACAGGACGGGAATGAAGAATTACATTAAAAGTCATACACAAAATAATTCTTCTATATAGATAAGGGGTGATGGGATGCTGAAGATAGCGATATGCGAAGATGAACGAAGATATGCGGAAGACCTGGAGTGGGGTCTTAAGATTTGGGCAGTAAACGCAGGAGTCAATGTTCAGATTAAGATGTATGATAACGGAGAGAGGCTTTTTGACGGGATATATGAGGAAAATAATTTTGATATTTTTTTCCTTGATATCGGAATAGAGGAAATGAACGGTCTGGAGATTGCAGCGCTGGTGCGTGAGATGGACGTTCAGGCGACGATTATTTTTGTCTCGCAGTATGAGGATTATTATAAGGAAGCATTTGAGGTCCACCCATTTCAATTTTTAAGTAAACCGGTAAATCCGGCAAAGCTGGAAAAAACCATGGATGCGTACATGGACTTGAAGGGACGCGGTGATGAAACATTTGTTTTTTACATTAATCGATCAAGGTATAGCATCCGGCTGCGTCAGATTATGTATTTTTTCAGTGAGAACAGGCATATAACCTTAGTGTGTGAAGATCAGAAATATACTTTTTACGGGAAGCTGGGTGATGTACAGAAAGAGATGGAGGAAAAGAACAGCTACTTTCTGCGCATTCATCAGTCTTATTTGGTGAACTTGGATTATGTGAAGGAATTTCACTATAAAGAATTGGTATTGTTCAATGGAAAATCGTTGGATATCAGCAGAGAAAACAGAAAGAAGATGCGTGAATTACAGATGCTGCTTCTGGATGAAGGAGTTTAGATTTACAAAAGATACAGTTGGCAGGTAAAAGGATGCAGGAACAGGTTTTTGCGTGGATGATGGATTTATTCTTTATATTCACCCTACATATTTTATTTAAGCAGCTTTTAGGAGTAAAATATCAAAGCAGGCTGACGCTGCTTGCGGGATGGGGACTATGCTTTGTATTGTGGAATATAAGCAGTTACCTGTTTATGGAAAATGCGTTTGTCAGCAATGTGAGTACCAGTATGATTTGCCTGCTGGTACTTTACTTTTTATATAGCGGAAGTGTCAGGAATAAGCTGATTTTAGCGATTCTTGTAGTGACGCTGGGTATTATCGCAGAGGGAATCGTGGCATTTGTGCTGACGGCGTCAATCAACGCGTATTTAAATGAACAGACAGGGCTTCTTTATGTCGGCAATGCTTTTTCCAAGCTGATCTGGTTTGCGTTCGTCAAGCTGATTACGAAAATATCCTTAAAACAGAAGCAAATCAAAATCAGAAGCATGGATTGGTTTGAAATCTTTTTGGTACCTGTTGGAAGCATTGTGATTTGCTACGTGGTTTGGTGGGAGCGGTGGAAATATATTGACTCTGGGCAGATTATCATTCTGGGAATCCTGCTTGTGTTCAACTTGGTGACTTACTACATGTACCAGAGAGCGCAGGAACATGCTGCGGAGCGTATGGAAAATGAGCTGCTGAAGCAGCAGAATGCCTTTTTTTGCCTGCGTTATGAAGCGCTCGAGAAGCAGTGGCTGAAATTACGCAGAATGCGCCATGACATGGCAAATCATTATGCGCTGGAAATGAGTTACCTGAAAAAAGGGGAATACGAGCATTTGATGCAGCATTACGAGGAAAAGCTGGGGCAGATCAAACAACAGACAGATGTGATTCAGACGGGAAATATTGGAATTGACTCCATACTAAATTATAAGCTGGAGATTGCAAGGGAATATGGAATTGAGGTAGAGAAGAAAATCAAGATAGAAAGTGAGATTACCATCAGCCATGTAGATTTAAATATTCTCATTGGAAATCTCTTCGACAATGCCATAGAAGCTGTCAAAGAGCTGCCGCCGGATAAGAAGGAAATCTATTTTTTCCTAAAGACGAATGCTGCAAGGCTGCTGTTTATAATACGCAATGCATTTTGGGGGAAGAAAAGCCGTGATATAAACGGTAATTTCCTCACTAGTAAGGGAGATGACTTTTACCACGGACTGGGGTTAAAGGAGGTAAAGGAAATAATAAAGAAATATGACGGTGAGATGAAAATCAGCGATTTAGATGGCGAATTTTCGGTTAAAGTCTTCCTCTACATCAAAGGTTAGTGCTATTTTCAACAACCAAAGTGCTGTTTTCAACAAAGTGGTTACATTTTGTAAAAAAATGGATTATGATGGAAGACAAAAAAGGAGGAATTTTACGATGAAAAAAATGACAAACACAATTTCCAAGGTACTTACAGCGGCACTGACCGGGTTTATTTTCCTGATGCCGCTGTACACATGCTGCTTCTTCCTGCATCAGCCGAAGATGCCGGCAGAGTTCGATGATTTCAGAAAGTATGACAAATAACTTGTTCAGAAAGATTGCGCTGCGCCTTGCAGCAAACGGCAGCATTGAAGAAAAGTACATAGAACTGTATGTCATTGCAATGCAGTCTCTGCTGGCAATGGCGCTCAACGCCGCCACCGCGCTCTTAATCGGATACTTGATGGGAATGTGGCAGCAAGGCATACTCTTATTTGCAGCATTCATCCCCCTGCGCTCTTACGCAGGCGGCTATCATGCAAGGGGCTACCTAAGCTGTTATCTGGAATCCTGCGTGATCACGACGGCGATTCTTCTGTTCCTGCGTTTTATTACGCAAAGCAGCATCCCGCCTTACGGCATGTGGCTCCTATTTCTGACTGCGGCAGCAGTGATTTTCCATTTGGCGCCGCTGGCAGATGAAAATAAGTCGATTTCCGAAAAGGAAACGATTGTGTTCAAAAAAAGGACAAGAATCATCCTGCTGGTGGAAATACTTTTAGCCGGTGTTCTCGCGTTCAACCATACAGATGCCGGTTATGCAGTGATGATGGCAGTCGTCTTAAGCGCGTTTTTACTGCTGCTTCATAAAGGCAGGGAAATCGTAATTTCTTGGAAAAATTGAATAAGTGAAAAGGGAAGGCTGTCTGTACAAATTGCTGTGCAGACAGCTTTTTTCCGGACATGCGTCCTCGCACAGAGGGATGACACTGCTTTAAACCGCGTATGCATGAACTATTGTCCCTAATAGCATGAACTATAGAACTATGTAATTTCGATAATAAATAAAACAATTAATTGACTGCAAAAAGAATTTATTTTACACTAATAAAAGAAAGGAAATTGACACATAAATTCAGAATCCATGTAAGGTGAATATTATCCTCCTTGGGAGCCACCAGTTTCCCGCTTGAGAGCCACCTGGAAGTTTCCACCTTGAGAGCCACCCCGGACACAAGATATAGTAGTACTGCCTCTGTTGCTTCAAAATACAACAGAGGCAATAACATGTATAGCTTATTCAGACGATCATGATTCTATTTCGTCAACAAGCTTTTTCAGTTTCTTTGAATCATACAGCTTTCTCAGGTTTGTTTCATTTGTAGGGATTTCATAGGCATTATGGATAATCCTGTCCATGATGGAATCTGCCTGCGTTCCGCCGCCGAGCCTGCCATGCCATTCATCGACAGGATACTGTCCGACAAAGACGGTGGAATGATTCCCGCTGCGCTGTTCAAACAGCTCATAGAGGTTCTTGGCGTCTTTTTCGGAAATTTTGTAATTAAGCCACTCATCAAGGGTAAGGATCTGATAGTTGCCGATCCTTTTCCTGTATTTTGTAAGCTCCCTGAGGTTGTCGTTCTGATCCTCAAAGTTACGCATCAGGTCAGGCATCCTGATATACAAAACCCTGTAAGTCTGTCTGCACGCTTCCACGCCAAGGGCGCATGCAAGGTAAGTCTTTCCAGCGCCGGTCGGTCCTGTGGTGA
>ERZ808040.1672-NODE-1672-length-14320-cov-4.487608_pt1 | contig 14320 bp, 10 predicted proteins | sample MGYA00380191_ERZ808040 | MGnify/ENA primary metagenome ERZ808040 (study PRJEB31490, sample SAMN06133395) | mouse gut metagenome | isolation source: J6 | host: mice | place: China: Chengdu | collected 2015-05 ... | reverse complement strand
GGGGCCGGTGGCTCCCGTGGCTCCGTCTGCCCCGGTGGGGCCGGTGGGGCCTTCATCTCCCGGGCAGCCTTTCGGGCCCTGGATTCCAATTGGCCCTGTCACACCCTGGATTCCCTGGAGGCCGGTCACACCCTGAGGGCCCATAGATCCGGTAGGGCCGGTGGCTCCGGTGGGACCCGGAATCCCCCTGGGACCCTGGGGACCGATATCACCCTGAGGGCCGGCCGGCCCGACAGGCCCTGTGGCACCCTGAGGACCCTGGGGACCCACATCTCCCTTAGGCCCTTCACAGCCGGGATCACCCTTCGGGCCAATATCTCCACGGACACCCTGAACCCCTTGGATACCCTGGGGACCTGCATAACCTCTTGGACCGGCGCAGCCTCTCGGACCGGTATTTCCGGTAGGACCCACAGGCCCCGTATTCCCTCTGGGACCCCTTGCACCGGGAGCTCCGGGAATACCCTGGGGACCCATAGGCCCCTGCTCTCCTCTGTCACCCTTAGGGCCGGGACAACCCGGATCCCCTTTGAGGCCTTGGGGACCCATAGGGCCCTGATCGCCCTTTGGACCTGCAGGACCACGTTCACAGCAAGAGGGATGACACGGATTCTGATTGCAGCTGCGTACATTATTCTGATTCATTCGAACACATCCTCCATAAAATATTTACAAAAGGCCGCTGTACACCTTTTTCTACAAATATTTTATGCTTCCCTGAGACAAATGCTACTTTTTGTCGAAAACATCCTCAAAATATCTCTTATTGTATAGATATGCCTGAGAATAAGGCTTGCAAGTGCCTGCCTTTTCATTGTATTCTTTTGCCTTCTGCCGGTCTCCCAATTTGTCATAGCACACACATAACTGTAAAAAAGGGATATAATCATGGCAGTCCGGCAGTATAAATCCTCCTGAATATTCATTCTTAGGCGTATTTAGCGCAGTTTCATACCAGTAAATGGCAACCTTGCAGTTTCCGTGTTCCAGAAAATATTTGCCAATCTCACAGCACAACTCCGCCCTGGGCAGATCAAAGCTCATACTGCGCAAAAGTGTTGTCAATGCGGCCGACTCCTGTCCCAGCCGGAAATAGCAATCCGCACATATGGAACATGCTTCTATTTTATTTTCAATCCATCCATCGGCCAAAAGCAAAAAGTTTTCCAACACGGAAGCAGCTTCCTCATATTGTTTGTGGTAATATAATTCCCGGCCGTAATAATATTGCTGGCGGGGATCTAAAAGTTTCCCTTCCGATATTATCTTTCGGTATATATTCAGATTCCGGTCAGGGTTCCCAGTCCCTGTCTTTTTGTGGCTGACTGCTATCTCGGAATAGATTACCCTGCCGTTTGGAGGGATTACTTCATGGACAGCGCCGATCCAGCGATGTTCCGTGCAGTTTCTGATCCATCTTTCCCTGAAATAAGAAAAAGAAGGCTTACCGGCCTCATCAAAGGAAGTATTATATTTCATCATTACAATGTCAATATCCGGCGGCAAAGACTGCTTTAACTGTAAAAATTTTTCCTTTTCCGACGCCTCCAGAACATCGTCGGCGTCCATCCACATGCAATACTCCATGGACGCTTTGGAAAAAGAATGGTTTCTGGCATCAGAAAAGTCGTCTTTCCACGGATATGAATAAACCTTCGTCGTATATTCGGATGCTATTTCCACCGTCCGGTCAGTCGAGCCGGTATCCACGATTACGATCTCCTCTACGAGGCCCGCCACACTGTCAAGGCAGCGTGCAATGTGCTTTTCTTCGTTTTTAACGATCATGCATAAACTAATGGTCGGCATACTAATCTCCATTCCGGAGCGTTTACGCGACGGGGCGACGCAAATATCAAATTTGCGTCTGCCATCAAACAAATTTGTGGCGCTCCGACACAAATTTGCGTGTGGAAAATCAGCGCTCCATGCCGCCTTTGGGCGGCTTTTCTTTTCATACAATATACCATTTCGACAAAAAATATGCAACCATGCAAGGAGGCACCGGCTTTTCCCATTCCTTTACCGGTCCAGCTCCGACAGTACCTTTACGTTCTCCTTCTCATATTCATTGAAAACTGCCGTGTCAAACTCCTTCGGCGCCGTGGTTGGCATATACCAGACGCACCCCATAAAGTAATTGTACAGATCCGGGTCATCGAAAATATATCCGTGCCTGGCATAAATCTCGTTCTTTGCAAGGCGGATCACATAAGAAGGCTCTCCCTCCAAATCCGCCGCCGTGTAATAGCGTGAGTCCGTTTCAAACAGGAAATCGGTGCGGTTAGCAATATCCCTGACCCCCCTGACATTTTCCCAATAATCTGTTATGTCCGCATAGTAAGCGCTGGCCATATAGTAATCCATCCGCTCCTGCAGTGCATCCTCCTGCTGCCGGTAGTCCCCCGGCTCCTCCCTCTCCGTTCCCTGTCCTCCCGAGATCCCATTGACGGCAACCACTTTCAGCTCCTGGGAAGCGCTGCCGTCCACGCCGCCCAATACCTCCGCAAACCAGACCTCCCCGTTTCCCAGCATGATTCCCTGCCAGTTACAGAACATGTTTACCGTGGGAGACTGTTCTATGGCTTCCAAAAATCCCCTGTCCGTATTTTGGATAAAATCCCCGGACAGAAAATCCTCCTTACTGGAATAGGTGGTTCCGTCAATCACAATAGGAAACGCGATTTTCTCCGCCAAACCCTGGAAATCTCCCGCAAGGATGTCTTTCCGAATGCCCCTGGCAAACCGTTCCACCACCCATGCGTTCATTCCCGTAGCCACACTGTACCAATCCCCGTACTCTGCGAGAACCTGCACTACCTCTTCCATAGTGGCAAGGCCCGGAACATTCCGGTTGATGTATTCCGTGGCGGCGCTGTCCAGATAGAAATCGGCGCCACCATCCTCCTGTGTATAAGCTCTTGCCTCCACCCATTCCTGGCCTATATCAATGCCTTGCACCCCGGCATATTTCAGGAGCAGCAGCACATCCGGCCTGCCGTCCACATTGTAATCCCGGAAAGACACCGAAACCACCTCTCCGAACTGTTGCCCTGCCATAACGTCCTCTTCAAACATCGATGGGAAAGTATAAATCACCTGTCCGTCCCTTAACAGCATAAACCTTGCATCGCCATACTCCCATATGCCGTCCTTCTGCAACAGATCCTCTTCCGGCTCAAAGGAAGCAAAAACCACTTCCCCCCACCCGTCTAAAAAAACATCAAAAGACTGTTCCAAAATCTGCCCTTGGGGAACATCCTTGCGGGAATCTTCCTGCAAAGGTTCCGTGGCCCCACCGGGGCCGGCATTTCCCCGGCTCTCCCCATTCTCATTGCCTGCCCGGACGCTTTCAAGTCCGGCCACATCCGTCCCTGACGGCAGGATATTTTCCGGTTCCCGGTTTCCACAGCCGCCGATTGCCATGGCTGCCGCAAAACCGAATAACATTAAGACTTTTCTTTTCACACTTATCTCCATTCCACCGCCTTCGTCCGGCGGTACAAATAACAATCATGGTTCCGGGAACCCTCATGCGCCGGCGAACGGCCTGGCCCCATTGTAAACACAGTATACACCCTGCCGTGGGGATTGCAAATACTTTTTGCGTGCCGCTGGCACAAAACACAAAATTCCAGGCTGCACATCCGCGCAGCCTGGAACCGATTCTTACCTGCTATATCAAATGATTTTATTTCTGTTTCTTCGGCGCAAACTTAACCCGGAAGATATACCACAGGCTGCCCGCCAGACAGATGGAAGAATACGTGCCGCATACGATGCCTACCATCAAAGGCAGCGCAAAATCGCGGATGCTGGTAACGCCCAGCACATACAGCACCGCCACCATGATAAAGGTAGTCAGGGAAGTGAAGATACTTCTGGACATGGTCTGGGTAATGCTCCTGTTCACCACATCCTTCAGGTCGTCCTTATGCGTCATGACCGCCATATTCTCACGGATACGGTCGAAGATAACAATGGTGGCATTGATGGAATAACCCACAATGGTCAGCATACATGCCACAAAAGTATTGCTCACGGATACTCTTGCCACCGCATAGAAAGCAAGCACTACAAGCACGTCATGGAGCAGCGCGATGATACTGCTGACGCCGAAACGGATATCCTTGAAACGGATCCTGATATACAACAGCATAAACACAATGGCCACCACAACGGCAATGATAGTATCGGACTTCATTTCGTTACTGATGGTAGAACTTATGGTCTCGGTAGTGATCAGGCTCTCATCCACACCGAAGTTCGTCACAAGCATTTCATTGACGGCATCCCTCTGCTCCACTGTCAGGGAAGACGTCTTAAAGATCACTTCATTGGAATCCTGTACCGTCTGGATCTGGACAGCTCCGGTAATGGCCTCCATAAGGGGGACTACCTCGGCGTTGGTCTTCTCCAAAGTCATCACTTCATTAAAAGTAACGCTGGTCTGTGTGCCGCCCTTAAACTCCAGGCTGTAATTTAAAGCGTCACCGGAAGATGTTTTATGCACACCCATGGCTACGAACCCTGCTACTACCAGGGCAGCGGATACGCCAAAGAATATCCCTTTCCTGGACAGGATGTTCAGCGCCTTGTGCTCTTTGCCCACGCCATAGAGTTTTTCGCTCTTTAACCCCAGCGCATAGAATGCGTATAGAATATATCTGGTCACCACTAAAGCAGTAAACATGGACAGCACGATGCCCAGGGCCAGCGTCTGTGCAAAGCCTTTCACAGAGCCGGGGCCCAGCACCCAGAGTACCATGGCCGCGATGAGGGTGGTGATATTGCCGTCGATGATAGCCGACAAGGCTTTGTCAAAACCAATCTTAATGGCATTCTGCACCGTCTTACCGGTAGCAAGCTCCTCCCGGATACGTGCGAAAATAATAACATTTGCGTCTACCGCCATTCCGATGGACAGGATGATACCTGCGATCCCTGATAATGTCAGCGTCATATCAAAGCCGTTGATCAGCAGGACTACCAGCGCCGCGTAGGACAGCAGGCCTACCGCAGAGGCCACGCCGGAAATAAAATACACCGCCACCATAAAGAAGATCACAAGGATTATACCAATCACCGCCGCCTTCAGGCTTGTCTCAATGGCGTCCACGCCAAGCTGCGCACCCACTACTTTGGAGTGCAGTTCTTCCAGCTCCAGCTTCAGTCCGCCGATGCGAATGGTGGAGGCGAGATTTTCCGCCCTTTCAAAGGATTCCATAGGGGAAATCTGCGCATTCCCGTCAGTGATGACCGCATTTACACTGGGCGCGCTGATAATGCTCCCGTCATAATAGATTGCCAGAGACTCGCCCCTCTCTGCCGCCCGCTGGGTGGCCTGGGCAAACTTTTCCCGGCCTTCCTCCGTCATCACAAGGCTGACGGCGTATTCATACCCCAGGTCCGTCTGCCTGGAACCTGCCGAAGCATCTTTCACGTCCGTTCCCTGGACCATAATGGAACCGTCCGCCAAAAGCTCGTCAATGGTCTTATGCAAGGTATAGGCATATCCCGTGGAACCGTCCGGATTCTGTACATATTGCCCGGAATAATTCACATTCCCCTCTGAGTCCGTCTGAGAGATAAAATACAGTGCGCCGGGCCGTCCCAGCTCCTGCAGGATCCTGGTTGCATCATTCTCTCCGGGAATCTCAATATTGATCCTGTCGGTTCCCTCCTGATAAACAATTGCCTCCGTACTGTAATTTTCCACACGCTTCTGGAGTTTCGCTATGGTATCCCCCATATCGGTGGCGCTGGGGGTTTCGTCCCCAACTACTTGATAAGTGATGCTGACACCGCCTGCCAGGTCCAATCCCAGCTTAATGTCCGATGCACTTCCGTCTCCCTCCGGATTCACGCCGAAGATGTCCACATAAGTGACACCTGCCAGAATCAGAAGGACACAAAGCAGAATAACGATTGCTTTGTTCTTTTTCATTGTTCTTTCGTCCTTTCTATTTACATACTGTCTTTTTTAAAAACTGTCTTTTATAAAATTTGCCTTGTTTCGGCCCATACCGCTTATGCCGGCCCCGATTGTCAGACAGGAGCCTCTTCCTCCAGCTCCGCCGCTTTTAACATAATGGCGCATTCTACGCGTTTCCTCTGCAGCTCGCAGCCCACATCATACGCATCATTGATATTGCCGTGGAAATTGTATGAATTTGCGGCACAGCCGCCGCTGCAGTAAAATTTGGCAAAGCATTTCTTACACTTGTCCTTCGCGTAGACATTACAGCATTTGAACTCGTCCCTGATATCCTCCCGGACAATGCCTTCATACACATTTCCCATAAGGAATTTCTCATTGCCCACAAACTGATGGCAGGGATAGAGATCCCCCCAGGGGGTGACCGCCAGATACTCCGTACCAGAGCCACAGCCGGACAACCTCTTTGCCACACAGGGGCCTCCTTCCAGGTCGATCATGAAATGGAAGAAATGGAATTCTTTCCCTTCCCTGCGACGTCTCAGCATTTCCACCGCCAGCTTATCATATTCTGCCTTCAGTCCGGGGATATCCTCTTCCCGGATTGCATAGGAATCCGAAGGCTGCGCCACCACCGGCTCCACGGAGATCTGCTGGAACCCAAGATCCGCAAGATGCAGGACATCCTGGGAGAAATCCAGGTTGTTGTGCGTGTATGTGCCCCTTACGTAATATTGCGACTGCTTCCTGCTCTCCGCCACCTTCCGGAACTTCGGCACGATCAGGTCATAACTGCCCTGGCCGCCGCGGAAGGGGCGCATCATGTCATGGATCTCTTTCCGCCCGTCAATGCTCAGGACAATATTGGCCATCTCCCTGTTGGCAAATTCCAGGATATCGTCGTCCAGCAATACGCCGTTGGTCGTCAGCGTAAAGCGGAATTTCTTATTATTGGGTTCCTCAAGGCTTCTGCCGTATTCCACTAAATCCCTGACTACCTGCCAGTTCATCAGCGGCTCCCCGCCGAAAAAGTCCACCTCCAGGTTGACACGGTTGCCGGAATTGGCCACCAGGAAATCCAATGCCTTCTTCCCTACCTCCAGGCTCATCAACGCCCTTCTGCCGTGATATTCGCCTTCCTCCGCAAAACAATATTTACAGGCAAGGTTACAATCATGGGCAATGTGGAGGCAGAGCGCCTTAACCACGGTCTGTCGGTTCTTAAAGTCAAATACATAATTCTCATAAATATCCGGCGCAAACAGCTGCCCGCACGCCTCCAACCCCAGCACTTCATCCACTGCCTCGGCAATCTCCTCCTCAGGATAGGGGATATTGGACAGGTTCAGCACGGCTGCCTTAATCGTATCGGCATCCTTGATGCCTTCGTTGACAAGGGGTTCCACCAGCGGGATCATATCATACACAATCTCGTCCACCACATGGACAGAGCCGCTGTTCACATCCATGACAATGTTGTACCCGTTGCTTTTATATTGGTGTATCACAGATTATTTTTCCTTTCTCGAAATGTCAGGACACTGCAGATTCGGCCACCCTGCATACCATTGAAACCATTCACAAATCGCGGTCTGTGTAAAGCCATGCCCTGCGCGACTTGTGAATTGCTTCACGGCTGAGCGTAACGAAAAGAAGCAGCGACCGGAATCGCTGCCACTCTGGTGTACCACAACGCTCAATTATTTGATCTTCTCACAGCTCTGATTTCCTACGGTACAGGAAGTCTTACAAGCCGATTGGCAGGACGTCTGGCACTCGCCGCATCCGCCCTTTTTCATGGACTCTTTCAGGTCTCTGGTGGTCAAAGTCTTAATATGTTTCATTATAATATAGCCTCCTTCATGGATTTTCTGTCCTCAGACTATTCAAAGCAATGACATTATAGCATACTATAAGCTGTTTGTAAAAGACTTTTTTCATCAATCCCCAAAATCCCCAAAATTGCATTCCCCAAAGTCAGTCCGTTTCCTTTGCCACCACCACAAACCGCCCGTCTTCCACATGATAAGCGCAGGTGGACAGGGTCAGGAATTTATCGCCGTACCGGGCCTCCACGCCGGTATCATACAGGGACAGTCCCTTGATATTGTCATAAAAGTAGTGGAATTCCTCCGGGGTGTCCGCCTGGAAAAAGTTATAGTACTTGAACACCTGGTCCGTGACATAGAATACCTGGCTCTGGAAAACTGCTATTACTTCATAATCATGCCGGCCCTCTTCCGTATACAGCTTCATATATTTATGTTCTCTGTAATAATCCTCTGACCGGTATTCCTCCAGCTCCCCGAACATACTGCCGTCCTTCATGTTATGCCCATGGATCAGGATGTTGGTGGTGAAGTCCCCGTCCTGAACCGAGCTGTCTTCATCCAAGATCAGGCTGCCTCTTTTGTCCTCCTCCCCTTCGAAGTTCCGGTAGAGGTAATATTCATCCTCTCCCTCCCGCTGGAGGACAGGATAATCTATGGCAGTCCCTTCCACTTGCAGCCATCCCTTAATGTCGGGATATTCCCGGAAAACTGTCCCATAAGGGTTCTCCCTATCGGGAACCTCCAAAGCGGCAAGGGTTTCCCCGGAGATAACATCCGCCACAACACTGCCCGGCAATTCCTTCAGGACTGCCTGTCCCTCCAGCCGCAGCGCCTCAAGCGCCTTCTCGGTCTCCGCAGCCGTCCTGTGATAATCCACCAAAAGAATACCTGTGACCACAGCGCATACGGCTGCTCCGGCAGCCAGCAGGGCAACGGTGCGTCTGCGCCGCGCCTCCGCCAGGGCATGTCCCCGGAGGGGCATGGGTGGTTCCGGCAGCTGCTCCGGTTGTCCCGGCAGTTCGTCCGGCTGTCCCAGCTGCCCGTCTGACTGTTCCAGCTGCCCGGCTGACTGTCCCGGCTGTTCCAACAGCTCGTTCGGTTGTCCCGGCTGCCCGTTCAACTGTTCCGACAGCCCGTTCGGTTGTCCCGGCTGCCCGGCTGACTGTCCCGGCTGCTGCCCTGAAGACAGCTTTGTCCTCCTTTTTTGATGGTTCTTTTCTTTGTTGTTATATGTTTTCATTTCCGTATCTCCCAAAATATCTCCCTGCCAGGGTATGTTTAAGAATGCTTTCTGTCCGATGTGCGGCACAATGTGCGGGATATCTGCGCAGGCCCAAAATTCACGGCTCTTCCGGGGCAAACCCGGGCCTGGCCCGCAGCATTGCCTCGGAAATCCCCAACACCGCAAATATCAGCGGCGTGGACGTCGTCTGCTGGAAACTGACGGCCCCATGCAGGCAATACCCTGCTATGGCCAAAATTCCCCAGTATGCTTCTTTGCACCGCCTGCGCGCTCTCCACAGCCTCACAAAACCTGTGATAAAGATTCCGGCGTAGCAGGCCAGTCCCATCCTGCCCTGGTTGACCAGCATATTCAGCCACTCGTTATGGGCATTGGCATAGACCGCCGTTTCCCACTGCCCGGTAGGGTGGATGATATCGTTTACGGCAAAGACGGAATACACCGCGTGATAAAAGCAGTCAGGGCCTGCGCCGAACACTTTCCGGTACAGCGGGCTCTGCATAAAATATTCCAGGCTCATGCGCCACAGCGCGCCTCTGTCATTTCCCCAGCCGTCCGTGATCCGCAGAAGGCTTTTTTCTCCCAATGCCATCCATATGCGATCCGACACCTGGCACAGGATAAAGACGGCCATGGCTGCGGCCGCCAAAATACCCCCGGCCAACCCTGCCGCCTTTTTTAACTTCCCGCTTTCCAAATAATCCTTTTTTCCCCTTTTTTCCCGGAAAGCCAGAACCAGTACAGCAATGCCGGACAGGGCAAAAAGCGCCGCCCACCCCTTCCAGAACAAAACCCTCCTCAGGGAGCCGTCTTCCACCAGGACCAACCCCCTCAGCCGGATTCCCTGCACGCCCAGCAGGGCCGCAGCGGGGCAGCAAAGGGTTATGGAGCAAAACCGCAACAGCTTTTTGCGGCTTCCCAGGGCATCCGGAAGCAACACCGCCATCATTCCCAACGGTATCAGGTATCCGCTCTCGCTGCCCTGTGTCAATATTGTCAAAAAGACAAGCAGGCTGCCCGCTAACCCCGCCGCCTTCCTGTATTTCTCACCCACATACCCCAAATAGAAACAGGCCGAAGCCGCCACACTGAGGTACCCGCAGTACCAATTCTGATTTCCGATGGTTGAAAGCAGATGTTCCGCATCCCAGCTCCCAGGCTCCATTCCCCGCAGGGTTCCAAGGGGATCATATACATACCTGTTCATTACCGCCACGGACATCACGATCCATACGCACAGAAAACAGTACCATATCACCTTTTCCACAGGAATCATTTCCGTCCCGGAGCATGTTTGAAAATTGTTTCCTGGCGGATGGGTGTCACCGTTTGCGGAAGCTGAAACCGTCTTACAGATGATTGGCCGAATAAAGAACCCGCAGCGGGACAAGGCAAAATAGGCCCAGACAAACAAAAATTGGCTGAAAAACCCCATATGCCACCCGGAAAATCCCCAAAGGGCTGTGGGACGATCCATGCTGAATCCAAAAGAAAGCAAAGACGCTGCCAGATAACCCAGCATCATCATATCGGTCCATGAAAGCCTCCCGGCGGCCCCTTCCCCTCCTCCGCTGATGCGCCACAAGAACTGCAGGGCAGAAAGGAGCACGCAGAACATGACCGTCACGTTGCGGAAGAACTGGTATTTTACATCGCCGATCATATAAAAGCCGTCCCGCATATATAATGGAAGCAGGACAAACAGCAGTATACAATAGACTTCCGCTGCCGTCTTCAAGTATTCTTCCGTTTTCTTCCTCATTTGTTTCCCCTTTGACCGGCATTGTCCCACCCACTGCAAAAGCGGAGGTCAATACCGCCTCCGCTTTCGCTGCCATTCCGGTTACTTCTTTAACATATTTTACTTATTTTCTTTTTTTCTCAAAGCAAAAGCGGCTGCGGAACATGCTACACCTGCCAAAGCAAAAGGCATCACAGGAACCGTCGTGTCTCCGGTTTTGGGCACGGAATCTTTTACACCCTGGGCGGCTGCAGGTTCATCTGCACTGTCGTCGTCATTATCGTTATTGTCAGTGTCGTTACCGTTATTATCGGTATTGTTCCCATTATTATCGTCCGTGTTGCCGGTATCGTCTCCGCCATCGCCTGCATTGTCAGGCGCCGGACCTTCCACAAATGCAAAAATACTGAAGGATGACACGCTGAACGTAATGGTCCCATCGCCATTGGCCGTATAATTTACAACTTCGTAGTCCTCGCTCACACCATCCGCATAGTGCCGGATATGCATATCTTCCACATTGAATCCTGCAGGTGCAGACAACGTGATCTGAACGGGGCACAGCAGATTGTGGCTGTCTGCCACACCGAACAGAGAGATATCTACCTGTAGATTTTTACCGTCTATGGCAGCACTCTCCCCCTCTCCGGGATATTTTACGGACAACCGCACATTTACATTTTCTCCCTCTGCATTCAAGGCAGCTCCGGATGCCTTTACAACGGGAATCTCACCTACCTCGGAGACTGCATCCGCAGTAACCCCGGCTTCTCCCATCATCATCTCAAACTGCCGGAACTGGCCGGCAATTTGGGGGTCAATCTCGATCAGCCTCTGTATCGTTTCCACGCCCATGGCATCGGAAATGGCACGCAATACCTCCGGCAGGGACATCGTCTCAGGATATACAACCGCAGTCCCGTCTTCCCACCCTATGCCTAAGCTAGTGCCCCGGCCGGACAGGTTGTTAAAAAACTCATTGATAAAGCGATATGCCCTTTGGGTCTCACCGGAATTACCGGACGCAGTGGCCACGGTGGAAAAAAGATTACCTACAGGCGCTACGACCAATGCGCAGGCCAGTAACAGTGCTGACAAAATACGTTTTTTCATGAAAAATTATTCCTCCTGTGTTCTTAAATTGTTTTGTCATACGTGAATTTTACCCCCCCCCCGTATATTTTTGTCAATATTTTTGTCAATATTTTTTCTGAATATCAACAATTCTTTCGGACATCGGTGGGAAGCCTAAAACCTCAACTCAGCATACCCCCAAGCATACCCCCGGCCGCACAGAGTACCAGGGTGGTAACGGCGGAATCCCCCAGATGCCCCGCAGGTTCACCCAGGGCCATGGATATCCCTGCCAATACGAGAAAGTAAGCGCTTCCCATCAAAAGCCCCCAGAGAAACTTTCTGTTTTTCAGCCTTTTCCCGGCTATGAATCCGGCAAAAAACGTAGCCGCCACATAAATGGCAATGATGACAATCGATACAATGCTCTCCGTCAACCCCACTTTATAAAGCAGAAAAGCCAGCAGCGCCAATAAAACACCTGTCAATATGTAAGAAAAAAGCAAAGTCTTTAACAGAAACAAAACTGGTATGTTTCCCTGATTCGTTGTCTGTTCCATCCGCAACCTCCTTATAAATCTATAAATTTTCTATAAAATAATATGCAGCCGCGTCCATAAACTTGACAATAAGAACCGGATACGGTATATTTAACTGCAAATACATGAAAAAAGGAGTGGATTTTTTTGGATGCCCCAGGTGTCATACAACTTATTTTGATTGCTGTTCTAGTTTTTCTTTCCGGTTTTTTCTCTTCAGCCGAAACGGCTTTTTCTACCGTCAACCGCGTGCGGATGCGCTCTCTCGAGGAGGAAGGCAGCAAAAGCGCCGCCAGGGTCAATAAGATATTGGAAAATTACAGCAAAATGCTCAGCAGCATTTTGATCGGTAACAATATTGTAAACCTTACGGCTTCTTCCCTTGCCACTACTCTGGCAATGCGGGTCAATTTGGCCACAGGTATTGCAACCGGTGTCCTGACCATTATAGTCCTGCTTTGCGGCGAGATCGTTCCCAAGACATGGGCCATGCTTTCATCAGAAAAAATTTCCCTAGCTTACAGCGGAATAATCTACGGATTGATGCAGATTATGACCCCCGTTATCTATATTGTGGATAAAATGGCAAACGGCATTCTGCGCCTGCTGCACATCGACCCCAACAAAAAGATTACCACTATGACCGAGGCGGAGCTGCGGACATATGTGGAAGTCAGCCATGAGGACGGGGTCATTGAGTCTGAAGAGCGCGAGATGATCTACAATGTGTTTGATTTCTCTGACGCCCAGGCGAAAGATATCATGATCCCCAGGATCAATATGGTAACAGTCGATATTAATGACAGCTACAGCCAGATCATGTCCGTGTTCCGTGAGTCCATGTATACACGTCTTCCCGTTTACCAGGATGACAACGATAATATCATAGGCCTCATCAACATCAAAGACTTCATATTATGTGAGGACGAAGAACATTTTCATGTAAAGGATATCCTCAGGGATGCCCATTATACATATGAATTTAAAAAGGTTGCCGACCTGCTGTATGAGCTGCGTGAGACCACCACCAATGTGACCTTCGTCTTAAATGAGTACGGCGCTACCGTAGGAATGATCACGCTGGAAGATCTGCTGGAGGAAATCGTAGGAGAGATCCGTGACGAGTATGACGAAGATGAGGAAGAGCTGATCCAGGAACTGGACGAACACTCTTATCTCGTGGAAGGAAGTATGAAGCTTGACGATATCAATGACGAACTTGGCACAGAGCTTGACAGTGAGGACTACGATTCCATCGGCGGCCTCATCATAGAATGCCTGGACCGCCTTCCCGAAGATAATGAGGAAGTCACTTTGGAAAATGGTGTCCACTTAAAAGTACAGGGAATCGAACAGAACCGTATCGTAAAAGTGCTGATGACCCTGCCTGAGCCTTCCGAAGACGAGTCGGAGAAAGAAGGGTCCGGTGAAAAAGAACCCTCTGAAGAATAACACCTGATTTCATTGGCACATCCGCATAGTTCAGTCCGTGCCTCTTATACCCCACCGGCGTCACTGCCGATGGGGTTTTTTCAGCCAAAAAAAACTCCTGCCGGAGCGTGTTTGGCAGTTCATTCTTCCGCTGTTATGTACGAATATGGCCCGGATCACAGGCCGGAGAGCCTCTATCCGAACCTCCCCAAAATATAGTCTTTTGTGAGCCGTTCCCTGGGTCTTGTAAACAGGGCACGGGTGTCCCCGAATTCCACCACTTCACCGGTCAGGAAAAATGCCGTGTAGTCCGACACCCTGGCCGCCTGCTGCATATTATGGGTCACCACCACCACCGTATACCGCTTCTTCAGGTTCCTCATCAGCTCCTCCACCTTTAACGTGGAAACAGGGTCCAGGGCTGAAGTAGGCTCATCCATCAGAAGCACTTCCGGCTCCACCGCCAGTGCCCTGGCGATACACAGGCGCTGCTGCTGCCCGCCGGACAGTCCCAGGGCCGGC
>ERZ808040.1670-NODE-1670-length-14331-cov-4.135541_pt1 | contig 14331 bp, 11 predicted proteins | sample MGYA00380191_ERZ808040 | MGnify/ENA primary metagenome ERZ808040 (study PRJEB31490, sample SAMN06133395) | mouse gut metagenome | isolation source: J6 | host: mice | place: China: Chengdu | collected 2015-05 ... | reverse complement strand
TAGAAAATATAGATGGTACAAGTGAGTTTTATACATATATGGGTACAGGTGATACAATGTCTGCGTTGAAGGGTGAGGATTCATTAGGATATATGGGGCACGAATTCCTAACAAAGGAAGAAACAGAGGAGTTTTTAAAAACAGGTGATATAGACGTTAAAATGCCTGGCGATTGGTATAACAGTGACAATTATGACAGAGCTTTGAAAAGAAGTATTACGGCTGAAGAGTATGATCAAATAATTGCGACAGCAGAATATTATGTAAAATTATATACTGATGGAAATGTAGTGGAGGATATCAATACTTATTTACAAAATGAGCCTAATGCTATATATAACTTATATTCACATAATTGTGATACTGTGGCAGGGGAAATATTAGGGGTGGTTGATCCATATTTTGTAACTTGTCAAGAAGGTGTAGGTCATACGACTCCTAATGATAGTTTTTATGTGAGAATGGTTTTTTTGGAAGATACATGGGATTTTATTGGAGTAGGTGAAATGGGTGATTTTGAGTTGGCTATTGGAACTCCAACGTTAACTGATATAATACATGTACATCTAATGAAGCTGTTAAAGGGGCAAAAAAATGGAAAGGATTAAAAAAAGTATTTTTTTCTTGAGTTTTGTGTTGATTATATTTTGGAGTTATAAACTTTACAATAATAAAAGAGATGATCATCCTGACAAAATTGTCATATTTTTGACAAAAGAAGGAGAAGAGAAACCATATATAGCAGAAAAGGAATTGCTATTAAATGACTGTGTATGCTATTTTGACTACAATGACAACAGGTCATCTGTCCTCTATCTGAATGATCTTAATAAAGTGATTGAAAAAATAATCAATACAAATGATATTGAGGAGTTAAAAATATTAGATTACTGCAAAGATGCGGCTTTGCAGGATAAATTTCATTACAACCCAAGTCTTATGATGATACAGTACAGATCAAACGGTCAGGAGATTACATTTGCATTAGACGATACTGTTTTTAGCTATCATTTAACACAAAAGAAACTGATAAAAGAAATAGAGAATTATGAAGGAGGGCAATATAAGTGGACTGATTCGGGAAAATTATATTATACACATTATGAAGATTCAAACTTTAAATTGTATCTATACGAAGAAAATGAATCAATTCCAATATTAATGTATGGAGATATATGTAACTTTGTTTTTAGTGAAAGCGAAGAAAAGATATATTTTATATCAAATTATGTTAAGAATTTTTATGGCTTTGGATTTGAACTTGGGTATGAACTGGGTGAATACAGTTTAGAGGATAATAGGATGAAAATATATAAAAAGTATAATTCTGGAAATTGGATTTTAAAGTGTGTGGATGACGAGTATCTGTTTTATGTAAATACGGAAATGAATTTTTGGGGTACAAAAGTAAATAAAGTATATTGTATGGAGTTACAGAGCGGCAGATCGAGATGCATATTCGAGACATATCATTTGGTTTCTGATATTGTTATAGAGTAATGGGGAGAAAAGGAGGAGATTTGATCATTTGAAGAGGATACATTAGAAACGGCAGGATCTGGTATCCTATGGGAAACAGGATTATGGAATATAATGTGAAAACAAATGAAATAAGAGAATATCTTCCAGATGCAGGACAGTGTACCATATCGGATGACGGCAGGATAGTTTCATATTTTAGGAATCATGCAAAAAGAATTATTTTATATGATACAGTTATTTTTGCTATATAGAACATTTTAACAAATTTTTTGGCAGCAGCGATATAAGGATTAAAGTATATAATTTATTTACAAAGACGAGTAAGTGTATTTATTTACAGCGAAATGCACCTGCGATGATTACATATGAATTTATAAGGAACGCGTACTGAATTGTTTATCGAAAGGTTCCAGAAAGGAGACAGAAAAGTGGGTAAGAGTTATCTGGTTACAGGCGCCAGACTGCGGTGCATATGGGGCAGCAAGCCCGGCACGCTGGTCATCACACAGGGGCACAACTGTGCCGCGGACGGCAGGCAGAAAGCGAACTGCTCAGACTGCAGGAAAGAGGAGAACATACCTGATTTTGGCATATGCGGGATCAGCGCCTGCGGGAAGACATGCAAGGAGTGTATGTCGCTCGCGTCAAGATGGGAAAACACCGGAGGCAGTTCATGGAAGCTGGAGAAGCTCAACGGGGATACCGCGCTGACGATGGACAGCATACTGCTGTGCCGCAGGGGCGGCATCATCGTGCCCGAGACATCGGGGCAGGGCGACGTGCGTGAGATCGACTGGAAACAGCTGATGGCGCGCTATCCGATGCTCGGTTTCGTGGCGGCGGTGGGGAAGATGGGCTGTTCCGTGTTCGGTTTTGATCCGGTCAACCTCAACACCGGAAATTTTATCTATGAAAAGGAAGACCTCGTCATACACGGGATCACAAGATTATCCTTCCACGCTACCTATAACTCGATGGAGGAATACCGTGGAGGAAGCCTCGGGGAAGGCTGGCACCACAATTACGAGATATCCGTCGAGGACAACGGGGAGGGGCTGGTCACGCTCCATCTCGGCGACGGGCGCATCGTGCCGTACAGGAAAAGCATCGGAAACCTCTACACACCGCTGTCAAAAGGCACAGGACTGATCAGGCAGGAGCCGGACGGGTATCACTGTGCAGCGGCGGAAGGGATGGAGTATACCTTCGACAGAACAGGCAGGCTCCTGACAAGGAAAGACAGGAATGGGAATGTCGACCATTTTGTATATAACAGCAAAGGCCAGCTGTCCGAGGCAAGGGGGGCTAACGGCGGGATCCTGTATTACAGGTACAATAAAGAGGGGAACCTCTGCAACGTCAGGGACCATACGGGGAGGGAAGTAAATCTCCGGTACAGCTACCGTGTGCTGTCCCGGTACATTAACCCGTCCGGGCAGGCATACACCTATGGCTACAATGAAAACCTGCGTCTGGAGAGCGTGACCACGCCGAGGGGCATCGAGGGCGTCAGGAATGTCTATGACGGTGCGAACAGGGTGGTCAGCCAGAGAATGCCGGACGGGAGTACGGCGGAGCTGCGCTATGACGACGAAGGGCAGTGCACCTACGCAAAAGACCAGAACGGCTATATCACGGCCTACGAGAGCGACAGCAGGTTCCGCAATATACGGACAGTCTACAAGGACGGCGAGGAGCGCTTCGCATACAATGACAATGATCAGCTGACCATGTATACCGATAAAAATGGCAATAAGACGCAGTACCGGTATGACGACAGGGGGAAGCTGCTCGGATCCACCGACGCGCTCGGTATACAGAGGTTCTTTACATACAATGGGGAAGGAAAGCTGCTGACTGCCGGCATCGAGGGGGACAGACTGCTGGAGAACACTTACGACAGGGCAGGGCGTCTGGTCAGGACCACGGACGCGCTCGGTCGGAGCAGGGAGACCCTCTATGATGAAAAAGGACGGCCGGAGCAGATCATACAGCCGGACGGGAGCCGTATAAGGCTCACCCATGATGGGCGTGGCAATATCAGCAGCATCACCGATCCATACGGTGTCACGGTCACCTATGGATATGACGCCTTAAACCGCGTAGTCCGGGTGACGGACAATGAAGGGAACAGCATATCCTACCAGTATGATGAGAGGGACCGCCTGCTGTCCGAGACAAACCAGGAGGGAGCGGTCAGGAGTTATGCATACGACGCAAGTGGGAGACCCGTACAGACTACGGATTTTGACGGCGGTGTCTCGTCAGTCGTATATAACACGGTCGGAAAGCCGGAGAAAGTGACCGACAAAGAGGGGAATGAGACACGGCTGGGCTATGATCCGGCAGGAAACCTGTCAGAAGAGATCTCCCCGACAGGGGCAGTATCCGTGTACCGGTATGACCGCAATAACCGCCTGGTGCAGGTAAAGCTGCAGGCAGCGGGGGAGGACGGGGCTGCAAGGGTGGTGGACTATACCTACGATCCGGCAGGCAACCTGCTGAAAACGCAGGCGGGCGGCGTGGAAGATCCCCTGTCCGTGACCACATATGAATATGATGCGCTGAACCGTGTTACCGCGGTCACTGATCCTGTGGGCGGAAAGACGACATATCAGTATGACAGGAAGAGCGGCAGGATCAGCAGCATCACAGACGCAGCAGGAAACCGCAGGACATTCCGTTATAACAAGATGGGAGAGCTGACTGAGGAGACGGATATACGCGGTAACACCACAAAGTATGAATACAATGCACTGGGCAGTCCGGTGTCTGTAACAGACGGTGCAGGCAGGACAACAAGGCATTATTATCTCCCCGGCGGCAGGCGTGAGAAGACCGTTTATCCCGACGGCACGCAGCTGTCTTACGAATATGACAGCCTCGGCAGGCTGAAGAAGAAGACTGGACAGAATGGATATAGCATTTCCTACATCTATGACTGTATGGGACGGGTAGTGTCTGTTACAGGCAGCACGGGACAGGAGAAGTCATATGTTTATGACATTATGGGCAATGTCGTTTCCGCAACCGATGCAGATGGAAATACGACAAAATATGCCTACACACAAAGCGGCAGGCTGAAAGAGGTGACAGATGCCCTCGGCAGCAGGACGGAATATACCTATGATAAGGCAGGCCGCCTGGTCTGTATCTGCCAGCATGGACAGGCAGGCGGGGCAGACCGGACGACGGAGTATCAGAGGGACGCCTTTGGACAGGTGGAATGTATCCGTGATGCCATGGGCGGCGAAGAGCATTTCCGCTACGACGCGCTGGGAAGAATGATAGAAAAGACAGACCGGGAAGGACTGGTGACAGCATATACCTACACGGCAGACGGCAGACCGGAAAGTATCCTGTACGGGGACGGAAGGCGGGCAGGGCTGGAATACAGCCCCCTGGGGCAGCTCGTGAAAGTAAAGGACTGGCTGGGTGAGACGAGGATCGAGCGGGACAGCTATGGCATGCCTGTCAGCATCACGGACCATAATGGAAGGACAGTGCACTATGAGTGGGGCAGCATGGGACAGCGTCAGGGAATGACCTATCCGGATGGTACCAGGGTAAGCTGGACGTATGACGGGCTCCTGCGTCCCACACAGATGAAGCGGACAGCGGAAGGGAGGGAGACACTATGGACTGATTATCAGTATGACCGGCAGGGGCGGCTCTCGGAAAAGAAAAGCTCCGGCGGATATGATACCCGGTGGCATTACAATGAAACAGGCCTGCTGGAAGAACTGTGCCATGCGGACGCGTCCGGCATTCTTGACAGGTTCCGTTATACCTATGACGCCATGGGAAACAGGACGATGGCCACCAAAGAGCGGAGGGGGCTCCCGGAGGAGAGCGGCGTTTACCGGTATATCTATGACGGGCTGCAGAGGCTGACAGGCGTGGAGAAGGACGGAAAGCCGCTGCGCAGTTACCAGTACGATGCTTTTGGGAACCGGACAGAACTGGAGGATCATGCCGGCGGGACAAGGAACACATACGGATATGATGCCCTGAACCGCCTGCTGGAGCAGGAGATACGGCAGGGAGAAAACACTGTCATACATAAAACATATACTTATGATAAGAGAGGAAACCTGACAGGGGAATACCAGGACGGCGGACTGCTGCACGGATATGCCTATGACAGCATGAACCGCCTGCAGAAGGCATGGGACAGCCAGGGCGCGGAAGCCGAATATTTCTATAATGCACTGGGTCAGAGAACCGGGCGGAGCACAGGCGGCGGGATGGAAGAGTACCTACTGGATCTGACAAAGCCGTACCACAACCTGCTGGAACTCCACAGGGGGGAACGCAGACAGACCTTTTACTGGGACATGAACGTGTCAGCCATGGAAGACGAAAACAGAATCATACAGTATTATCTGTCAGATGAGCTGGGGAGTCCGCTCCGTATCCTGTACCGAAACGGTAACGGGGACGCATACGGGTATGATGAATTCGGCGTGGATCTCTGCGATCCCGAGGAGGAACAATACGGGGGAAAGAGGTACAGCCGTCAGGGAGAGCGCCAGCCGTTCGGATACACAGGGTACAGGCATGATGATATCAGCGGGACATACTTTGCACAGGCGAGGGAGTACCAGCCGGAGGTGGGAAGGTTTGTGGCGGAGGATGTTATTCATGGTAAAAATACGGTACCAAAGACGTTGAATCGGTATGGGTACTGTTGGGGAAATCCGGTGCAGTATGTGGACCTGAATGGAGAGGACCCCATAACAATTGCCATACTCTTAGGCTTGGCCATCGCAGTAACGATAGGGACGACAGGTTGTAGTCCAAAGTTTGATGAAGAAAATAGAGTTCCTATGCCCACTACAGTCAGTGATTATGAATATGACTACGGTCCGGATGACTATAATTCGAAGGAATATAAGTTGTATACCAACTGTTATGCATATGCTTTAGATATTGTAGATGATCCGATCACAGGAGAAAAGTTTAGGAAAAATGACGGGAGTGATAAATGGGCTGCACAACCAGGAATGTTTTCACCTATGCGACCGTTCGATGCCGATACCACTAGAAAAAAGTACATAAATATGGTCACAAATGATATAAATGAATTAGGGTGGAGTATACAAAAATATAATGCAGATTCGACAGAGGATTTAAATGGAGGATATTTTATTGCAATGGCGTTGATACCTTGGCAAAACGAGTATCACTTTTATAGGCAGGATAGTGATGGAACTTGGTCATGTAAACGGGGGGCAGGTAAAGTTGATTTAGGGATAGAAGATCCGCAAGTAGATGCGTATAATAATGACTATGACCTTTTTTGCGGATATTTTTATGTAAGAAAGGAGTGTGAGTAAAGATTGAATAAAAAACAAAAATTCAGGTTATTAGTGTTTTGCGTTTTATTCATTTGCATTATGTTAAAAATAGGAGAATATATTAAGGAAACAGCGCAAGTCAAAACAGTGCGTGGTTTTGAAGCAGATTATACATATTATGACAGAAGATTGTCAGTCGGAGATTTTGAGCAGTTTGGATACGATAGTACCTATGAAGAAATATCTGAATGTCTTGGTGCGCCAAACGGTTCAGTGAGTACAAATATGTCACTGCCTTATTATGAATTAAAGGACGGAAGATTTGCTGTGTGCAGCTATACACAAAAGAAATTTATTTATATCGCGAATGATAAAAATATAGAGTATTATCTGCTTCCGGCTAAGTTAAAAGAAAAAAGCGAAGCGCTAAAAAGAAGAGCGGTCGTAAAAGCACGACAGTATGAGTTGAATGTTATTTTGGATATGTTGCAAATTCAGGATTGGAAATCGACGACAGATGAGTTTTCGGATATACCAATGGGAGAATATACTTATGAGAAATTGCGACAGTATACAGAGAATGATAACACAGCGGACATATCTTACTATTTTGGTTCCTATCATGAAAGTGTGCAGCTTCCTTTGATTCAGATTGTTCAGATTTATGAAGAACAGAATCTGATCTATTTTGGATATGCACTTTGGGATACAGATCTGGACTGGCAGGTGTGGTATATAGAAGATGATGCAAAGTATAGGGAAGATGGGGAGGACCATATTGAACAGGTTGAAAAATGTGAAATCAAAAGTCAGAAAGAACTCTTAAATGTAAATATTAGGGACAAAGATTTTGACGATATCGACTTGTTACCACAAAACATTGCAAATTCACTTACTGAATATCTGGTGAAACAAAAGATCATCAGGGATAGAAGAAATTCACGTGTTGAATTCTGGGGTGATGATGGAAATGGAAAGTATGTATGTCTGATATCCGTAAATCCGCGGAAAATTGGCTGGGAGATTGATGAAGATGACAGGAGAACAGGGTATTATTTTGTGACAATGGATACCTTGGATGACAACATCATGTCGATTAATGTTGTGCAGTTAGATCGTAGACTTTGAGGAGGAGTAAAGATGAACATTACAAAGACCATCGAGGAAGAATTAGGACAGGAACTGGAAAGGGCTGGATTCCAGCCAGATTTCAGTGAAAGGGATGTATGGACGTATCGGCGTGTGAAGGACGGAGTAGGGCAGTCGATCACTGTTATAACCGGGCGTTACAGCAGGAATGCGCTGAAAGTGCTGTTTGACACCAATGTCTATGGACAGGGGGCGAGGGAGTTTCGTAATTTTGTACCGGAAGAAGATATAAGGCATCAGGAATTCTGGAGGTACAAGAGCGAGGAGGAATTAAGAACGATCCTGAAGGAATTTAAGAGACTGATACTGGCGTATGGACTAAAGTGTCTGGATACGATGAGCAAACCAACTACGGATGCGGGGCTGACGGAGGAAATGGAATGGTATCTGTACCGGAATCATGAGAAACTGTATGAGGAATACAGTGCGAAACTGCAGACACAGGGAAAAAGCGCGGAAGAGGTTATAGAGCTCATTTACCAGACGATGGAACAGACTTTAGACGAGCCGTTTGAAAACGTAAAGGATCTGCTGGTCGGGCTGGCGGCACTGTATGGACATACTGTCAGCTGGGGGGGACAGGCACAGTGGGTTATGAATGAAAACAGGAGCTGCTGGCTGAAGAATGTATTAGGCACTATGAAGAGCATCCCTTTATTACGCAGCATCATTCCGGAATGGAATCATATGAGAAAGTACAGATGCCGTTCGAGCACGGGATTACTGTATGATTATAAAATTATATTAATTTTTTATTATAACGAACACCCGGAGGAAAAGAAGCAAAAGTAATATTGATTAAAATACAAGTTCATTTTAGGCTCTAAACAGAGACACAAAGGAGGAATGCCAGAATGCCAGTATTAACACAGGGAGACCTGAGGATCGAGTGCGCGGTCCCCATCACGGATATCCAGACCTTCCATATGGAAATACGCCAGAACAGACATGCCGTATGCCGTGTGGAGGGAACCATGCCCGGGGCGGAGGGCGGGGAAGCCATCCTGCAGCCGCTTGCGGGAACCCGGGTCACGGCAGGGGCAGGCGACCGGCTCCTGTTTGCGGGCATGCTGCAGGACATACAGGTTAGCCACGAGGGCGCGCATTACCGCGTGTCGCTGACAGGGGTCTCGGCGACAGGGATGCTTGATCATGCGAAAAAGGACAGGAGCTTTCAGGACGTCTCCATGACCTGCCGGGAAGTCATGGAGCAGGTGCTCGCGGACACCCCCGGGGCGGGACTGTGGTTCCACGGGGAGGACCAGGCCATACAGTCTCCCCTGTACCAGACCGGGGAGACGGACTGGGTGTTCCTGAAAAGGCTCGCGGGCAGGCTGCACACGGTGCTCGTGCCGTCCGTATATGCGGCGGCACCATGCTTTCACTGCGGTGCGCCGGAGGGAGCCACGCACAGGGAGGCAGACGATGTGGTGTGTGAACGGATATGGCGGGACAGGCAGCGCAGGGGCACCAGGCGCCGCGTGCGCACCGGCCGGAACTGGGATCCCGGCGACCGGGCTGACTGGGACGGATACCGTTATACAGTGACGGACAAGGAGTGCCGTCTGGAAAAGGGGCTCCTGCAGTATCGTTATACGCTGGAAAGCGCCGGCGCCTTTGCGTCGGAACCGTATGAACATCCATACCAGACAGGGATGATGCTGCCGGCGTCCGTACTTGATGTCAGGGATGAGCAGGTAAAAGTGGGGTTTGATATGGACAGGCAGCAGCCTGCAGAGGGGGCATACTGGTATCCATGGCAGCCGGACATGGGAAACCTGGCATACTGCATGCCCGAGAAGGGAGAGCGCGTATATATCCATATAAGCGGCGCGGCAGGCGGCGGGGACCGTGCAGTGTGCGGTGTGCGGCGCAATGGAGCGGGCAATCCCGGACTGCAGCCTTCCCACAGGTATTTTACCACAAAGGACAGAAAGCGCCTGTATATGGATCCGGACGCCGTGGGATTCCGTGACCTGCGGCAGGAAAAGCCGCTGGAACTGAGGCTTTCCGATGCGTCGGGGGCGGACGTGGCGAGCCACCGGTCGATCACGGTATCGGCGAGGGGGACGATAGGGTTAAAAGGCGGCAGCATACTGTTCCAGGCGCCAAAGGAGATCTCGCTGGTAAAGAGGGCGGCCTCCCCCACGGTCATCAATATGTGCAACGGGTTTGATACGATCGGTGGTTCGGACAGGGTTCTGACAGAAGGCGGGGGCGGCGACGATTTTCCGGTGTTCCACCAGCGAGACGGGCGGGCAGAAGCGGAACGCATATTTGCAGACCGCAGTGCAGCCGGGAAAAGCGTGATCGGCTCCACGCCGGTGGGAGCGCTTGCGGACAGTCTGGCACGGCAGCTCGAGGGCTGCCAGGTAAAACGTATAGGGAGAGGGGGAGTCAGTACATGAGTGATTCTATGGAAACGGGGGGATTTGGCAGGAGCCCTGCGATAGACAGGATCAACCGCGCCGGTTCTGCCGGAAGCCGTATGGATGCAGCGGGAGAACTTGAGGGAAAGGTCTTCCGGACAGAGGAACCACGCCAGCGGGCAGTGCTTGACAGGCGGGCTCGGATCGCGGAGGAATACCGGATCAGTTTTCAGAGAGGGGGAGGACAGGAACATGGTACAGTTCTGCATGGAGGGGAGCGAAGGCTGCCTGCAGGAGAGTATCCGGCTCGTTCCGGTGAAACTGGGGCAGACAGGTATCAGGATAGGGCTGCCGGAGGGATTTTCCAGGATGGAGGAAGAGAGACAGCGCAGCCGTTATCCCAGGGCAGGGCGGCCGGAGACCATACTGGAGAACGGCGGCAGCGTGCAGGTGACGGCGCAGCTGCTTGGACTACAGGTGGAGGCTTCCGCGATACGCCAGGCCGCGGAGGAGATACGTCAGCTGGCTGGGGAGCTGTTTCCACAGTACCAGGTATCTCCGGTCTACCTGTGCGGGGAGGGAAAGATCCCGACCGGCTGGTTCCGGATGAAAATGGAAGATATAGGATCGGGACATATCAAGGCACTGTGCACGGCGGGGAAAGGCCTGGTACTGGTGACTTTCACATACCCGCTGGAAGAGTCCGTAAAATGGGCGAGCGTCATACGCCGGAGTTTTAGCACATGGGAGGAAGAGGATGGAGAGGATCAGTGAGAACGACGTGGACTGCTTCCTGCAGCAGATGGCTCAGGTGTTTGCACCGTTGCCGGAGATGGGGAAGTGCCGGGAGGAGTGGAGGCACCTTCCTGGCTTCCGGATATGGCTGCCCGGATCATTCCAGCTGGCGGACAGGGAGACGGCGGAGGAGGTCTTCTGGTCGGAGGCCTTGCCGGAGATGCTGTACATGACGGAGGACGGGACAGCCGGGATCACCCTGCAGACGATGGAGGATGCGGAAGTTACCGTGCAGGAGGTCCGGCAGCGGCTGGAAAGGCTGGATGAGAGGATCGTGTGCTACGGTTCAGGCACGGAGGAGGGCAGGGCAGGGGTGCGCTGGCTGGAATACAAGAGCTTTGCGGCGGACGGCAGGGTATACAACGTGCTGTTCCTCTTCAGGGCAGGCGGCTGCGACAGGCTTGGCACTTTTTACTGCCCTTACGAGGAATATGGCGGATGGAAACCGGTGGTATGGGAGATCATGCGGACGATAGAGGAGGAGAACGATCATGAGGGATTATAATATTCAGACGGAACCCGTGGCATTCCTGGACATTCTGGAACTGCGGCGTGAGGAGGAGGTCAACCGGCATGGCGGCGTGGTCATCTCGGGACACATCACGGATGAGCAGGAGGAGGAGTACACGGGGCTGCTGACAGGGGACGCGTGGGAAGTGATCCGTGCAGCAGGACCGGACGGTGAGGAAAAGATTGTATTTGTGGGGATCGTGACAGATTTTTCCATCTCGGCGGCAGACGGTCAGCGGAGACTGACACTGGAGGTCAGGACGGGAAGCTGCCTGATGGACGTGCAGAAGCACTTCCGGTCATTCCAGGATCCGTCCATGACATACGCGCAGATCTATCAGAAGATCACGGGGGCGTATGCGGATTCCATGCTGGCATTTTCAAGACCGGATGACAGGGCAGCGGCGGAACTGGTGCTGCAGTACTGGGAAACGGACTGGGAGTTTATCAGGCGGCTTGCGGGCAGGAGCCGCCAGTACTTCGTGCCGGATTCGCGTATGAAGGGCGTGCGGCTGTACTATTCCATGCCGCAGGGACAGCCGTTTGAGATCCCGGAAGGCAGCCGGTACACGGTGCGGAAGGATCTGGGCGGGTACAGGGACAGACTGTACCAGGGTATGGCCGTGTCGGAGGCGGACTGCATGGAATATGTCATGGAGAGCAGGGAGCTGTACCGGATCGGTGACCACACATCGCTGTACGGGACAAAGTTCTACATATACAGGATAGAAAGCCGTTATGAGGGCGGGGAGCTGCACCACAGCTACCACCTGAAACGGGAGAAAGGTATCGAAGTGCCGGAGAGCTGCAATGAGCAGATGGCAGGCTGCACACTGCCTGCCACAGTCACAAAGGTAAGGGAGGACAGGGTGCAGGTGTCGATCACCGGGGACGAGAACGCCCGGCAGGAGATAGATATCTGGTATCCTTATGCCACGGTGTATTCTACGCCCGACGGCACAGGATGGTACTGTATGCCGGAACCGGGGGATACGGTGCGCCTCACGATACCGCAGCAGCAGGAGCGGGAAGCGTTTGTCACAAGCTCCGTTCACGTGGAGACGGACAGCGCAGACCGCAAGGATCCCTCGCACAAGGTATTCAAGAGCAGATACCAGAAGGAAGTACGCTTTACCCCCGATTCCATCGTGATCACTAACAACAGGGGGACGATGATCGAGCTGACCGACGCCGAGGGGATCCGCATTGTGAGCGCGCATTCCGTGATGCTGGAAGCGGCGGAGGACCTCACGATCACCAGCGACACGGGATCGCTGATCGTCGCAGGCGACTCCTCTGTCAACTTTAAGCAGAAGGGGACAAGCATACAGCTGGATAACGGGATCTCATTTGCCGGCGGCAATCTAAAGATACAGTGACGGCAGCGGATGGTGATCATGAAACGACAGGGGGCATGTGTGATGGCAGTATACAGGGAAGGACTGATGGCGGACGCCGTCATACTGGAGAAAACCGTGTTTTCAGACAGTATCCGGAAACTCGAGGCAGAATACAGGAAAGCAGGGAACAGGGAGGCAGTCCGGCAGGTTTTTGCGGAGTTATTTGGAGAGTGGGGAAGAAGGTTCCGGGAGGAAGCAGCAAGTCTCGGCATTTGTTATCTGCACGGCAGTATCCTGATGCGTACAGGGGAGCTGCGGCTGACCCTGTACGGCAGGGAATTCTATCTGGACAGCAGCAGGCTGGAGAAGGCGTGGTATCCCCCTGCTTTCTTCCGGCAGTATGAGCAGGACATGGCACAGATCATGGACAGTCTGAGGAAGGTGCATCCGAGAATTTATCCGTATGAGGAGGATGCTGTCCGCTTCCAGTATGCGGAGTACTATTATGCTGCGACGGAGGTCCTGTGCAGGGATATGCTGAGCGAGATACAGGAGAGCGGGGAATACAGAAAACTGAAGCGCTCAGAAGATTTCTATTTCTTTTTCGGCAGGTGGAGAGGGGAGGCGCGAAAGCTGAAATGGACAGAAGATATCTGACATTGACCTCACAGAAGGGGAATCCGATACCTCAAATCAGGAATTGGTACGGAAAGCTCGACGTTCGGAATGTGAACAGGGAGGATTACAAAAAAATCGCATCTCCGCTGATGCTGGAGATGCGGACAGGACTGGATACAATCTGCCAGGATATCATGACCTCGCCTGTACTGATGGTATCCGAGGAAGCCATGGAAGTGATTCTGCTCTATGACAGGGATATGCCATATTTTTTTGTGGTGCTGTTCGATGCGGAGAAGGAGCAGAGCACTGTTTATTACTGTCCCGTGCTGGCGGACGATGCGGATGGCGGAAAAGAAGTCATATACCGGATAAAGAAGCCGTCCGGCAGTGTGATAAAGATATGCGAGGAGCTGGCTGAGAGTCTGCTGGAACGCGGTGTATGCGGGCTGGGGCTGCAGCGTGACTGAAAGTTTGAAGCAAAAGGCTGTTTTCATCATCGGCATACCAGTTTTCTAAAGCAATGGGATCAAACGTGAAAAAGGCAGGAATATTATGCCATTCAGGTGTAACTGCAGGGTGCCCTGTGGCTGGACAGGCTGGAACTGCGCATCGATGCCGTGGATGACACCTTTTTCTGGACACGGCGGAGGCATCGGCGTATTACCATGCAGATTTCCTGCAGGACAGGTTCATTGCCGGGACTGATCAGGGTAGACCGTTGCCGGGAGCGGGATGGAGACTGCGGATGGTTTGTGGGTCATCTGC
>ERZ808040.1667-NODE-1667-length-14352-cov-4.219335_pt1 | contig 14352 bp, 10 predicted proteins | sample MGYA00380191_ERZ808040 | MGnify/ENA primary metagenome ERZ808040 (study PRJEB31490, sample SAMN06133395) | mouse gut metagenome | isolation source: J6 | host: mice | place: China: Chengdu | collected 2015-05 ... | reverse complement strand
AGCCGTAGATGATCAGGTAACCCAGTCCCCGCCTCGCGGCAAGGAATTCCCCGATGATCACACCCACCAGCGCCAAGCCGATATTTACCTTCGCGGTGCTCAATAATATGGGCACGGAACCGGGTAGCACCACCTTGGTGAAGGCATTTCTCTTACTGCCGCCCAGGGTGTAGATCAGAGTGACTTTTTCAGGGTCTACCTGCTGGAAACCGGTGTAAAAGCTGATAATGGAGCCAAATACCGCCACGGAAATACCGGCAACGATGATGGTGGTGGTGCCGGTGCCCAGCCAGACGATAAAGAGCGGCGCCAACGCGGATTTGGGCAGGCTGTTCAACACCACCAGGTAGGGTTCCAGGACTTCGGACATTTTCTGGGAATACCAAAGCAGGGTAGCCGCCAGCAGGCTGAACAGCAATACCAGAAGGAAGCTTACAATGGTTTCAAACAAGGTCACGCCAATGTGGGACAGAAGGGAATTTGTCTTTAGCTGTTCCAAACAGCAGAGCAGGACCCGGCTGGGACTTGCAAAGAAAAAGCTGTCTATCCATCCTAAGTAAGCGCTGGCCTCCCAAAGCGCCAGGAAAACCGCAAATATCATAATACGCATGGTAGAGATCTGATGGTGGTGTCGTTTGTGATTTTTCACAAATTCCTCCTGTTTAGTCAGTTCCTGTTTTGCGTTCCCCTTTTTGGCCGTTGTTGTTTTTGATATCTTTCGGGTCCTAACCGTCATTGTTCAAATCCTCCCACAATTGATTAAAATATTGCTGGAATTCCGGTGCGTTTCTGGACGCAAGGGGAGAGTCATCCTTCAGGGTGAGATGGATGGGCATCTCCGCCTTCACGGTGGCAGGGCGGTTGGACAGAATGATGACTCTGTCGGCAAGGCTGATGGCTTCCGAGAGGTCATGGGTGATGATGACCATAGTCTTTCCCGCCGCCCGGATCAGCCTGCAGATATCTGCCGAGACAAATAGCCTTGTCTGGTAATCCAGCGCGCTGAAGGGTTCATCCAGCAGGAGAAGCTGGGGGTCAAGGGCCAGTGTGCGGATCAGCGCCGCACGTTGTTTCATGCCGCCGGACAGTTCGCTTGGGCGTTTGTCCCTGAACTTCTCCAGGCCATAGTCCGTAAGGAGCCGTTCCACGGTCTCCAGCCTGCCTGGAGTCATCATATGGTTGATTTCCAGGCCCAGAATAACGTTTTTATAGACGGTTCTCCATTCGAACAGGTGATCCCTCTGGAGCATATAGCCAATCCTCGGATAAGCCAGCGAACCGTCGGGATTGTTGAATACAATGGTTCCCTGCTCCGGGGAGAGAAGTCCCGCGATGATGGACAAAAGCGTGGACTTGCCGCAGCCGCTGGGCCCCACGATGGCGATAAATTCACCTTCCTGCACGCCGAAGGATATATTGGTCAGCGCCCGGGTCTCACCGTGGAGGCTGTGGTAGGAATAGCCGATATTCTTTAATTCCAGTATCGTCTGCATAAAATACTTTTCCTTTTATCCTCATATCATTTCTTATATAATATGCATAAAAAAGAGTATGGTAACAGTTCTGCCATGCGGAAATGATAGTATAACTTGCGAAAGGCACAGCGAGGCAGCAGCATAGTTTGGCAAAACGGATTTACTGTAGCTTGATAAAATAGATTTGCCATATTGAAATACCCGCCTGTTTATGATATTATTAAATTTAGACTTTACAAATTTCACCAATATCGGAGGCTTTTATGGCACAGCTTTGGGGAGGGCGCTTTACGAAAGAGACGGATCAGATGGTCTATGAGTTTAACGCGTCCATCGGTTTTGATAAAAGATTTTTCCATCAGGATATTGACGGCAGCATTGCACATGTGACCATGTTGGCAAAGCAGGCAGTGCTGACCATGGAAGAGAGGGACGAGATCATAGGGGGCCTGCTGGGCATCCGGGAGGATGTGGAAAACGGCCGGCTTGCCATTGACGAAACCTGTGAGGATATCCACAGCTTTGTGGAGGCGACCCTTATTAACCGGATCGGGGATGCGGGAAAGAAGCTGCACACGGGAAGGAGCCGGAACGACCAGGTAGCCCTGGATATGAGGCTTTATACAAGGCTCCAGGTGATTGAGACGGACGGTTTGCTGAAGTCCCTTCTGGAGGCAATTCTTGCGGTTATGGAGGAGAACGTGGAAACCTACATGCCCGGGTTTACCCATTTACAGAAGGCGCAGCCGACCACGCTTGCCCACCATTTCGGTGCATATTTTGAAATGTTTAAGCGGGACAGGCAGAGGATGACGGATATTTATAAACGTATGAATTTCTGTCCTCTTGGGGCAGGCGCCCTGGCAGGGACCACATATCCCCTGGACAGGATGTTTTCCGCCCAAATCATGGGATTTTACGGGCCCACGTGGAACAGCATGGATTCTGTGTCCGACAGGGACTACCTGATTGAGTTCTTATCGGCGCTTGCCACGGTCATGATGCATTTGAGTCGCTTTAGCGAGGAAATCATTATCTGGAATTCCAATGAGTACCAGTTTGTGGAGATTGACGACGCCTATTCAACCGGTAGCAGCATCATGCCCCAGAAGAAGAATCCCGATATCGCGGAGTTGGTGCGGGGCAAGACAGGGCGTGTCTATGGGGCGCTTATGGCACTGTTGACCACTATGAAGGGACTGCCCCTTGCTTATAATAAGGATATGCAGGAAGATAAGGAGATGGCCTTTGACGCCATGGATACAGTGAAGGATTGCCTGATGCTTTTTACCGGGATGGTGGGGACTATGAAATTCCGGAAGGAACGCATGGCGGCCAGCGCCATGAATGGCTTTACCAATGCCACCGACGCTGCCGATTATCTTGTGAACAAAGGCGTCCCTTTCCGGGATGCCCACGGCATTATCGGAAGGCTCGTACTGTATTGCATTGAAAAGAATACGTCCATAGATGCGTTATCCCTGCCGGAGCTGCAGGCCATCAGCGATAGATTCGAAGAGGATATTTATGAGGCGGTCTCCCTCAGGGCCTGCGTGGAGAAGAGGCTGACTGTGGGGGCCCCGGGGCCGGAGGCCATGAAGCAGGTGATTGCGCTGCATAAAGAATATTTGCGGCAGGAAGATTTATATGATGCCTTAGAGCATGTTTGACAATTCATTCCCGTCATCTGTGTGCCCTGCTTCGCGGTAAAGTGTTTCCGGCAGAGTCGGCCGAAGCATGGGCATCTGTATGGCAGGGTGAAAACAGAAAAGAAACCATCAGTGATTCTGAACAACGGAGGAGAGGACAATGAGTGAAAAATTAAAGGTTGGTATTTTAGGCGGAACAGGCATGGTAGGGCAGAGATTTATCTCCCTGCTGGAAAACCATCCCTGGTTTGAGGTTACGACCATTGCCGCGAGTCCCCGCTCTGCGGGCAAGACATACGAGGAGGCCGTTGGCGGCAGATGGAAGATGGATACGCCTATGCCGGAGGCGGTGAAGAACCTTGTGGTCATGAATGTAAACGAGGTAGAGAAGGTTGCGGGCCAGGTTGATTTCGTATTCAGCGCCGTGGACATGACCAAAGAGGAAATCAAGAAGATCGAAGAGGACTACGCGAAGACGGAGACCCCTGTAGTGTCCAACAACAGCGCCCACCGCTGGACTCCCGACGTGCCCATGGTGGTGCCGGAGATCAATCCCGGACACATGAATGTCATTGAATACCAGAAGAAGCGCCTGGGAACCACCAGAGGCTTTGTGGCGGTAAAGCCAAACTGCTCTATCCAGAGTTATGCCCCGGTGCTCACCGCATGGAAGGAATTTGAGCCTTACGAGGTGGTGGCAACCACATATCAGGCAATTTCCGGCGCAGGCAAGACCTTTAAGGACTGGCCTGAGATGGAAGGGAATATCATTCCTTACATCGGCGGCGAGGAGGAAAAGAGCGAGAAGGAACCTCTCCGCATCTGGGGCGAGATCAAGGACGGGGTGATTGTTCCCGCAGCCAGTCCTGTGATCACCTGCCAATGTATCCGTGTGCCTGTGCTGAACGGCCATACCGCGGCGGTATTTGTTAAGTTCCGGAAGAAACCCACCAAAGAGCAGCTGATTGAGAAGCTGAAAAGCTTCAGCGGTGAGCCTCAGAGACTGGGCCTTCCCAGCGCACCCAAGCAGTTTATCCAGTACCTGGAGGAAGATAACAGGCCTCAGGTGGCTCTGGATGTGGACTTTGAGAACGGTATGGGTATCAGCGTAGGCAGGCTGCGTGAGGATACGGTGTATGATTATAAATTTGTAGGACTTTCCCATAATACGGTGCGCGGTGCCGCTGGCGGAGCGGTGCTCTGTGCGGAACTCTTGAAGGCACAGGGGTATATCACAGCCAGGCCGTAAAAGACAAATGTGGTTTCAGTAAGTCCGCAATGGTTTCCCATACAGTTTGATAAACTGCCTGTGCGGCGGAATGAGAGGGTATATGAGCGAACTGCACTACCAGTTAGATTTGTTGAAAGCAATGAATCAGAAGCTAACGGAGAAGGAAAGGATGTACCACACAGTCTTTGATTCGGCTGTGGGGGCATTCCTTTACTATTCCTTTGAGCGGAACCAGATTGTGACCTTGGGCCAATGGAGCGAGTTTTTTGACTTTGACATCCGCGACCCAAGGGATATCTCCAAACTTGTTGATGCGGTGGACGACTCCTATTCCATGGCGCTCAGGGATGTCCTTTACCTTGAAAAGACAGGCCAGAATACAGCAACAGCGGAATGTATGCTGAAGGGGACTAAAATATGGTTGCTGTTCCGTTCCAAGATTTACTATGGGGATTATGGGCAGCCTGCCGATAAGGTGGTTTACATAAGCAACATCACGAAAATTCGAAGCCAGAACGAAGAATTGACCTATATGGCTTATTATGACAGCATGACAGGCCTGTTCAGCAGGAACTATTTTGTGCGCCTTTTGGGTGAATATATAAGGACAGCGTCGGAGACAAACAATGTTATCAGCGTTATGATGATAGATTTGGATGATTTCCATAAGATCAATGACGGCCAGGGCATGGTGGTTGGAGACGAGTTGATCCAGCAGTTTGGAAGTTACCTGAAAGAACTTTGCGAGAAAAGGGATGTGACGGGTTGCCATCTGCATACGGACGTATATTTGCTGGCCATTTATGACCCGTCGGGGGAGCGTACCATGGAAAACCTGCACAGGGAAATCCAGCAGAGGATCCGCAAACCTTTTAAACTCAGCAACGGGCAGGACCTTCAGGTGACTTTCAGCGCCGGCGTGGCGGAATACCCGGAGGCCTCCAAGTCTGCCATAGAGTTGATTAACTGCGCGGAGATCATGGTATTTAAGAGCAAAGCCATGGGTAAGAATATTATCCAATATTTCAATACGCCCGTATTGCAGGAATTTCTGCGCACGGCAGAGTTGGAATCGAAACTGAAGGAGGCGGTGTTCCGCCACAGCTTTGAAATGTATTACCAGCCGCAGTATTTTGCAGGCAACAGGAAACTGAGGGGAGTGGAGGCCCTGATCCGCTGGAAGAACGGGAATGAAGGCATGATCAGTCCCGCTATCTTTATTCCCATTGCAGAAAAGAACGGCGCTATCATCCCCATCGGCCAGTGGGTGGTGGAGCAGAGTATCAAACAGCATGCTTATTGGCGCAAGCGCTACGGAGCCTCTTATATCATGTCTATCAATATATCGGCGCTCCAATATAGCAGGGAAGATTTTGTGGATTCGGTCATAGGATTGATCAAAAAATATGACGTTACCCCTTCGGAAATAGAATTGGAGATCACGGAGACAATACTGATAGAAGATTTCCAGGCGGTTTATGACAAACTGAAGATCCTGAGGGACTTCGGCATCCGTATTTCGCTGGATGATTTCGGGACAGGGTTTTCTTCTCTGTCCTACTTGAAAAAACTGCCTATCGATACCCTGAAGATTGATAAGTCCTTTATAGATACCGTGTTGGCAGACCCTGCCACCAGAGTGATAACGGAGGCCATCATAAATATGGTGAAGGCTTTGGGTTTTGAATCTGTGGCGGAAGGCGTTGAGGAGGAAAAGCAATACGAGTATCTGCATTCCATAGGGTGCGATGTGATCCAGGGATATTATTTCGGCAAGCCGTTGTCCGCCGAGGAATTAGAGACGGTGCTGTCTTCCGCTTTTTCGTCTCCCCTCGGTTGAATGTAAGGCCGCCAAATATGAAAGCATGGGCAATGTCAGTGCAGGCAGCGGCAAAAGCCGATTAACAGGTTTGCCTCCGGATACAGGAAAGGGACCGCGTGAAAAAGTTTGTAGGGCGCAGCATGGAACTGCAGTTTCTAAATGAATATTTTCAGCGTGACGGTAGCCAGATCCTAGTGGTATATGGCTGTAAAGGTGTGGGGAAGACTGCGCTTTTACAGGAATTCTGTAAAGACAAGAAGCATTCCTACTTTCTTGCCAGGGCCTGTTCCGAGAGGGAACAACGTTTTCTGTGGGCGTCAGAGCTGCGTGCCTCGGGAAGGGAGATTAACAGATACCCCGAGTACAAAGAGCTGTTTGAAAGTGCGGCGGCCAGGCGGGAAACAGAGAAACAGGTTATCATTATTGACGAATTCCACCATATGGTGAAAGGGGACGGGTCTTTTTTCGAGACACTGATCCGGTATGTGGAGGACAGGCTCTTGAGCCGGCCTGTGATGGTGGCTTTGCTGACATCCGCCTCCGGCTGGGTGGAAAACACCATGGTCAGCAAGATAGGGCGGAGCGCCGCTTCCATCGACGGTTGGATGAAGGTCAGGGAAATGCCTTTGATAGAACTGGCAGAGCTTTTCCCCGGGTATTCCAAGGAGGACTGTATCGGCAATTATGCGGTCCTGGGCGGCGTGCCGGGGTATTGGGTGAATTTTTCCCAGGAACTTGACACAGGCGGTAATATCATTTGCAATATATTGCGGAAGGAAAGCCGTCTGTATGAAGAAATGTCGGTATATCTGCTGGAGGAGCTGAGAGAGCCGGCGGTATATAATACAATTCTTGCGGCTATGGCCAGGGACTGCAACAAGCTGAATGACATCTACAGGCACACGGGTTTTTCCAGGGCAAAAATCAGCGTATATCTGAAAAACCTGATGGAGTTGGATTTGGTGGAAAAGGTCTTTTCTTATGAGACAGCGGGGAAAGTGGAGACGCAAAAAGGTATTTACCGGATTTCCAATTCCTATGTCAAATTCTATTTTCGATACATTTTTTCCGGTATGAGCAGTTTGATGCAGCTTACCCCGGAAGAATTCTATGAGCAGAAAATCGCCCCTTCTTTTGTACTTTATGTAGAGGAAGCGTACCGGAAGATCTGCCGGGAGCAGATAAGCCGTTTATACCATAATGCCGGGGAATGGCTGGGGAAATCGGGTACCATTGACGTGGTGGCCGCCGATGCCCAGGGGAGGCTTACGGTAGCTGCCTGCTCTTATACGAAACAGATGACTTATGAGGATTATGAATGGTTGTTGTTCTGCATGAAAAAAGCCAGGGTGAAGAGCAGCGATGTCAGGATGTACTGTGAGAAGGGTTTTGATGAGCCATTGCAGAAGGCAGCGGCACAGGGGAAGGTAAAACTGCTTACTGTTTCGCTGGATGAAGGACGGTAGTTTGTGGGAAAGAGTTTATTTATTGCAGAAAAACCGAGCGTTGCAAGAGAGTTTGCCAATGCGTTAAAAATAAATACGAGATCACGGGACGGTTATCTGGAGTCGGAGGATGCCATTGTCACATGGTGCGTCGGACATCTGGTGACCATGAGCTACCCGGAGGTTTATGACGAAAGGTATCGAAGATGGAGCTTCGATACCATTCCGTTCCTGCCCCATGAATTTAAATATGAAGTGATAGACAGCTCCAGAAAGCAGTATGATGTAGTAAGCTCCTTAATGAAGCGGAAGGATGTTTCGACGATCTATGTCTGCACGGACTCCGGGAGGGAGGGCGAATATATTTATCGGCTGGTGGAGCAGATGGCAGGGGTAAAGGACAAGGAACGCCGCCGGGTGTGGATTGATTCCCAGACAGAGGAGGAAATCCTGAGGGGCATTCGCGAGGCAAAGGACCTAAAAGAGTATGACAGCCTGAGCGCCGCCGCATATCTGCGTGCAAAGGAAGATTACCTTATGGGGATAAATTTTTCCAGGGCACTGACCTTAAAATATGGGCGGAGCGTGAAAGATTACCTGAAACGTGACAAGGCGGTGATCTCCGTGGGACGCGTTATGACCTGTGTCCTTGGGATTATTGTCAACAGGGAGAGGGAAATACGGACTTTTGTGAAGACGCCTTTTTACCGGGTGCTGGGTAATTTCCGGCTCCAGGATAAAACGCTATCCGGCGAGTGGAAGGCCGTGGAGGGGTCATCTTATTTTGCATCGCCGAAGCTTTATAAAGAGAATGGCTTCAAGGAAGAGGAGAGTGCAAAACAGCTGGTGGCGCATCTGCAGGAGGAGCCTGTGGGGGATGTGGCTGTGGCATCCGTTGAGCGGAAGAAGGAGAACAAGAATCCGCCCCTTTTGTACAATTTGGCAGAGCTGCAGAATGACTGTTCCAAATTTTTCAAGATCAGTCCCGACGAGACTCTGAGGATTATCCAGGAACTGTATGAGAAAAAGATGGTGACTTACCCCAGGACCGATGCCAGGGTGCTTTCCACGGCGGTGGCAAAGGAGATCCATAAAAATATCGGCGGGCTGCGGAATTATGCTCCGACTGCCGCATTTGCGGCGGAGATCCTGGACAGCGGAAGCTATAAAGGGATCGCTAAGACAAGATATGTGAATGACAAACAGATCACGGACCATTACGCGGTGATCCCCACCGGCCAGGGACTGAGTAATTTAAAGAGCCTTCCTGCGGTCTCCGCCAGGGTCTATGAGATCATAGTGCGCAGGTTCCTGAGCATTTTCTATCCGGCAGCGGTGTACAGGAAGTGTTCACTTTCTGTAAAAGTAAAGGAAGAAAAGTTTTTTTCTAACTTTAAGGTATTAGAAGAGGAGGGGTACCTGAAGGTGGCGGCATTTTCTTTCAAAAAGGAAAATACTGCGGCGCGCCAGGAGAATGGGGATGAAGGCAAGCCTCCTGCTGAGGGAGAGGAGGCCGAGGCCAGCTGTGATGAATCCCTTCTTAAACTCCTGATGACGTTGAAAAAAGGGGACCGGTTGGATGTGGAATCTTATGTGATCAAGGAAGGGGAGACCTCCCCTCCTAAAAGATACACTTCGGGGAGCATCATTCTGACCATGGAGAACGCAGGCCAATTCATTGAAGATGAGGACCTACGGGCCCAGATCAAAGGGAGCGGAATCGGCACCAGCGCCACCCGGGCAGAAATCCTGAAAAAACTGGTGAACATTGAATACTTGGCCCTGAATAAAAAGACCCAGGTGCTGACACCCACGCTCATGGGGGAAATGATATATGATGTGGTGAACGGTTCCATCAGGGCGCTTCTGGACCCGTCCCTGACGGCCAGTTGGGAAAAGGGGCTGACTATGGTGGCGGACGGGGCAATCACTTCGGAGGAGTATATGGCAAAGCTCACCGGCTTTGTGGGAAGAAGGACGGAATACGTAAAACAACTGAATAACCAGCGGTCCCTGTTTGGGCAGTTTGACGCTGCCGCGGCAAACTATAAAAAGCCTGGATGAAAAGGAATGCATATAAGATGAAAGACCGGAAATGAATAAAAATGTGATTTTGCGCAGCAAAGCAGCGCAGAGATGGAGGGAAGTTTGAAAGTAAACTTTCAAATTTTGATTGTTATTTGCGCTGAAGCGCATACGGAGGTGTAAAAAATGAACAACACGATTACAATTTCGAAGCTGTACAATCTTGGCGAAACAATCGCCGCAGATTTATTTGACGGGGCCACTTACCCTTGGGAAGTGCTGCCTAAGATCCATGATTTTATCATCCGGCTGGGCAATACGCTTCCGGAGGATATTTTCGAGAAGAGGGGAGAGGATATCTGGGTGGCAAAAAGCGCAAAAGTTGCCCCCACCGCATGCCTTAACGGTCCCCTGATCATCGACGAGGAAGCGGAGATCCGCCATTGTGCGTTTGTCCGCGGCAATGCCATAGTAGGAAAAGGCGCAGTGGTCGGCAATTCCACGGAGCTTAAGAATGTGGTTCTTTTTAATAAGGTACAGGTTCCCCATTACAATTATGTGGGAGACAGCATCCTTGGGTTTAAATCCCATATGGGGGCAGGATCCATTACCTCCAATGTGAAAAGTGACAAGACTCTTGTGGTGGTAAAAGGGAAGGGGATATCCGGGGAAATTGCCATTGAGACCGGATTAAAAAAGATGGGGGCCATGCTGGGTGACAATGTGGAAGTAGGCTGTAACAGTGTCCTGAATCCCGGAACAGTAGTGGGAAGGAACTCCAACATTTACCCCACTTCCATGGTGAGGGGAGTGGTTCCTGCGGACAGTATCTATAAAACCAAAACAGAAATTGCTGAAAAACATTGACAAATAAATGCTGCTGATGTATATTTTCTCTAGTGCGTTATGTTAATACGTTGACGCGCTGAAGTGACAAAGAAAAAAGTGCGGAGGGAAAGAACCTGATGCGCTTTTGGAATGGAGGAGGAAATTATGAAAAAGAAATTAGCAGCAATTGTATTGTCCGGTATTATGGCGGTTTCAGTCCTGGCCGGATGCGGTACTGACGGGAATGCCGGAAGCTCCGCAGCGGGCACGGGCAACAGCTCAGAGAGCCAGGGAGGCTCCACGGCTAACGGGGGCAGCTCTGACGCAGCATACACAGTAGGGATTTGCCAGCTGGTCCAGCATGAGGCGCTGGATGCGGCTACACAGGGATTTCAGGATGCACTGACCGAGAAGCTGGGTGACCAGGTAAGCTTTGATTTGCAGAATGCTTCCGGTGATTCACCCACCTGTGCTACCATTGCGAACCAGTTTGTATCCAACAAAGTAGACCTGATCCTTGCCAACGCAACCGCGCCCCTGCAGGCGGCGGCAGCGGCAACAACGGAAATCCCCATCCTGGGCACTTCCATCACCGATTATGCGACTGCACTCCAGATTGACAATTGGACCGGAGTTACGGGTACCAACATTTCCGGAACCTCTGACTGTGCTCCTTTGACAGAACAGGCAGATATGCTCCATGAGCTGTTCCCCGATGCAAAAACAGTGGGTATGCTGTATTGCTCTGCGGAGCCGAATTCCGCATATCAGGTGGAGATCGTAAAGGGAGCCCTGGAAGGCATGGGATATACCTGTAAGGAATACAGCTTTGCGGATTCAAACGATATCGCTTCCGTTACCACCAGCGCAACAGCGGAATGCGACGTGATCTATATCCCCACCGACAATACCGCTGCATCCGCTACCGAGGTGATTAACAATGTCTGCCTGCCTGCAGGTATTCCCATTATTGCCGGAGAGGAAGGCATATGTAAGGGATGCGGTGTGGCTACGCTGTCCATCAGCTATTATGACATCGGATACCAGAGTGGACTTATGGCTTACGATATCCTGGTAAACGGAGCGGATGTTTCCGCCATGGAGATCCAGTTTGCACCCAATGTCACCAAAAAGTTTAACGCGGATATCTGCAGTCAGTTGAACATCTCCGTTCCCGACGGGTATGTTGCCATCGAGTAAGCAATGATTGATTTTCAAAAAGAATTCTGATAAAATAAACAGGTACTGTTCCTAAGGCGGCAAAAGTGCGGTTACTCTTTTGCCGTCTTTTAGGGATTACAGAGAACCTGTCGGCTTTGTGATACGTGAAAGTGTCAGGTAAAAAGTAATTTCAAGATCCAATAATAGACAAGTGGAGGAAACGAAATTGAACATTATGGCATTGATTAATGCATTGCCCGGTGCCTGTGCCCAGGGATTGATCTGGGGCATCATGGCAATCGGTGTATTTATTACTTACCGTATATTGGATTTGGCGGATTTGACAGTGGACGGGACTATGTGTACAGGGGGTGCTGTCTGCATTATGATGATGCTGTCGGGACATAATGTGTGGGTCTCCCTGCTTGTGGCATTCCTTGCAGGTATGCTGGCGGGATTGGTTACGGGACTGCTGCATACGGCTTTTGGGATTCCGGCCATCCTTGCGGGGATCCTGTCCCAGCTGGGTCTCTATTCCATTAACCTTCGCATTATGGACAATAAGGCAAACCAAGCCATCAGCGTGGACAAATTTGGCCTGTTGGTTTCCCTGCGTTATATAAAGGGAGTCCCTTTTTACAAAAACACTCTGCTCATTGCAGTGGTCATTATTGCCGTATTGATTGCGCTGCTTTACTGGTTTTTCGGGACGGAACTGGGATGTTCCATCCGTGCCACCGGCTCCAACCCTAATATGTCCAGGGCACAGGGCATCAATACGGATCTCACCAAGATCATAGGCCTCATGCTGAGTAACGGGATTGTTGCCTTTGCCAGCGGGTTGTACGCCCAATACCAGGGATTTGCAGACATCAATGCGGGGCGGGGCGCTATCGTGATCGGCCTGGCAGCGGTGATAATCGGGCAGGTGGTATTCGGTAAGATCCATGGGAATTTCGCCTTTAAGCTGGTCTCTGTAACACTGGGCGGGGTTATTTATTATCTGGTGCTCCAGGTGGTATTGTGGCTGGGCCTGAATGCCAACGATTTAAAGCTGATCTCTGCCATAATAGTTGCCATATTCCTTGCAATCCCTTATCTAAAGGGAAAGCATTTTTCCAGGCCTGTGAAAAAAGGAGGTGCGGACCATGCTTGACATTAACCGAATCAGCAAGACCTTTAATGCAGGTACCGTCAATGAGAAAAAGGCATTGGACGGACTGGAGCTGCATTTGCAGGAGGGAGATTTCGTCACAGTCATCGGCGGGAACGGTGCAGGTAAATCCACCATGCTCAATGCCATAGCGGGGACATGGTTTGTGGATACGGGAAGCATCCTGATTGACGGCATTGATGTGACCAGGCTTCCGGAGCATAAACGGGCGGCTTACCTGGGGCGTGTGTTCCAGGATCCCATGACGGGGACCGCTGCCAGTATGCAGATAGAGGAAAATCTGGCGCTGGCATCCAGAAGAGGAAAACGGAGAAACTTAAGGATCGGGATTACTGCAAAGGAGAGGGAGCGTTATAAAGAGCAGCTTCAAATCCTGGAGCTGGGCCTGGAAAACAGGCTGACCACAGGCGTAGGACTGCTGTCAGGAGGGCAAAGGCAGGCCCTTACGCTGCTTATGGCAACACTGCGGAAGCCGAAGCTCCTGCTTTTGGATGAGCATACTGCCGCACTGGATCCCAAGACGGCATCAAAAGTGCTGGAGGCTACCGACAAGATTGTGGGTAAGGATAACCTTACCACCATTATGATCACCCACAATATGAAAGATGCCATCCATCATGGTAACCGCCTTGTGATGATGCACGAGGGCCATATCATTTACGATGTGTCCGGTGAGGAAAAGAAAAAACTCACCGTATCCGACCTCCTCCACAAATTCGAAGAAGCCAGCGGCGGTGAATTTGCAAATGACAGGATGATGCTTGCATAGTAAGTTTGGGTTTTTCCCTACAGGGAAAAAGGAAGAATTTTTAAAATATACTGGATTTTTTGGTATAAGTATGAGAAAATGTACCTGAATGATATATTTTTATCAATATAAAAGATTTGAAAGGAGATTTCACATGATCTACTCAAAGGAAGTTGAAGAAATGTGCCCGGTAGCACAAGGCGTTGCTCACGGCTGTGCTCCCATCCCTGAAGAAGCAAAATGGGTAAAAGCTAAAGAAGTGAAGGATATTTCCGGTTTTACACATGGTGTAGGCTGGTGCGCACCTCAGCAGGGCGCCTGCAAGCTTTCCCTGAATGTGAAGGAGGGTATTATCCAGGAGGCTCTGGTGGAGACCATCGGATGTTCCGGTATGACCCATTCTGCAGCTATGGCTGCTGAGATTCTTCCCGGCAGGACTGTTTTAGAGGCACTGAACACCGACCTTGTGTGTGATGCCATCAATACCGCTATGAGAGAGTTGTTCCTGCAGATCGTTTACGGCCGCAGCCAAAGCGCTTTCTCCGAGGACGGACTTCCTGTAGGAGCCGGCCTGGAGGATCTTGGAAAGGGCCTGAGAAGCCAGGTTGGTACTATGTACGGTACTCTGGCAAAGGGTCCCCGCTATTTGGAAATGGCGGAAGGCTACGTAACCGGTATCGCTCTGGATGCCGAGGATCAGATCATCGGTTATCAGTTTGTAAGCCTTGGCAAGATGACAGACTTCATCAAGAAGGGCGACGATCCCAACACCGCATGGGAGAAGGCTAAGGGCC
>ERZ808040.1662-NODE-1662-length-14371-cov-8.048202_pt1 | contig 14371 bp, 11 predicted proteins | sample MGYA00380191_ERZ808040 | MGnify/ENA primary metagenome ERZ808040 (study PRJEB31490, sample SAMN06133395) | mouse gut metagenome | isolation source: J6 | host: mice | place: China: Chengdu | collected 2015-05 ... | reverse complement strand
TATCTCGCTGAGGATGGCGCCATTACCGGCACGCCGGAGGAGGCGGGCGACTTCACCTTCACCATCTTTGCCACGGACCCCAAGGACAACTACCAAGAGGCTGAGTTCTCCATTCATATTGAAAAGGGCTCCCTCAGCTACACAGGGAACGCCCTCCAGGATGGAACGGCAGGAGAGCCCTATGTGCAGAGCGTGGGCGCCGCCGCCGGCGCGGAGGACGTCAGCTACGCGCTGAAGGCGGGCAGCGCCCTCCCGGCGGGGCTCTCCCTGGCGGAAGACGGCCAAATCTCCGGGGTGCCTGAGGCGGCCGGCAGCGCCGAGTTCACCGTCGTGGCCTCCGCCAAGGGCTGCGACCCCGTGGAGGCCGTGTTCACGCTGAGCATCGCGGAGGGTTCCGCCGGGGCGGCTGGCCCCACCGACCTGGGCTACATCGTGTTTGAGGGCTGGACCCTCCCCGACGGCCAGGTGGGCGAGGCCTACAGCGAGAGTGTGCGCAGGGCCTACGGCGTGCCCGATATCAGCTATGAGATCAAGTATATCGGCGGCATTGGTTTTCCCAAGGGGATCAGCTTCAACGAGCTGGGCGTCATCGCGGGCACACCCGGTGATTCCACCAGCGGCGTGATGCGCTTCAACATCATCGCCTCCGCCGAGGGCTGCGAGCCGGTCAGCGTGGAATGCCAGCTGAGGATCTATGATGTCTACCAGCAGACCAATGTGATGGAGGCGGAGCACATCGACGTGTCCAGCCTCAAGGGTGCGGGCTACAGCGGGAGCGCCAGCGGGCTGGCTATGATCCAATCCTACGCCAAGGCCAGCGGCGGCAAGGCGCTGGGTTATCTGAACACAGCTGCCAGCTTTGCGTTTGCCGTCACCAGCGCGGAGGAGACCACGGCAAACCTGATCCTGGGGCTGGGCACCGAATGGGGCGATCTGACCCTCACCCCCAAGACCTTCAAGGTGTATGTGAACGGCCAGGAGCTGGACTATGGTTCCATTGCCATCCCAGACAACGGGGCGGGAAACGATATGGCGTTTGACCGCTACACCCTTTCGCCCGCTGTCAGCCTCAAGGCCGGGGAAAACATCATCGGGTTTGAAATCCTGGACTCCGAGGACACCGGCGGCGTGGGGACGGCCACGGCGAAGGGCCCCATCTTCGACTGCCTGGAGATTGGGGGAGCTTCCTGCGAAATTGGATGGCGTCCGCGTGTGGCCAATACGAAGTGAAGGGGAGCATATGAAAATTTTCAAAAAGATAGGCGGCGCGTGTTCCTTCACCTGGAAAAACTGCCGGGCGTTTACGGTGACCACCGCGGTCCTGCTGGTATTCGCAATCACCCTCAGCGTGGCGGCAACCCAGGTTCCGCTGGTTCATAACACCTTCAACTCCCTGTTTGGCGAGGAGCGCCGGGTTGTCGCCAAGGGCGACCCTGCGGACGCCATGCGCTTCACCCCCGATGAGGGGATCGCAGATAAGGCCGCCGCCCTGGCGGCGGCCAACCGGGTGAACGAGGAGCTGTGTGCCGAGGGGTTCGTTTTGCTGAAAAACAACGGGGCGCTGCCCCTTCCCGGCGGGGCCCGGGTCAGCGTGTTCGGCATGAATTCGGCGGACCCGGTGTACGGCGGTTCCGGCTCCAGCGCCAAGGATAATTCCAACGGCGTGGACGTTTATACAAGCCTGGAAGCCGCGGGGTTCCAGGTGAACCCGAAGCTGAAGGAGTTTTACACAGCCCAAAAGGCCGCCGGAAAGGGCCGCACATCCAAGCTGAATTTTGACACAGGGGTACTGGAGGGCTTGGAAACCGGGGAGCTCCCCCTCAGCGACTACACGGGCGGCATCCGGAGCTATGCCGGCGATTATACCGACGCGGCGCTGGTAGTGTTTTCCCGAGTGGGGGGAGAGGGCTACGATCTGCCCCGGACCATGAAAAATACCGCCGGGGCCAACCCGGAGGATCACTATCTCCAGCTGGACAACAACGAGCGGGCCCTGCTGGAGGCGCTGTGCGCCCCGGATTCCGGGTTTGACAGCGTGGTGGTAATTTTGAATTCTGCCGCCCCCATGGAGCTGGGCTTTTTGGAGGATGATACCTATAACGAAAAGCTCAAGGGCTGTGTATGGGTGGGCGCCACCGGCGGCACCGGGATGGCGGCGCTGGGCAGGCTGCTCAGCGGTGAGGTGAATCCCTCCGGGCGGTTGGTGGATACCTTTGCCCGCCGCTTTGCCGACGCGCCCGCGTGGGCCAATTTCTCCAACAACATGACCCAGGACGGCAACCGTTACCAGGTGGGCGGCGTGGATCAGAACGCCCATTTTGTGGACTACGAGGAGGGCATTTACGTTGGATACCGCTACTATGAAACCCGGGGATACACCGAGTATGAAAAGAGCGGTGATTACAGCTGGTATGACAACGCCGTGATATTCCCCTTCGGATACGGGCTGAGCTATTCTGATTTCTCCTGGACGCTGGACAGGCTGCTGCTGGATGGGGCGGAGCTTTCCTCCGGGGATGCCATCACGCAGGCGGACAAGGATAAGACGGTCACGGTGGAGGTGACGGTAACAAACAGCGCAGACAGCCGCTGCAGCGGCAAGGACGTGGTACAGCTCTATCTCTCCGCGCCCTATTATGACGGTGGGGTGGAAAAATCCCATGTGGTGCTGGGCGCTTTTGCCAAGACAAAGCTGCTGGCCCCCGGCGAGTCCCAGACTGTGACCCTCTCCTTCCGCGTGGCGGATCTGGCCTCCTATGATTACGCCGATCTGAACGGCAACGGCAGCAGGACCTACGAAGCGGACAACGGGACCTACGCTGTTTATATTGGCAAAAATGCCAACGATGCATGGCGCAGCAGCGGCCTCAAGTTTGAACTGGCTGTGCCCGAGACCCTTGTATTCGCCGAGGACATGGCGACGGGGAACGCTGTGGAAAACCGCTTCGACGAGGTGAGCGGACACATCACGGCCTATCTCTCCAGGGCGGACTGGGAGGGGACTTGGCCCGCCGCCCCGACACAGGAGGAGCGGAATGTGGAGCAGTCCCTCATTGACGGTATGTCGGTGGAGGCGTACATCGGCGCGGGCGGCGCCGTGGACGAGGGGAAGCCCTGGCAGGCGGAGCGGAAGCCCCGCCAGCAGCGGACTCCGCTGACATTTGCGGAGACGGAAATAAAGCTCTATGACCTGATTGGCGCAGACTACGACGATCCCAGGTGGGAGACGCTGCTCTCCCAGCTCACCGTCAAAGAGATGCGCTACCTGGTGGGCACCGGAAACTTCAACACGGCGGCCATTGATTCCATTGGAAAGCCCAAAACCACCGACCCGGACGGCCCCGCGGGATACACCACCTTTATGTCCGCTGCCGACGCGACCGCGGTGGTGTACGACACCTGCTTCTATGCCTCCGAGTGTGTGATCGGCGCCACCTGGAATGTGGAGCTTGCCCAGGCCATGGGGAATTCCATCGGCAACGAGTCCCTGATCGGCAACGAGCGGGGGGACGGGCGCACCTATTCAGGCTGGTACGGCCCCGCAATGAACATCCACCGTACGCCGTTCTCCGGCCGGAACGGGGAATACTACTCTGAGGACGGCCTGCTCTCCGGGCATATGGCCGCCAGTGTAGTGACCGGAGCCAGGGAAAAGGGCGTCAACACCATGGTGAAGCATTTCGCGGTGAACGACCAGGAGACCGACCGGGACACCAACGGCCTCATCACCTGGCTCAACGAGCAGGCGCTCCGGGAGATCTACCTCAGGCCCTTTGAGCTGGCGGTTAAGGAGGGAAAATCCCTGGGCATCATGTCCTCCTTCAACCGCATTGGCACGGTTTGGGCGGGCGGATCTTATGAGCTGCTGACGGAGATCCTCCGCAATGAGTGGGGATTCCAGGGGATGGTCATCACGGACTACGCGAATGCGTACATGAACCCCGATCAGATGATCCGGGCGGGCGGCGACCTGTGCCTGTTCCAGGATCAGCAGCCCTCCGCTTCGGGGCCTGTGGTCAATGCGTCGCACCTCACGGCGCTGCGCCAGGCGGCGAAAAATATCCTCTACGCCACATCCCGAACCAACGCCATGAACGGTATGGGCGAGGGGATTGAGTACGGATATGCGCCGCCTTATTGGAAAATGGCTCTCTTTGGGTTTGATGCCGCTGTGGCGGCGGGATGTATTCTGTGGGGGTTCTTGTCGATTCGGAAAGCCCTGAGGAAGGAACAAGGGAACCGGGGAAAGCGAGGCAGATAGACTATCCTGCTATTTGCGGGCATCAATGGATAACCAGGGCGCATCGGCACGCCATCAATCAGCGTTTCTCTTTCGTTCACGTTTGGCTCAGGGCCGGCAACAAATCCGTTGCCGGCCCTGAGCTGGTTTATCGCCTATGTGAACGGTCATCCGCTGGAGGGATCGCAGACGCTTCCCGCCGCCCGGGAACACGGCTGTCATGTCCCGGCGGGCGCGGCGGGCATTGCCGCCGTAAACGTAATAACCCCGCCGGCATATCGGTTGGTGATATGTCCCCGATGCCGGGTGACGATGGCCTTGGCGGTGGACAGCCCGATGCCATAGCCCCCTGTCTCCCGGGTCCGGGAGGAGTCCGCCCGGTAGAACCGGTCGAAGTAGCGGGGGAGCAGGGAGGGGTCCATGCCTGCGCAGGGGTTGGAAACGGTAATGTACGCCGTCCGCCCCCGCTGATACACGGTGAAGCGGATGGTCCCGCCCGGGTCGCAGTATTTTACCGCGTTGTCCAGCAGAATGGCGAACAGCCGGAAAAAATTGTCCGGCACCCCCCGCAGGCAAACGCCGCCGGCGACGTCTGAGGTCAAGCGTTTCCCCGCGGCCTCCGCCAGGGGCTGGAAGGCGTCCGCGCTGGCCTGGGCGATTTCGCTGACGGAGAAGCGGATCGCCGCCTCCTCTTTGATGGTCTCCTCCGTCCGGGCCAGCTCCACCAGGCTTTTGATGAGCTTGTCCAGCCGGGAGATCTGGGCCTGGGCGCTGTCCAGCCATTGGTTGTTTCCGTAGGAATCGGCCAGCAGCCCCATGTCGGCGGACAGAATGGCCAGGGGTGTTTTCAGCTCGTGAGAGGCATCGGTGACAAACTGCCGCTGGCGCTCCAAGTTTTCCACAAAGGGCCGAATGGCCTTCTTGGAGAAAAACAGAAGCAGGACAAAGACGATGAGGGCGCAGAACACGGACACCAGGATGGTGACGCGCAGCATATTGTAGGCCGCCTGGAGCTGGAGAAAACAGTCCAGCACGATGATGGTGCTGCCGCCGTCCTCCCGCTGAAACACCTGGAAGCGGTAATAGCCCACATACCCGCGGCCGGCGCGGCCGGACACGATCTGGTCAATGGTGCCCACCACGGTATGCCGGTCCAGGGCGGCGATATGGTCGGTGTCCACCGCCTCCACCTCCTGCCGCCGGGTGAGCTCCACAATAAAGTAGCGGGTTTCAAAGGGCGTCTCCGGGGTGACCTGGAAGCGGAAGGCCGACGCGGGGTCGGCGGACTCGTCCGGCTGGGGGAACGCCCCGCCGTTCTGGTAGAGCAGGTCGATGGCGCGGTCGGCGCGGTCGGCGGTGACGAAGTGGTTGCCCACTCCGATGGCGATGCAAAGCACCGCCATGGTCCCCAGCAGGGACAGCATGGCGATCAGAATGAACTTCCTGCGCAATGAACGGATCATGGCAATTCCTCCAGCAGGTAGCCCTGCCCCCGGCGGGCGGCAATGCGCACGTTGGCCCCCACCGCCTCCAGCTTGCGCCGCAGGAAGGAGATATAGGCCCAGACCACGTTGATCTCCGCCTCGCTGTCATAGCCCCAGATATGCTCCATGAACTGCTCCGTGGAGATCAGCCGCCCTTTCTGCCGCATCAGCAGCTCCAGCATCTGAAATTCCTTGCTGCTCAGGCGGACACAGGCCCCGCCGCACTTCAGCTCGAAGGTGGAGCAGTCCAGGACGGCATTCCCGGCGGTGAGGACGCAGGGCGTGTACTCCATGCCCCGGCGGGTGAGCGCCCGCACCCTGGCCACAAATTCCCGGCTGTCAAAGGGCTTGGGCAGGTAGTCGTCCGCGCCGCAGTCCAGCCCCGCCACCCGGTCCTCCACCTGGGCCTTTGCCGTCAGCAGCAGCACCGGGGTGGACACCCCCTCGGCCCGCAGGGCCTGGAGCACCTGGAGGCCGTCCAGCTTGGGCATCATGATGTCCAGCACCAGACAGTCGTAGTTTTCCGCCAGCCCGTAGTCCAAGGCGTCCCGGCCGTCGTTGACCACGTCCACGGAATATTTCTCCCGGAGCAGAAGGGCTTCCAGCACCATGGTCATCTCCGGCTCGTCATCGGCCACTAAAACGCGCATATTGGGCCCTCCTTTGAACCCCATGGCTGCACCTCCCTTCGGTTGATTCCCGTTTGGGGACACCGCCAGTATAGCGGCTCAACTCAAAAACAACTTAAAAGAAAACCTGCCCGCCGCTTTTAACTTGTTTTTAAGTAGCCGTTTTATAATGGCCCCATCCGAACGAAAAGGAGGGCGTACCTTTGATTGAGATCGAGCATCTTACCAAACGCTATGGGGCGCATACCGCCGTGTCCGACCTGAGCTTCCAGGTGGAGCAGGGGCAGATCTACGGCTTTTTGGGACCCAACGGCGCGGGCAAGTCCACAACCATGAACATCATGACCGGATGCCTGTCCGCCACGGAGGGCCATGTCCGCATTGAGGGCTACGACATTTTCGACCAGCCGGACAAGGCCAAGCGGCTCATCGGCTACCTGCCGGAGCAGCCCCCGCTGTATATGAACGAGACGCCGGAGGAATACCTGCGCTTTGTGGGCGAGGCCAAAGGCCTGCGCGGGGAAGCGCTGGAGCGGCAGATGGACGATGTGATCGGGCAGACCGGCATCAGGGCGGTGGCCCACCGCCGTATCTCCGCCCTGTCCAAGGGCTATAAGCAGCGGGTGGGCATCGCCCAGGCCCTGCTGGGCAATCCCAAGGCCGTCATCCTGGACGAGCCCACGGTGGGGCTGGACCCCATCCAGATCATGGAGATCCGGGACCTCATCAAGGAGCTGGGCCGGACCCACACGGTGATCTTCAGCTCCCACATTCTCTCGGAGGTGCAGGCCATCTGTGACCAGATCATCATGATCGCCCATGGGAAGCTGGCGGCCTTCGACACCCCGGAGAACCTGGAAAAGCAGCTGCTGGCCTCCAACGAGCTGGTCCTCACCGCCGAGGCGGACGAGGAGGCGCTGGCCGGACTTCTGGCCGGCATGGAATTCATCTCCGCCGCGGAGATGGAGCGGGCCGGGGAGGGGCGGACCGCCGCCCGCATCCGGACGGACTGCGGCGACGTCTATGAGGCCTCCCGGGCGGTATTTTTCGCCTTTGCCCAGCGGGGCGTCCCGCTGCTGAAGCTGACGCCGAAAAAGGCCAGCCTGGAGGACATCTTCCTGGAGCTGGCGGAGGACGGCGGCACGGCGGCGGAACCTGCGGCCGGCGCTGAACTGGAAACGGAAAGCGGGGTGGACGGACATGACGGCAGTGTTGAAGCATGAGCTGAGGAGCTATTTCCACTCGCTGACCGCCTATGTGTTCGGGGCGTTTTTGCTGCTGGCGGTGGGGCTGGGCTGCCTGCGGTACAACCTCCGGGCGGCGGTGAGCAATTTCGAGTTCGCCCTGGCCGATTTCTGCATCGTCCTGGCGGTCATCGTCCCCATCCTCACCATGCGAATTCTGGCGGAGGAGCGGAAACAGAAGACGGACCAACTGCTCTACTCCCTGCCCATCACCACCACCCAGGTGGTGGCGGGAAAGTACCTGGCCCTGCTGGCGGTCTATCTGATCCCGCTGTGCGTGGTGGCGGCCTACCCGCTGATTTTCTCCCGGTACGGGGAGGTGTACCTGCCCACCGCCTATGGCTCCATTCTGGCCTTTTTCCTCATGGGCGCGGCCCTCATCGCCCTGGGGATGTTCATCTCCTCCCTCACCGACAACCAGGGCTTCGCCGCGGGCATCGGCATCGCAGCCATCCTGCTGAACTACTTTAGCGTCACCCTGTCCGAGTACGTATCCGCTGCGGCGTTCGGCTCCATCGCGGCGCTGTGCGTCCTGGAGGCCGGACTGGGCGCCCTGGTCAAACACCTGACGAAAAACGAGGCGCTGGGCTATGGAACCTCCCTGGTGCTCATTCTCGCCACCGGGGCGGCCGCCTATCTGGACAGCGGATGGTTTGAGGGCCTGCTGCCCCGGGTCATGTCCCGGCTGTCCCTGTTCGAGCGGTTTTACACCATCGTCAACGGGGTGTTCGACCTGACCGCCGTCGTGTACTACCTCACGGTCATTGTATTCTTTTTATTCCTGTCTGTCCAGTCCATGGAGAAGCGGAGGTATAACTGATGAAAAAGTGGGAGCTTCCAAGCCTCCGCGGCGCCGGGAACCGGCAGGCCCTGCGGGGCGGAGCCTATTCGCTGGCCATCTCGGCGGTGGTGCTGGCCATCCTGATCGTGGTGAACGTGCTGGCCTCCGCCCTGCCCGCCTCCCTGACCAGGCGGGACATCAGCGCCGCCAAGCTCTACTCCATCACCAGCAACACCAAGGTGGTGGTCAACGCCCTGGAGCGGGACGTGACCATCTACTGGATCGTCCAGTCCGGCCAGGAGGACCAGGTGGTGGAAAACCTGCTGGCCAAATACGACAGCCTGTCGGAGCACATCCAGGTGGTGAAAAAGGACCCCGACGTGTTTCCCACCTTCGCCCAGCAGTACACCAGCGAGACGGTGCGCAACAACAGCCTCGTGGTGGAGTGCGGGGAGCGCAGCCGGTATATCGGCTATGACGACATCTACCTCCAGGAGGCCGATCTGTCCTCCTATTCCTACAACACCTCCTTTGACGGGGAGGGGGCGGTCACCTCCGCCATCGACTACGTGGTCCGTGAGGAGCTGCCCCAGCTCTACCTCCTGGAGGGCCACGGGGAGGAAGAACTGCCCGGCTCCTTCCGGGAGCAGATCGAGAAGGAGAACATGGAGACCAATGCGCTGTCCCTCCTGACGGTGGACGAGGTGCCGGAGGACGCGGACTGTGTGGTGATCTACGCCCCTGATCGGGATATCTCCGAGAAGGAGGCCGGGATGCTGTCCGGCTATGTGGCCGGGGGCGGAAAGCTGCTGGTGATGGCGGGTCCGGCGGAGGGCGACGCCCTGGAAAACCTGTACGGCCTGCTGTCTGAGTACGGCGTGCAGTCCCGGGACGGCGTGGTGGTGGAAGGGGAGCGGGAACGCTACGCCTTCCAGGCCCCCTTTGCCCTGCTGCCCGCCCTGAACAGCCACGCCGTCACCGACCCTCTGACGGAGGAGGGGTATCAGCCCATCCTGCCCGTCGCCCGGGGGCTCACGGTCACGGAAAAGCTGGGGGGCGTCACGGTGACGGAGCTGCTCACCACCTCCGGCGCCTCCTTCAGCAAGGCGGACGGCTACGGCCTGACCACCTATGAAAAGGAGGAGGGGGACGCGGACGGCCCCTTTGCCCTGGCGGTGTCGGTGGAGCTGGCGGCGGGCGGCAGGCTGGTGTGGTTCTCCTCCTCCCAATTTGTGGAGGATATGTATAACGCCTACTCCTCCGGGGCCAATCTGGACCTGGCCATGAACGCCCTGTCCTCCCTGGTGGGCGAGACGGAGGCCATGGCCATCCGCAGCAAGTCCCTGAATTACAACTACCTGACCATCAGCGATTCCGCCGCGTCAGTGCTCAAGGCGCTGATGCTGGGGGTGTTCCCCCTGGCCTATCTGAGCTATGGGGTGTGCGTGGTACTGCAAAGGAGGAGGCTGCAAAATGAGCCGGTCTAAAAAGCTGTATCTCCTGCTGGGGGTGCTGGCCCTGGTGTGCGCGGCGGCCTTCGGGGCCGTGCGCTGGGAGGAGCACAAGGAGCGGATTCGCACCAGCGGGGACATCATCTTATCCCTGCCCAAGGAGGACGTGACCGCCCTGTCCTGGGAGCGTGACGGGGAGACGCTGGCCTTCCACAAGGACGGGGATTGGCGCTATGACGGGGACGAGGCGTTCCCGGTGAGCGGGGAACGGATGGACGAACGGCTGGAGCTGTTTGAGGCGTTCGGCGTATCCTTCACCATCGAGGACGTGGAGGACTACGGACAATACGGCCTGGACGACCCGGTGTGCACCATCCGGCTGACGGCGGGGGAGCAGACCCATGAGATTCAGCTGGGGGGCTACAGCACCATGGATTCCAAACGGTATGTGTCCATCGGGGACGGAACGGTCTACCTGGTGCAGAACGACCCCCTGGACCTCTTTGACACGGACCTCAGCGGCCTGATCGAGCATGACCAGATCCCAGCCTTCGGGCAGGTGACGCGGCTGCGCTTCTCCGGCGGGGAGGACTACGCCGTCCAATATCAGGAGGGGGGCGGCATCTCCTACCGGGACAGCGACGTGTACGATACGGAGCGCGGCGGAGACCGCCTGCCGCTGGATACCGACAAGGTGGAATCCTATCTGGACGAGATCGGCCGCCTCAGCCTGACCAACTACGTCACCTACAACGCCGCGGATGAGGAGCTGGAAGGCTATGGCCTGGATCGGCCGGAGCTGACGGTGTCCGTGGACTACGAGGGTGAGGCAGAAAACGGCGGAGGGAGCTTCACCCTCCACGTCAGCCGGGACCCGGCGGAACGGGACGCCGGGGAGGACGGCTCCGGGGGCGGAACGATCACCGCCTATGCCCGGGTGGGGGACTCCCCCATTGTCTATCAAATCTCCTCCTCCGCCTATACCTCCCTTATGGCCGCGTCCTATGACGACCTGCGCCACGGTGAGGTGCTGCCCGCTGAAATTGAGGATATTTCCCAGCTGGACGTGTCGCTGGAGGGCAGGACCTACACCTTCACCTCGGAGGAAAAGGACGGGGAACAGGTGTGGTCCTACAACGGTGAAGCGCTGGAGGGGAGCGGGCTCCAAAACGCGCTGGAAGGGCTTTTCGCCAACAGCTTTACGGAGGAACAGCCGGAGGGGAAACAGGAAATCGGCCTGACCGTCCGTCTGGACCGGGAGGGAGCGCCCGCCGTCCAGATCGGCCTGTACCGCTATGACGGCGCGTCCTGCCTGGCCGTGGTGGACGGGGAGAGCGTGTCCCTGGTGGACCGGACCGCCGTAGTGAAGCTGATTGAGGCGGTAAACGCCATCGTATTGAATTAGGGGGGCATATGGACGGCACAGCAAAGACCATCTCCGATGTTCACCGGGCTCATTCGGGCGCTGGCCACCATCGGCTGCGTCTATCTGGCGGGGGTGCTGTCCGCCCTGATCTATAACCGGGTGATGGTGACCGTCGCCCAGGGGACGCTGAAAAAGATTCGTGACGAAATGTTCAGCAGGATGCAGCGCCTGCCCATCCGCTACTTCGACACCCACACCCACGGGGAGGTGATGAGCCTCTACACCAACGACACCGACATCCTGCGGCAGCTCATCGCCCAGTCCCTGTCCCAGCTCGTCTCCTCCGTATTCACCGTGGCGGTGGTATTCCTGTGTATGCTGTACGTCAGCATTCCCCTGACCCTGGCGGCGGTGGCGGCGGTGTTCGGCATGATGAAGGTGGTGGGCTGCGTCATGGAAAAGAGCGGCGTCTATTTTGTCCGGCAGCAAGAGTCCCTGGCGGACCTCAACGGCTACGTGGAGGAGATGGTCAACGGGCAAAAGGTGGTCAAGGTGTTCTGCCGCGAGGACCGGGCCAGGGAGGAGCTGGCCGCCCGAAACAGGGCGTGGGAGGAGGCCGCCGCGGGGGCTGGAGGCAACGCCAACGCCATCATGCCCATGATGAACGCTCTGGGCTATGTCCAGTACGTCCTTCGCGGGCAAGACCACCATTGCCAACCTCATCAATCGTTTCTACGATGTGGCGGACGGCAAGATCCGCTACGACGGCATCAACATCAACAAGATCAGAAAGGCAGACCTGCGCCGTTCCCTGGGGGTGGTGCTCCAGAAGGTGAACCTGTTCACCGGCACGGTGATGGAGAACATCCGCTGCGGCAGTCCCGCCGCCACCGACGCGGAATGTGTGGCGGCGGCCAGGCTGGCCAACGCCGACGGCTTTATCCGAATGCTCCCCCAGGGCTATGACACGGTTTTGCAGGGGGATGGAAGCGGCCTGTCCCAGGGCCAGCGGCAGCTGATCTCCATCGCCCGGGCGGCGGTATCCGACCCGCCGGTGATGATTTTGGATGAGGCCACCTCCTCCATCGACACCCGCACGGAGGCGCTGGTGCAGAAGGGCATGGACGCGCTGATGAAAGGCCGCACGGTATTTGTCATCGCCCACCGCCTGTCCACCGTCCGCAATTCCGACTGCATTCTGGTGCTGGATCATGGCCGGATCATTGAGCGGGGCGCCCATGACCAGTTGATTGCGCAGAAGGGGACGTACCATCAGCTCTACACCGGGGCCTTTGAATTGGAGTGACCGCGCTTTGAGATAAACAATCCCGCGGGAGGGCTACGGGAGAATAGGCGCAGGGGCCGTGTCAAAAGACACGGCCCCCGCTATGAATGAGGGTAGGAAAAGGCAATTATGACAGCCGCCGCGGTTGGAAGGAGGCGTTTGTTTCTTTCCTGCTGCGGTGACGGTATCTCCATGGGTATTGCCGCCGGGAACGATATGGCTTTGCGCATGACCGGCTTGATGGCTCTTGCGCTGTGTATGAGTGTGGGAAGCCTGATCTTGAATTATTTTGCAGCGCTCCCCGAGCTCTTGCGCTTTTTCATCCAGCGCACCACCACCAGCGCCTCGATCCCCAGCGCCAGCGCCGCTGTGACCACGTCCACCAGCACAAACATCTGGGTCATGCCGCTCATGCCGCCGCCCTGAGCCGCGGCCTCGTCGGCGTAATAGCCGCTGTTGGCCACGGTGTACAGGATATTCTTGCACGCCTGCCGCATGGCCAGCACACAGGTGGCGGAACCGGTATCCTCCAGCTTGTTGCTCTCCGCCATGCCGTAGCCCAGCATCAGGTCGTTGCCCGCCCGGATGGCGGCGTCGGTGATCTCATAGCCGTAGGAGCCGTTGTAGTCGGAGATGACCACGCCCTGGAAGCCCCACTCGCCCCGCAGCACATCGGTGAGCAGCTCATGGCTGCTGATGGCGGGCACCGTGCCCAGCCAGTTGTAGGAGGTCATCATACCCATGACATAGTGGTCAAAATCGAAGTTCTTTACCACCATCTCGAAAGGCTTCAGGCAGGTCTCCCGGAAGGTCTGTTCCGTCATATAGGTGAGCAGGAACGCGGTGCGGTTGGTCTCCTGGTCGTTGGCGGCAAAGTGCTTGATGTAGGAGTACACGCCGTATTTCGCCGCGCCGTTCACCTCCCGGGAGGCAAACAGGCCGGACAGCACCGCGTCCTCGGAGTAATACTCAAAGTTCCGGCCGGAGAAGGCGGAGCGGTGCAGGTTCATGGCGGGGCCGTACCAGCCGTAGTTGTTGGCGTTGGCAAACTCCTGGCCCAGGGCGTCGCCGATCTTCTCCGCCATCTCCTTGCTCCAGGTCTGGGCCATGAGCACCTCGGTGGGGAACTGGGTGCCGTTGGAGCCGGTGACATAATTGGACAGGCCGGAGGGGCCGTCGCAGTCGGAGGTGGCCACCTTGCCCACCGAGTCGATGGCCGCGGTCTGCCAGCCGCCGGTGTTGATGAGGGTGGTCATATCCTCGATGGACATCTGATCCAGCAGTTTGTCCCAGTCTCCGTCGTCGTAGCCCTTGCCCGCCAGGCCGGCCAGCGTCTGGCTGCCCTTGGCCCCGGTCGTGGGCATGACGTCGTCGGGGTTGTCGTAGTCGGCGGGGTCATATTTCACCACCGAGATCTCCCGGATGGCGTTCTGCTGATCCTTGTTCAGCTCAAATTCCTCCGGGCCGGGGGCGGCGGTGGCGGCGGCATAGTTGGCGAAGCCGTCCTTCCGGGACAGGGTGGGGTGGCTGCCCTCCATATAGTCAAACCGGTTCACCGGGGCGGTCTGGTCGCTGGAGCGGCCCGAGCTGCTGTAGTCCTTGTCCGCGCTCAGGGTGAACGTGCGCGCGTCGATGACGGTGTGGGAGTCGGAACGGATGGAAATGGAATATTCCCCCGCCTCCAGCACATAGCCGCCGTTGGAGGTCTTGATGCAGGAGGAGTCGTAGGACGCCATATCCTCCAGGGGGACGCGGAAGGACACCGTCTCGGACGCGCCCGGCTCCAGCAGCCCCGTCTTTCCGAAGTCGATCAGGTTGACGCTGGCCTTTTCAATGCCGCCGTTGGTGTAGGGCGGGGTGTAGTACAGCTCCACCACGTCCTTGGCGGCCA
>ERZ808040.1656-NODE-1656-length-14397-cov-5.481634_pt1 | contig 14397 bp, 15 predicted proteins | sample MGYA00380191_ERZ808040 | MGnify/ENA primary metagenome ERZ808040 (study PRJEB31490, sample SAMN06133395) | mouse gut metagenome | isolation source: J6 | host: mice | place: China: Chengdu | collected 2015-05 ... | reverse complement strand
TTTTCAACTCATACACCGCCTGGGGATCGACCTTGCGATAATCTGTTTCCTTCTTGCTTTTCATTCTAATATTTTACTACTTTTCCCTGCTCCGCACAACCCCACTTTGCGATTATTTAGTTGCCAATTTAATAACCATCTCCAAATCTGCCGGGCGGATTAACGGTGAGGTGAAGGTGACCCAGCCCAAGACCGCCAACTCGGTGCGGACAATCTTCCTGCCGAAAGAAACGGTGGGCCTGCTCGTCCAGGAGCACGCCAAACACCCCAGTAACCCAATCATGTTCCCCTCCCCAGTGACGGGCAGACTCTACGGCCCGGACTGCATCGGGCGGCTGTACAAAACCCTGCTGAAAAAGGCCGGAATCACCGAAAATATCCCCTTCCACGGGCTGAGACACACCTATGCAACTCTGGCGATCCAGCAGGGCGTGGACGCCAAAACGGTGTCCAGCATCCTGGGCCACTACAGTGCGGGGTTCACCCTGGACACCTACACCCACGTGACCGGGGAGATGCAGAAGGACGCCGCCCAGCGGATGGGCAGCTTCATCGCCCAGGCGGTGTAAAAAACACAGAAAAGAATGCGGAAGTACCGAGCGAACCAGCCCGGTACTTCCGCATTTTTTCCTGGTATGGGTCTTGTTTGGGTCAAAATGAAAACGCCAAAAATTAAAGCAAGTAAAAAGTGATGAAGTTGAAGAAAAATCTCCTGATTCCACCGGAAATCAGGAGATTTTTGGTCGGAGTATAATTATAGGACTTCAAAAAATCCAGTCATGCCAATGGTTTGAAGGCCGCAACAAGAGGTTTATCCATGCCATACACAATCAAACACACTGAAAAGGCTACGATTTACAGTCGTAGCCTTTTCATATTTCAAGGAGGAATTTCATGTCAACTAATCCCGAATATATTTACAGCGAAGAATCCGAAAATTTTAGCTTCTTCCGCATCCCCCGCGCTTTGGTGAAGGACGAGCGTTTCCGAGACCTCTCCACCGATTCCAAGCTGCTGTACGGCCTTATGCTGGATCGCATAGCTCTGTCACTTCAAAATGGATGGCAGGACACAGAGGGCCGCGCTTTCATCTATTTCACCCTGGAGGAAATTCAGGCCACCCTCTCCTGCGGCCATAACAAGGCCGTCCGCCTGCTGGCTGAGCTTGATCGGTACGCCCTAATCGAACGAGTGAAGCAGGGCCAGGGCAAGCCCGCTAAAATCTATGTGAAAAAGATTCCCACCGCTGACGCTGACAGCGGCGAGGACACAGAAAACGACAGCATTCCCTCAGAAGCGACCAACCTCAAGAGGTCGGAAAAACCGACTTGTAGCCCGCCTGTTTTGAAACGTCTGGACTTCCCCAAAAGGGGACGGAAATTATACTGATAAGAACTATACTGAGTTCAGCCAACTCTATCCATCCATCAATCCTAACCACTCGCGGCCGACCTCAACACCACCCGAAAACCAACCACCTACAACCGACGCACCACATCGAGACAGCGCCGCTCACGGCGCTGTCCAAGCAAGTATGTCATGTGTTAAACACACGACCCTTGTTGGGGGGCAAGCCCCCCAAGCCCCCATGCGGCAATGGAGGACGTGCCATGAGGACACGTCAACACTTCATTGGCCTATGGCTGAACGATGCAGAATACGCCCAGCTTATGACGCAATGCGCTGTGTCCGGATTATCCGCCAGCACTGTACTCCGCAAGGCAATCACGGGTATTGAAATCAAGGCTAAGCCGCCGGAAACTTACACTGCCTTACTGCGGGAGTTGTCTGCCATCGGCTCTAACGTAAACCAAATTGCCCGCTGGGCGAACACGTTGAAATACATCTCCGAGTTCGATATCCTGATGGCGGCGGATTTAGTCCAGAAGGCGTGGCGGCTGGTTAAGGACACGCCGTAAAGCGGCGTGCCCCCTTCCCGGAAAGGGTACGCCCCCGGCCCCTGTCAGTCAAGGCCAAGCGTTGTGGGCCGGGCCGGTAGCCCGGCCCAGCCTTGACAGCCAGCGCCCGGCGGCGGTTTTTGTGGGTAAGGGGGCGCCCCGCAAAGGGCCAGCCTGGGTGTCCAGACCCTCGGAATTAAATCTCATGGTGAGATGCATTAGGCTCAAATAGAACCGACTGGCAATATCTTATTGCTCCATCCCTTTCAGCAATTGTGCCATCGTTTCCGCTGACTCCTCCATCCCCCTGGCAAACCACTCGTCGATCCAGCCGTACAGCCCATAGGACATAAATGCGGCAAAATATGCCTCCAGGTTGCCTTGTTCTTTTTTGGGGCCGCAAATTGCCTTTACGCTGTCCAGAAGCAACAGGGACAATCCCTGGCGGTAGAGCAGCAGGTAAAAATCCCGGTTTTCCGTGAAGTGTCCGAATAAGCTACCCCACATCTCGTTGATATCATTGCCGCCAGAACGGTCAAAGCTCTCCTGCCACTTCTTAAGCAGAGTTTTGATGTGTTGGCGCAGAATATCCTCCTTTTCCGTATAATTCCTGTAAAAAGAAATGCGCCCCACCTGGGCGGTACGGGTGATCTCACTGACGGAAATATCCTTGAACTCTTTTTCTCCCAATAAGCCAATCAGCGCGTTCGTAATCTGCTTTCGGACATAAGAATTTTTCTGTGCGTTGTCCATGGTACAGATACCCCCGTTTTGTATCATTTTTTGTAATCTCTTGACGGTACATGACCGAGGTGATACACTTGCACCATCTTGACAAGCCTATAGCACTTCATCGGTTTTGTCAAGAGCCAAGCGGGAGGGTACATACTGTGAACAGGAAAAGATTTTTGAAAATCGTGCTGATTACTTTAGCTGTCATCGTTGCGGTGATCGTGATTGCCGCCATCGTGATACGGTCTATGCTGACCGCCCGATTTGTTCCAAAGAATTTAATCGACGCCGCGCCAGACCGTATTTCTGACACAATACAGGTGGATTTGTCCAGCTCTCTCCAAAAGCAGGTGACGGGCGGCGTGATCGAGGGGACAACTACGGAAACAGCAGGTGTCCAAATGTATTTGGGCATCCCTTACGCCGCACCCCCGGTGGGCGGTCTGCGCTGGCGTCCGGCCCAAGGCATACCCGCCTGGGAGGGTGTACGGGAGTGTAAAATTTGCGGCCCCAATCCCATCCAGGGAGACAACGAGGTCAAGCCCGGAGCATACGGGGCCGAGGGTGTCCCCGACCCGTCTGTAGGCTATTCGGAGGACTGCCTGTACCTGAATGTGTGGGCAAACGGCGCTGTTACAGAGGGGACGCCCGTGGTATTCTATATCCCCGGTGGAGCCTGGGTGGGCGGCAGTAACTCGGTGGAAAACTACAACGGCGAGTACCTTGCCAGTCAAGGCGTGGTGTTCGTCAGCGTCAACTATCGCCTGGGCATTTTCGGCTGGCTGGGTTCTGATGTGCTGGAGGCGGAGGACAGTAACGGCTCCACCGGAAACTACGGCTTTACCGATATTCTCAAAGCCCTGGAATGGGTACAGAACAATATTGCTGCCTTTGGCGGTGATCCGAAAAACGTCACCCTCTACGGCGGGAGCGCCGGGGGCAACCTCATCGACCTGCTGATGGTATCTCCAAAAGCGGAGGGGCTGTTTCAAAGGGCGGTCAGCATGAGCTACCCCATCGACATGATCTCCCCGGCCTGGGACAAGGATTTTAAGAAGTCTCACGGCAATCAGGTCATGCCGGACGCTGAAACCCTTGAAAAACTACGGGCCATGCCGGTGAAAGACCTCTACCGAGTGGACGGTATGCTGGGGGCTTACGCCTTTTCCGGCCCCACCATTGACGGCTATTATATCGACAAAACTTATGCGGAAGCCATCGCCGCAGGCTGGGGCGCGGACATCGACTATATGACCGGCTTTAATTATAACGATGATTTTCCCGGCACCGGGGACGCTCAATTTGCTTCCATGATCGCCGAGGCCACGGAAACGGTCAGCGAGGGTGACATTTTGCGGGCCATGTATGATGCTGTGGCCGCCCAACGCGCCAAGGGTGGGGCAGGCAGCACCTACCTGCTCCAGTTTGAACACCCCACCCCCGGCCCGGACGAAAGCCAGGGGGCCGTCCACGGCGGGGACGCCCAGTATATGCTTCACTATTTCTCTCCCAACCGGGCGGACTGGTGGATGGACGCAGACTACCGCATGGGAGAACTGGCCAGCGCCTATTTCATCAATTTCTGTCGCACCGGGAACCCCAACGGCACAACGGCGGCGGGTGAACCGCTCCCGCGGTGGGAGGCCAGCCGGGACAGCGCCAGCTACTTTGCTATGGGGCCGGTGTGTGAAATGCGGAAGATCGACCCGGAGCGGCTTTCTGAAACCCAAGACTACCTGACGGAGAAAGGGCATGAGTTCTTTGACTAAAGCAAAAAAGAGGTGGCCCAAAGTGCTGGGGATCGTAGGGCTGTGTATCGTACTTTTGGTGGCGGCCGTGGCCCTTTGGCTGAAGGATGCCGCCACAAAAATACAGCAGGAAAACGAGGCGTCCGCAAAAGCGTTGAAGGTCACGCTGATCGAAGGCGTCAATGATTTGGAATATTTTTATGGACAGGATCTACAGGGCGAGGTTGGCGAATACCATGCGGACGCAGACAGTGACACCTTTTCCGAGTATGTGATCTATTACCCGTTGGAGCTGTCCGGGCGGTATCCCGTTGTGGTGTGGGGCAACGGAACGGGCGGCACCTACCGGGACTATGGGGCTGCATTGAAAAGCCTTGCCTCCTATGGCTTTGTGGTCATCGGCAATGACAGCGAAAACAACGGCTCCGGCCAGGAAATTTATGAGATGGGGCTGTATGCCGAAAAGCTGGACAGCGACCCGGACAGTACCTTTCATGGCAGACTGGACACCACCAACATGGGGGTGGGCGGTCACTCCCAAGGGGCCTGCGGCGCGGTGAACGCCGTCACCAAATTTGAGCGCAGCGGAGAGCTGTTTTCCTCTGTGTTTCCCACATCCATGCCCCATATCGGGATGTGCGTGGACAGGTTCAGCTATTGGGCCTATGATATGTCGCAGGTACAAGTTCCCTGTTTCCTGACCTCCGGCACCGGCCCCTTTGATGCGGGTTCCGTGGCACCGCTGTCCTCTGTACAGGAGAATTTTGAGGCCATCCCGGAGGGCGTTCCCGCTGTGATGGCTATTATGGCGGGCGCAGACCACAACATCGTCAACAAATTCTATGCCTGCGGATATATGAACGCCTGGTTCTGCTGGACGTTGAAAGGCGATGAACAGGCGGGGCAGGTGTTCACCGGGCAAGAGGAGCTGGCGAAAAACAACACTCGTTGGCAAAATGTCAGAAGTAATCTTATTGGCCTTAAAGAGAAATAAATCTCACGGTGAGACACAAAACACGAAACCGGGCGAATAAGGGGGCCGGGGAATGGACGAAAAAAGTCGATATGAACAATTCAACGAGATCACCTTTGAAGCCTATTGCAAAGCGGCCATCAACAACGCTGTTTTGAAGGTGCGCCAGCGCCGGGCGGCAAGAGAGAAGCGGGAGGTTTTGCTTTCAGATTTGCCGGAAAACGCGCTCTATGACGTAGGGGCGGAGGACGGGGAACTGGAGCTGGCCGAAACCGAACGCCGCGTTTTTCATGTGCGGGGCGTAGATGTGGCAGTTTCCGATGAAAGGCTGGCGCGGGCCCTCTCCTATCTTCTGCCCAAAGACCGGGAGATCGTCCTGCTCTCCTATTTTGCTGAGCTGACAGACGGGGAAGTGGCCCAGCGGGTCAAGCTGAGCTGTCCCACCGTCCAGCGGCGAAAAAACGCTGCCCTGGGAAAGCTGCGGAATCTGTTGGAGCAGGATGGATGAAACGAGTGCCCTTCGCCACCATCAACACCGCCAAGGAATCCGACGCAGACGCAATCAAATGGATCGTCCGGCATTTCAAACGCCACATAACACTCCGCTGCCTAACCTATCGTACAGGATCCGATGGATACGATCACGTTATCATTGACGTTGACCTATGGAACCAGGCCATAAGCGCCCTATTATCCGCTATTTTTACTTTTCACTTCAAAAGCCCACCTGACAATTTCTCGTTGTGAAAAGACCCTGCCCAGGCTGAAACTGGGCAGGGTCTTTTTGCCGTAAAATATTTCTTTTTAAGAAATTTTGAAAAGATTTCACAAATAACTTGCAATATTCCTTTTTAGGGGAAGTTAAGCTACAGAACGGCACAACTGAACAGGGCAGCCAGATACGTTCCATATCCGCCGAGCCAGACGGCGGGCGCGCCATGACCCCCTCCGGGGCGAGCGAGCACCACCAGCGCCGCAAAGCAGCCGAGGCAAAGCTGCGGGCCAGGACGCGGATATGGGGTCGATACTTGCGTTGGCTATGCGTCACAGCGTAGGATGCCCCGCCATGGGAATGGGGGGAGGCATGATAGACCTATGGAGCGGTTTTGCCAGCCGCCGTCTGGCCCGCCTTTGAAACAGCATCGTGAAGTGATAGAATCCATACCAACCGATAGTGCGGGTTTTGTCGAAATAAATCTCATGCTGAGACACAAAAAAACGGAAAGGAGGGGTGAGCAACGGGAAAAAGTTCAAAAGAGGAGTACACCTATCAAGTGGGCAAAATCAAGTTTATTGTCACGCCAGTTTATAAGGAAAGCGGCGAGACCATGCGGGACATCCTGCTGAAGCTCATGCTGTCCGAGATAGGGCAATGACGACAAAATTTGACAAAAAACAGGGGAAATCGTAGAATAGAGATGGATAAAACCTCTTGTTTGACGGCTGGAAAGGAGGACAATTTGAAGCAGTCAAACAAAACCCGCGAGTTTGGGACGGCGGCGCTGTACTGCCGCCTCAGCCGTGACGACAATTTGGACACCGAATCAAGTTCCATCAGTAACCAAAAGAAAATTCTCCAGAAAGCGGCGAAAGAAAAAGGTTACTCAGACACCTTGTTTTTCGTGGACGATGGGATCACGGGCACCACCATGAAGCGGCCCGATTTTCAAAAGATGGTTCAAGCCATCGAGTGCGGGTACATATCGGCGGTATTTGTAAAAGACCTCTCCCGCCTGGGCCGCAACTACATCGAGGTGGGACGTCTGACGGAAGAATTTTTTCCGGCCCATGACGTGCGGCTGGTGGCCGTTTCCGACGGGGTGGACAGCGACGAAGGCGAGAACGAGTTTACTCCCTTCAAAAATGGTAGACAAACCTTGTTTATAATGCCACTTATACGCAAGTTTAATCAATATTTGGTGAATCTGCTGCAAATTGGTTCCATAAATTAGTTATAATCACATATTGAAAAGCATTACTATGCAGGCTTGGGTGAAGATCTGCTTGCTCAAACCTGCTTTTATTTATGTTTAGGAAGGTGAGGCCATCATGAAAATTCCGTATGGGTATGTCCTAATTAACGAGGAAATTATTGTTCATGGAGAAAGGGCAGATGCTGTCCGCAGTATATTTGGGTACTATCTTGCTGGAGCCAGTCTGGGGAAAATTGTGGATATGCTTTACACAAAAGATATTCCTTCCCCATCTGGTAATCTGAAATGGGGCAGAGCAGCAGTGGACAAGCTCCTATCTAATGCAAAATATATTCCCATTGTTGGTGTGGAAACATATATGGATGCCCAGTTCGAGCGGGAACGTCGGTGTAATGTTGATTACGATAAAGTCGGACATCCCAGAAAAGCAACCAGATATCAATCTCCATCCCTTTGATAAATTAAGGCTATTCAAATCTCGTTTTTTCTGCTATACTGGCAGAAAAAGGGGAGAACTGGATCATGACGCCGGAGGAAATGAGCGATCTATACATACGCATTGCATTCCATTATGAGTCTACGATTGATCGGCTTGTTGGGAAGGGACTTTTAGATAAAGACTTTGTAGACAATCACAGAAAGACTTTTTACGATTCGCTGGATGAAGAAAAGCTGCGGGCATCTCAAAAGATTAGAAGTCAGAGTGAAATTGTGCAGCGTTATATGAGAGCCATGGTCTGTGGGGATATGATTTCGTTGACAAAAATAGCGAAACAATACACAGAGGATTCTCCTGGATATATCATTCAAAGCTGGATGAGAAGCCGCAATACTTTGGAGTTCCTCCGCCAATGGGAAAATGATATGAATGGAGGATTTGATGATAGAGCCTGCGAGGAGCTGATTCATGAGGCGCATACGACATCCCTGACGATTACACCATCTTTGTGGATTCGGAGGACGCACGCTGTTGGGATGTATGTAAAACAGGGCAAAGGCGGGGGCGTGAGTGCTTATCCTGAGATTGCAGCAGATTTTCGCTTATGGCTTGATCCAGCGGAGAGGCTGGCATTAGTCAAGCTAATGCGAAATATAAAAGCCGATTAAAAGTCAATATGATATAGAAGTTATGGACCAACAATTAAAGTGCTGGATTATCTAAGCACTAAACTCTAGACTATCAAAAAACGAGAACTTTGTCCAGCTTTATACTGTTCGGAGGAAAGGAAATGGCTGACCAGGAAAAGTCTTTGAATATAACATGGAGTCAATTTGAAATATGTAATCCGGATACACGAGCGGCCTTTGAAAATATGTGTCGCTTTCTATTCAATGCCTTTTTCTTTAACGGAAAAGGGCTATTTCATTCTGATCCTAACAATCCAGGAATTGAAATTGTTCCAATATTTCATGAAGAATCGGGGCAATGGATCAGCTTTCAAGCTAAGTACCTTAACACTATTGATTATTCACAAATCAGGCATTCTGCTGAAAAAGCAATTCAATATTATGCTGATGAGTTGGATGTTATATATTTATACTGCAACAAGGACTTAACTACATCCAGCAAATCATACCAAGATATTTATAATCTCTTATCTGCCCAAAATATTTCTTTGGTTTCTATTACCAATCAGGCTATACTTGACCAAGTTTTGAGTAATGATACTGTATCATGGCATTATTTCGATTATCGTCATCTTACTCCAGAATGGTTTGAAGAACGCTTACAGTTGAGTTTGGCGGCATTAGGGCCAAGATATAATGGAGATTTTAATGTTAATACCGGTACAGAGAATCAATTGGACATTTTTCTTTGCAATAATAATGCGGTTACGCAAATTAATGAAGCCAAAAGAGATGTTGTTGAGCAACTAAGAGTTCTACAGGACAATCCGGAGTTTAACTATCAAAAAAGATGGCCAAAATTTCTCTCAAAAATGATTAGAACAATTTCGTCAATCAGCAATGTTTCACGGACAACAATTACAGACTATCTGTTATGGCCCGAAATCCTTAAAAATCAATGTGCAGATTGTTTTTCCATTATTCGTGATTTGATAATCGAAAAGAAAAAACAACATAAGATAGCAGATGAAATTCCTGGTCAAGAGAACCTGATAGAACTTTACGAGATCATGAGGTTAGAACAACTGATAAAACTTTTTAGTAACATCGGTTTAGATTTATTTAGCCGCACTTTGCTTCAAGAGAAAATTCTTATTATCAGAGGAGAAGCGGGTGTAGGGAAATCGCAGCTTTTAGCTAATGCAGCCGAAAAACTCAATAAAGAAGGACAGTATGCCTTATTGATGCTGGGCGGCAGCTTTTTGAATGCCAATCCGGTTGCTACCCAAATTACTCAACAGTTAGATGTCGATTTCAACTTTCAGGCACTGTTACACAAGTTGGAAATATTAGGAGCGCAGGCCAACTGCTATGCTTGTTTGATGATAGATGCGATTAATGAAAGCCCATATCGAGATATTTGGAAAACAGGTCTACCGTGGCTTATTGCCCAAATCAATAAATTTGAGCATGTAAAAATAGTGATTTCAGTTCGCTCGGGTTATGAGCGGTTGGTTTTCGACGATTCCATTATTGAGGGAATTGAAACAGGTAAAATTTCTAATATCGTTCATAGTGGTTTTAGAGAGGAATCGATAGAGGCTACATTAACATTTTTAAACTATTATGGCATTCCTTTTTTGCCGTCATATTTTTTACAAGCTGAGATGACAAATCCGCTGTTTCTTACGCTATTTTGCAAGCATTACACTGGTGAAAATTTTGATATGTTCACCCTGTTTGATCGACTTATTAATCGAGCAGATGAAGAAGCGCAAAAGGCAGTTGGAATCGCGATTTTTGTTCCTATACTCCAGCATCTTGTTGAGGAATTAGCAGAGATTCGTCTATCCAAGGAAAACTGGGATATTACAAAACCAGAACTGTTCGGTCTTCGCTTTTGGGATACCTATGGACTCTCCACACAAAAGATCCCTTTTATAGCTGCATTAGAGCGATCTGGCCTCCTAAATAACATTATTGTATCTGATACAGAATCTTACTATTTAGGGTATAATCTTTTGGAGGATTTTGTATGCGCAAAACAGATATTCAAACGTTATCATGACAAATCTGCACTGCTCTCGTATGTTCAAAATGATTTGCTAAAAATAGAGCAAGGCCAAATAAATAAATATTTTAATATCGATATTTTTATTGTAATTTGTAGCTTATACGCTGAATATTATCACGAGGAGTGCTTTACAACCATTTTTGCTCTTGTCACTGATGAACGCGACCAAAACGATATTTCTGACCGCTATATCAAATCGTTCTTGTGGAGAAAGGCATCTGCCATTAATAGCACAGACTTTATCACATATATTAATGAATACGGTGCTCCTAGGAGCGTTGTGCTAAGAGTACTCATTGAGAACAGCACAAAAGAAAACCATCCTCTGAATGCTTTTTTCTTACACAGCATCCTAGAAAATAAATCTATTGCGCAGCGGGATTATTTGTGGACTACCTACATAAATGATCTAGCCAATAGAGAGGAACGCCTATTTCAACTTGTTACCTACTTTGACGAAGGTAACCTGCTGAATGGTTTGTCAGAACTTAACACCGACTTGCTCTTAATCTTGTTTGCATGGCTTTTAACATCCTCAAACCGCATGCTTCGTGACAAAGCATCTAAAGCCTCTATTGAGTTACTAAAGAGGAACTTTTCTCTCTGCAAACCACTATTACAGCGTTTTGAGAAGGTAAATGATCCTTATGTGACCCAAAGGTTATTTGGAATCGTGTTTGGTGCATGTGTAAAGCGCAGTGAGTTCGCGATGGATACTTATCGGGAACTGGCGGAGTATGTATATAATCTTGTCTTCAATCAAGAAACTGTATATCCCGATATTCTGATGCGTGATTATGCAAGATTGATTTTGGAGCGATGGATATACGAGTTTCCGGCTGATTGCGACTTCTTTGATGCGGCTAAAATCAGGCCACCATATAGGTCAACCGAAATCCCTCACGTTGAAAGACAAGAATATTATAATAAGGAAAATGCCCATAGTGGATTCAATTCTATTGACTTCTCAATGCGAATCAATCACTCAGAATGTCCAGGTATGTATGGCGATTTTGGCAGATACACATTTCAAGCAGCCTTGGAAAAATTTGAAACAGTCGATGTAGTAAATCTATACCATTATGCGATGCAGTATATACGGGACACTCTTGGTTATTCAGATCAGTTGTTTGGAGATTATGATCGATTTCGGGTTCAGCGCAACTATAATAGACACCAAAATAAGAAGATAGAGCGCATAGGGAAGAAATATCAATGGATTGCATTTTATAATATTTTGGCCAGGGTGTCTGATACTCATTTACTAAAAGATTGGAACGTGGCTCCTTATCCATATGAGGGCGCTTGGGAACCTTATGTTCGTGATTTTGACCCTACACTTAATATTAACTTTCTAAAACCAGATTTCCTGCCAGCAATACAATATCCGCAATCAACAGAAGAAATGTTTTTGCAAACGGAACCTTTTCCATCAGATCTGGTGATTCAGGAATGGACAAAGCAACCAACAAGTTTTTTTGATAGCCTTCCGGACAAGTTGGTATTGGTGGATTCAGACGGTACTCAATGGGTGAATCTTAATCTCTATGATAAATTAAAGAACAAAAAATTCGAGAATTCTACTATAGGGTTTTCAAAAGGTTCACAAGAAATGTGGTTAATGGCCCATGGATACTTTGTTAAACCAGAAATGTTTGAAACACTCAGAAAGCAATTTGCTCCAGGTGCCTTTGATTCAGATTTTCCCCGTGGACTCGATATATACCATTTATATAATAGAGAATATTCTTGGTCCCCTGGTTATCGAAGCGTTTTTCAGTCATGTTGTTTCGAAGTGGAAATTGAAGTTGGAGAAAAGAAATCTATAAAAGAAACTGTAGCTTTACCATCGATTGTTTACACGGAAGAAGGAGACTTTGAATTCAAAGTTGCTGAGCAATAAGTTGAAAGACTTATTCCTGATGATGTGATTCGAGTAAAAGTCATACCCGCCTATTCACATCTACTATGGGAAGAAGAATATGATGCATCGCAAGACGATACGACATCTTTTGACGTTCCCTGTAAAGAGCTTATTGATTACCTGCATTTAGAGCAAAAGGAATACGATGGCTATTATTTCAATCCAGATGGCGAACTTGTTTGTTTTGATGCCTCCCTTTCAAAGATATGTGATGGATTGCTAATAAGAAAGGACTATCTTGAACAGTTTCTTGCTGCAACGGGGATGAAGGTATTCTGGCTGTGTATAGGTGAGAAACAGTTCTTTCGAGGAGAACTCAATCAAATCTGGAATCGATGGGAGGGGTTTGTTTATTACGAACAGAAGCAAATTTATGGAAGTTTTGAACCTGTGGAAGAAAACTGAATCGATACTTTGAATAGAGCGGGAATATTGAGGGCTTTCTGCCCAAAATATTTCCGCTCTATTTTCTGAGAATGTTGTTATGCAATGAGTTTGGTGACAGCATCTTTTTTATCTACACAAGAAATATCATGAACGAGTATTACGCCCGGGACATCTCCAAAAAGCGAAAAATCGTGAACAAACTGAAAGGAAATTCCGGGGTGCCGCTGTCCCCGCCGCCCTATGGCTATGTCAAGAACCCGGACGATCCCCGCTTTTGGGTGATCGACCCGGAGGCCGCCGCCGTGATACGCCGCATCTATTAAATGGCCCTGGACGGCTACGGGCTGGCGGAAACCGCCGCCGCGCTGGAGCGGGATGGAGTTTATAACCCAACCTACTACTGGCGCAGCAAAGGTACAAACCGTGGCGGTTCCAAAAGTACCGTGGGACCAACCAAATGGGGCCATACTACCATTAAGAAAATCCTCACCACACAGGAGTATTGCGGCGATATGATCAACTTCAAAACCTTTTCCAAGTCCTACAAGGTGAAGAAACGCATCGAAACCCCGGAGGAAAACCGGGCGGTATTTTTGAATGTGCATGAAGCCATCATAGACCGTCCCACCTGGGAGAAGGTACAGAATTTGAAGAAGGGGACGCGCCGCAAGCGGCCCACTGTCACCCAGGAGCCCAGCGTGTTTTCCGGCTATCTGAAATGCCCGGAGTGCGGGGGAAACCTAAACTTCCACTTTAACCAGGGCAACCACGATATCAAATTCTTCAGTTGTCAGAATCACAACTCCGGCCTGCGCAAATGTTCCAAGACCCACTATATCCGGGTGGAGTTTTTGGAACAGGTAGTGCTGTATGAGGTCAACCGTCTGGCCTACTTTGCTAATGAGTACGAGGACGACTTCATCAAAGCCATGATGGGCCAGTCCGCGAAGGTGGCGGACAATGACCGGGCCAGAAAGCAGCGGGAGCTGGACGGGCTTTTGTCAAGGGATAAAGAGCTGGATGGGCTTTTTGAGAGACTTTATGAGGACAACGTGAATCAGAAGATCAGCGACGCCCGGTTTGCGAAAATGTCCCAGCGGTATGAAGCGGAGCAAGGGGAGAACGTTAAGCGAATCAAGGCCCTCCGGCTGGAGTTGAAAAAGAGCGAGGGACAGCGGATGGACGTTGACACCTTTTTAGAAACCATCCGGCGGTACACCAACGCAACGGAGATCACCCAGCGCATGGTGGCGGAGCTGATCGACCACATCGACGTGTACCATGCCGAGAAGAAGGACGGCATTACCACCCAGCACATCACCATCTATTACAACTGTATCGGCGCTTTCTCCGTCCCTGACCGCCGGAACATCCCGGCCACGCAAATCACCATGGGGGCGAGAAAGGGAGTAGCCGTCAGCTACTCCCCGGAACACACCGCTTGATACAGTTTTGAGTAATAAAAATATGGAGTGCCCTTTGTGGGAAACTCAAATCCCATAAGGACACTCCGCATGGTCCGAGTGACAGGACTTGAGAGACTATCCCAAAATTTGTGTAAACCTCCAATGTGGTGTAGAATAGGAGCACCACATTGGAGGTTTTAGAAATGGCCAGAAAGAAACGTACGCCAGAGGAAAATGTCCGTCGAGAGAAGAT
>ERZ808040.1653-NODE-1653-length-14402-cov-6.180314_pt1 | contig 14402 bp, 19 predicted proteins | sample MGYA00380191_ERZ808040 | MGnify/ENA primary metagenome ERZ808040 (study PRJEB31490, sample SAMN06133395) | mouse gut metagenome | isolation source: J6 | host: mice | place: China: Chengdu | collected 2015-05 ... | reverse complement strand
AGGCATTGTTGAGCTTGATGGCATTCCGTATCTATTTGATGTTGACGGCAAAATGCTGCCACAGCCAGAGCCTGTACAGCTTCCACAAGCAGGGTAGGTAAAGTATGAGAAAATTAGCATTAAGTGATGAAATATTAATGAAGGTTGAAAAACCCGCACGCTATATAGGAAACGAAGTAAACAGTGTAATAAAAAGCAAACCTGACATCTCTGTCAGGTTTGCAATGTGTTTCCCGGATGTCTATGAGATTGGAATGTCACATCTGGGGATACAGATTTTATATGACATGCTGAATCAGTTTGAGGATACATGGTGTGAGCGCGTCTATTCTCCGTGGCCGGATTTAGACAGGGTGATGCGCGAGAAAAAAATCCCGCTGTTTGCACTGGAATCGCAGGACCCTGTCAAAGAATTTGACTTTTTGGGTATTACGATACAGTATGAAATGTGCTATACCAATATTCTGCAAATTTTGGATTTATCGCAGATTCCTCTCACCGCCACAGAGAGGACATGGGCGCATCCGGTTGTCATTGGCGGAGGGCCCTGCTGCTCGAATCCAGAACCCATTGCAGAATTTTTTGATATCTTTTATATCGGAGAGGGAGAGACACAGTACCGCGCACTGCTGGATTTGTATAAAAAGTGCCGTGATGCAGGAATGTCCAGAACATCGTTTCTCGCGGAAGCTGCCAAACTGCCCGGAATGTATGTTCCGCAGTTTTACGAGGTAGTCTATCACGAAGATGGTACGATACAATCCTTCGAGCCAACACGCGCAGACATTCCCAGAACCATCCTAAAAGAGATTGTCACCGATGTGTCCCATACGTATTATCCCGAAAAACCAGTAGTGCCTTTTATCAAGTGTACACAGGACAGGGTGGTGCTTGAAATCCAGCGGGGATGTATCCGCGGATGCCGTTTTTGTCAGGCAGGACAGCTCTATCGTCCTGTGAGGGAACGCGATGTGGAAATGTTGAAAAACTACGCAGTAAAGATGCTGGAAAATACAGGCTGCGATGAGATTTCACTCAGTTCTTTGAGCTCTAGTGATTATTCGCATCTTGAGGAGCTTGTCACCTTCCTGATTGATAAATGCAAGGAAAAGAAGGTCAATATCTCGCTGCCTTCTCTTCGAATTGATGCTTTTTCACTCAATGTTATGGAAAAGGTTCAGGATGTCAGAAAGAGCAGTCTGACGTTTGCGCCGGAGGCAGGAAGCCAGCGTTTGAGAAATGTGATCAATAAAGGCCTGACGGAGGAAGTGATCTTAAAGGGTGCCACCTTGGCATTTGAGGGCGGCTGGAACCGCGTTAAGCTCTATTTTATGCTGGGGCTGCCCACAGAGACAGAGGAGGATATCCGCGGAATCGCGGAACTTTCCAATAAGATTGCTGTCGCTTTTTATGATACCGTGCCAAAGGAAAAGAGAAACGGCAGGGTACAGATTGTAGCCAGCACCTCCTTCTTTGTTCCCAAACCCTTTACACCGTTTCAGTGGGCGCCCCAGTGTACCAAAGAGCAGTTTTTAGAGAAAGCATACAAGACGCGGAGAGCCATTTCAGAACAGCTCAATCAAAAGAGTATCAAATATAACTGGCACGAAGCAGATGCAAGTGTCATGGAGGGAATCCTAGCCCGCGGTGACAGACGTTTGAGCCAGCCGATATTAAAGGCATATCAAAAAGGCTGTATCTTTGATGCATGGGGAGAGTATTACAAGCATGATGTGTGGGTAGAAACTTTTGAAGAATGCGGTATTGATACCAGTTTCTACACGACACGGGAACGCAGTCTGGATGAAATCTTCCCTTGGGATTTTATTGACTGCGGGGTTTCGAAAGAATATTTGAAAAAGGAATGGCAGCGCGCGTTGAACGAACAAGTCACGCCAAACTGTCAACAGCAGTGCAATGCCTGCGGCGCTGCCAGATACCAGTGCGGTATATGCAGCACAGCGCGTTCCTGTCCATAATGCCAGATGCAAGGAGGTTCTTTGTGAAATTAAGAGTTAAATTTTCAAAACACGGGGTGCTTCGCTTTATAGGACATCTTGATGTCATGCGGTATTTCCAGAAGGCGATACGCCGCGCCGGGATTGATATCGCCTATTCGGCAGGCTTTAGCCCGCACCAGATCATGTCCTTTGCCGCGCCGCTTGGCGTAGGGCTTGAGAGCAATGGTGAATATATGGATATTGAAGTACATTCACTGACAAGCTCAAAGGAGTTTGTAGATGCCCTCAATGCACAGATGGTTGAGGGCATCAAGGTGCTCGAAGCCCGCCTCCTCCCAGACAATGCCGGAAATGCCATGGCAAGTGTCGCGGCAGCACAATACACCATCACCTTTCGTGAAGCGTACCAGCCAGCCTTTTTGACGCAGTCCGTCATGGATGGCTTTATTCGTCAAGAAACCATTATGGTGACAAAAAAGACCAAAAAAAGCGAAATAACGTTCGATATCAAGCCCTTGATCTATGAGTGCCGTTTTCAGGAAGAAAGCCGCGCAGTTTTACTGACTGTCGATGCAAGCAGTGCAAACAATATCAAGCCGTCACTTGTCATAAAAGCCTTGTATGAGTTTTGCCAACAAAGTTTTGACGAGTTTGGTCTGCTGATTACAAGGGAGGAAACCTATACCAATTGTGGTACACCAGACGCCGTTTCGCTCATACCGCTTGGCGCAGTTGGGAGTGAATACGGATGAATGATATGCGCTATATTATTACAGAATACTGCCATCGAGACATAAAGGGGATTCTGGCATTTTCCCTTGACACCAAAACGGATAAAATGGAATCCGTCAATTTTACTTCTTATGACCAGTATAATGAGAGTATAACGATAGGCGACATATTTGTGGCAAAGGTGCTCAATGTCTCAAAGCAGATTCAGGCGGCATTTATTCTCTATGCGCCCGACAAGAAAGGATATCTGCCCATCCATACAGACTACACACCCGTCATCACCAACCGCAGCTATGACGGAAGAATTTTAGCCGGGGATGAGATTCTTGTTCAGTTGGAAAAAGAGGCAGTGCGGACAAAAGAACCTGTATTTACCATGAACTTGTCTCTGGCTGGCAGGTACAGTGTGATTTCCTACGCCAACACCTACAAAGGCGTCTCCAAAAAGTGTACCAGATTAGAGCGCGAACAGCTTCTGGCTGCGATTCCTAAGGAGCTTGAGTACGGTGTCGTGATTCGCACAAATGCGGCATCCTTATTACAGCAGCCGCAGGAATCTGCTGACCTCCTACAGCCTGTCAAAGAGGAGATTTGCTATCTAAACCAGCGGATGAACGCATTGATTCAAAACGGCATCCATCGGACATGTTTTAGCCGCATATGGCAGTCACCGCCGTTATATCTGACAAAACTGCGTGATGAAAATGCCCAATGCCAGCAGATCATCACAGATCAAAGCGTGCTTTATGATGAACTGAAGGACTTTACAGCGCTTTATATGCCTGAACAGTCCGCAAAGCTTTCTCTATATCAAGATGCCTCCTATCCGCTGCAAAAACTATACCGCATAGAAACACACCTGTCAGAGCTGCTCTCAAGAAAGGTGTGGCTGAAATCCGGTGCCTACCTCATCATAGAAAAAACAGAAGCCATGTACGTTATAGATGTTAATTCCGGCAAAAATATCACCAAGAAAGAGACGGCGGAATATATCTATCAGATTAATCGCGAGGCAGCACAGGAAATCATGCGCCAGATACGGCTTAGAAATCTCACAGGCATGATTTTAATTGACTTTATCAATATGGAAGAGCAGTGCCGCATTGATGCACTGTTGCAGGAGCTAAGGATTTTGGCAAAAAAAGACCCCATTCAGACCACCGTCGTTGATATCACCGCGCTTGGACTTGTCGAGATCACACGCAGAAAGACCACGAAATCACTGGCGGAGCAGCTCATCACCCATCAATATCAGGAGGCGTTGAAATGACGATTAAAAGCAACCAAAATGTAGTATATAACAGCACTGCGGAAAGAATCACCGCAGCAAGGACAGAGCTTGGTATGGCTGGCGATATTACACATCAAATTTATCAGTCCCGGCAGTTAGAGCCTGATGAAAACCAACTGATAAAAAATTTTTATTACAGTATTTACCATTTAATAAAAGGAATTTCTATTATTGATACGGGAAAAGAGTATCACTCACATCATGCACTGATTAGTTATTTTAATCGTGAGAGCCGAAAGGCCAATTTCCTTCATGGTGTGTGTGTGGAAGATTTGTTTCGCTCCGGGCTTGACAGATTGTTTGTACTTCGTGATCAATACGATTACAGAGAACGGTATGTAGATGAGGAGGATTATCTGGAAGCTGAGCAACTCTGGGAAAAAATGTATCCTGAGCTGGAAAACATTCTAACAGCCCTGATCAACAGTGAAGGAAAAGCTCCTAAGGAGGATCTGGAATGAGAAAAAAACTGCCTGTCATCATTGGCATCTGCATTTTTGTGTATATTGGAATATTTCTCATAATTATGGTAGGGACACACTCTCTGCCATCGTATGTTTATGAAAATGAAAAGCTCATTGCCAAAGACCTGAACTCCTTCAATAAAATAAACTACCGCGGCTATGTGAAAGATGGAATCACTACCGTGACATGTGAAAAAATGACAGGGATGGAGATTGTCTGGAACTACAATGCTCCTGAAGATATGACAATGCAGATGAATTATACATTGCAAGTGACACGCGGAAAAGCAAAATTAGTCCTGATACAGCCCGGCAAAACCACTGTTACACTGGTGGAACAAAGCAGTGCCGCGGACAAAGATGCTGTCTCTGACACAACATCTGCTACAGAGCAACAGTGCACATTGGATTTAAAAAAGGGCGAGAATAAAATTAAGATCGTGTGCGGGAAAGGAACCTCCTTTTCCCTTTCGTTTGATGTCGAAAATAACGTTGAAATATAGAAAAAATCATTGACAAGCGCTCCCAACGATGCTACTATATATGAGTATGCCGCATAACTAGGTTGAAACGTATCCATGATACTACCAAAGTTAGCGAGTAAATTTTTAGGAGGTGCAATATGTACGCAATTATTGCAACAGGTGGAAAGCAGTACAAGGTTTCCGAGGGAGATGTTATCAAGGTAGAAAAACTTGATGTAGAAGCTGGAAACACTGTAACTTTTGACAAGGTTATTGCTGTTAGCAATGATTCTCTCAAGGTGGGCGCTGATGTAGCAAATGCAACTGTTTCCGCTACAGTTCTGGAGCAGGGAAGAAGCAGAAAAGTCATCGTCTACAAGTATAAGAGAAAGACAGGCTATCACAAGAAGAACGGTCATAGACAAGCATACACACAGGTTAAGATTGATAAGATCAACGCTTAATAGATGTTGTTAGTGAAATATTATGACTACGATTGTAATTTTTAAATCCAACGACACTTATAAAGGATTTACCTGTATGGGACATGCAGGCTTTGGACGGTCTGGAAAAGATATCGTATGTGCTTCTATTTCGATCTTGGTTATCAATACGCTCAATGCCATCGAAGTGCTGGCAAATGAGCATATGATTACAGAGAGTGACGAGAGTGAAGGATATATTGAATGTCGGTTTCCTGATGAGATCAATGATAAGACAAAGCTCTTAATGGATTCTTTGGTAATGGGTTTAAAAGAAATCGAACAGAACTACGGTAAACGAAAAAGATTTTTTCTCAAGGAAAAACAATTTTTCGAACTCATAATCAAGGAGGTGTAATACCATGATGAAGTTAAATCTTCAGTTTTTTGCTCATAAAAAGGGAGTTGGTTCTACAAAGAACGGCAGAGATTCCGAGTCTAAAAGATTAGGTGCTAAGAGAGCAGATGGTCAGTTCGTAAAGGCAGGCAACATTTTATATAGACAGCGCGGTACAAAGATTCATCCGGGCGTAAATGTTGGGATCGGCGGAGATGATACATTGTTTGCGTTGGTTGACGGTGTACTCAGATTCGAAAGAAAAGGAAGAGATAGAAAGCAGGCTTCCGTTTATCCTGTAGAGGAGAAATAGAGTCATACTTACGGATTTACTAAGGCTTCAGGTTTCACCTGAAGCCTTTTGCATATGATTGTCAGAATAGAAAGGTAGAAATAAATGTTTGCAGATAGAGCCAAAATATATATCAGAAGCGGCAAAGGAGGAGACGGACATGTATCCTTCCGGCGCGAAAAATACGTACCGAACGGCGGCCCTGATGGCGGCGATGGCGGCAATGGCGGAAGTGTGATTTTCGAAGTTGATGAAGGCTTAAACACCTTGACAGACTTTCGCCATATCAGAAAATATTGTGCTCAGGATGGAGAACAGGGCGGCAAGAGAAACTGCCGCGGAAAAAATGGTGCAGATATCATTGTGAAAGTACCAGAAGGAACCGTCATTAAGGAATTGGAATCAGGCAAAATTATCGCTGATATGTCAGGGGAAAATCGCAGACAGACTATTTTAAGCGGTGGAAAAGGCGGAAACGGCAATCAGCATTATGCCACCTCAACCATGCAGGCACCCAAATATGCCCAGCCCGGACAGCCCTCCAAAGAGCTGAACCTGTTTCTTGAATTAAAAGTAATTGCAGATGTAGGGCTTGTAGGATTTCCTAATGTTGGTAAGTCTACACTTTTGTCCCGCGTCACAAATGCAAGACCCAAGATTGCCAATTATCATTTCACAACACTCAATCCAAATCTCGGTGTTGTAGACCTTGAGGGCGGAAGAGGATTTGTCATTGCTGATATTCCGGGACTGATCGAAGGAGCCTCTGAGGGAGTGGGTCTTGGCCATGAATTTCTCCGACATATTGAGCGTACAAAAATTCTGATTCATCTAGTTGATGCTGCCTCTACAGAAGGGCGCGATCCTGTAGCGGATATCTACGCGATCAACAAGGAACTGGAAGCCTACAACGCAGAGATCGCCCAGAGACCGCAGGTAATTGCCGCCAATAAAATAGATGCCGTCTATACCGAAAACGGTGAAGATCCGATTGAACGGATCAAAAATGAGTTTGAACCAAAAGGAACCAAGGTATTTCCGATCTCAGCAGTATCGGGGCAGGGATTGCAGGAGCTATTATACTATGTCGCGGATATGCTAGCTGAGATTGATGAGCCGCCAGTTATTTTTGAATCCGAGTTTCATCCTGATACGGATATTGTTGTGGGAAATGAGCCTTATACCGTCGAGTATGATGAGAAAAACAAGGCATATATTGTCGAAGGCCCCCGTATCGAAAAAATGCTCGGATATACCAATCTGGAATCTGAGCGCGGATTTAAATTCTTCCAGCAGTTCCTCAAAGATAATGGTATACTGGATGAACTAGAGGCGCTTGGCATTCAAGAGGGCGATACGGTGCGGATGTACGGTCTGGCATTCAGCTATTATAAGGAATAAGCGAAGAAAGGAAATAAACCATGACAAGCAAACAGAGGTCCTATTTAAAAGGACTAGCGATGAATATTGAGCCAGTATTTCAGATTGGCAAATCCTCCGTAACACCGGAAAATGTTGAGGCGATTTCAGAGGTATTCAATACCCATGAACTCATTAAAATAGCAGTATTAAAAAACTGTATCGATGAGCCAAAAGAAATTGCGAACGTTGTTGCAGAACGCACCCATTCACAAGTCGTACAGGTGATAGGCAAAAAAATCGTATTATATAAACCATTTAAAAAAGATCCTAAAATTATCTTACCCAAATAAAATGGAGGACATTTATGGGAAAACGTGTTGGCATTATGGGAGGTACGTTCAATCCCGTTCATTATGGACATTTGAGATTAGCCTTAACGGCACAGGAGCAGGTCTTGCTGGATAAAGTTCTCTTTATGCCAAGTGGAAAGTCCTATATGAAAAATAATGTTTTGGAGACACACAAAAGGGTTGACATGGTAGCGCTGGCAATCGAAGAATATCCACAATTCGAATTGTCATTGATAGAAGCGAACAAACGGGGCAACACCTATACCGTTGAGACATTACAAGATTTAGCCAAGTCAACCCCAGATACAAAATATTTCTTTATTATCGGGGCAGATTCTTTATTTCAGATGGAGCAGTGGAAGTGTCCTGAACAGATCTTTCAATTGGCTACATTAGTCTGCGCAGTGAGAGATGACTACACGCTTGACACAATACATCAAAAAGGAGAGGCGCTGTCCAAATTAGGAGCAGACATTATTTATCTCAATACTCCCAAATGGGATGTATCATCAACTACGATCAGAGCGATGGTCAGACAGGGAATGCCGATTCACGATTTGGTGCCGCCTAAGGTTGTATACTATATAGAACAGGAGCATTTATATGAAGAAGATTAAGAAGTATTTAAAGAAACATTTAACCAAAGACCGCTATCATCACACGCTTGGCGTTGCTTCTACAGCCGTAGCGATGGCAATGCGGTACAATCCTGACCCAAGTAATTCTAACTTCATAAAAAGAGCTGAGCTTGCCGGGCTTTTACATGACTGTGCAAAATGTATGGACAATGACAAAAAACTTAGGATATGCGAAAAAAATAACCTTTCCTGTAGCAGCTTTGAGAAGAGCCATCCCTATCTTCTACATGGCAGGGTAGGCGCATATATTGCCCAAACAAAATTTCATATCGAAGATACAGACATTCTTCAGGCAATTACTTGGCATACTACAGGACGCCCCAATATGTCACTCCTGGAAAAAATTATATTTATAGCGGATTATATCGAACCTTCCCGCAATCCAATTCCAGAGCTTGATTTAATACGACAGCTCGCCTTTGTCGATATTGATAAGGCAATGGAAAAGATCCTGTCAAACACATTAAAATTCCTTGAGTCGAAAGGCAACCCTATAGATAAAATGACGCAGACGACGTATGACAGTTACGTGAGAACTGCTGTGACAGTGCCCTATCAATCAAAGGCGCTGAACTGTTAATCAATCGTAAAGGAGGAACTGTTATTTGAATCATATTAACGATACCCTAAAGTCAATGATTGATGCTCTTGAAGATAAGAAAGCAGAGAATATCCAGCTAATAGATATCAGCGAAGTATCAACAATCGCGGACTATTTTATTATCACAAACGGCACAAATGCAAGTCAGATTCAAGCATTGTCAGACAATGTAGAAGAGCGGCTGTCAAAGAATGGGATTCGTCCCAAAAACATTGAAGGCTACAATACAGCAAATTGGATATTGATGGATTACAATGATATCCTTGTGCATATTTTCGACCGTGAGAGCCGGGGGTTCTATGATTTAGAACGGATTTGGCGTGATGGCAAAATCATAGATATCACACAAGAGCGATAATGCAAAAAATAATATTTACAAGACAATGGTCAGAAATGCAAATTCCGACCATTGTCTTTTTTATGCACAGACTTTTTAGTGATATAAGCGAAAAACGCCATAAACTTTTCCCAATATTTCTACATCATCTAAGATAATAGGGTCCATTGTATCATTTTCTGGTTGAAGTCTGTAATGCCCATCTTCCTTGTAATACGTCTTTACCGTTGCAGAGTCATCGACCAAAGCGACGACAGTATCCCCATTTTCTGCGGTATTACATACATGAATAAAGATGCGGTCTCCGTTAAAAATACCAGCATTGATCATGCTGTCCCCTTTTACTTTTAAGACAAAGGACTCGCCAGCCGGCACCATTTCAGCCGGAATAGGGAAGTAGCCCTCTATATTCTGTTCCGCAAGAATCGGAAGTCCAGCAGCTACAGTGCCAATAATTGGAACACTTGTCATCTCATGTCTTACCATCTGGAAGCTGTCGTCCATAATCTCAATCGCACGGGGTTTGGTCGGATCTCTTCGGATATACCCGTTTTTCTCCAGAGTCTCAAGATGTGAATGAACAGAAGAAGTAGACTTGAGATTTACAGCCTCACAGATTTCCCGGACTGATGGCGGATATCCTTTTCTAAGAATCTCTGCCTTGATAAACTCCAATATTTCTTTTTGTTTTGCTGTTATTTTTCCATATGCCATATGTATTTCCTCCTAAATTTTTTTAGATATATCTTCTTTACCATCATAACACATTATTCCCCAAAATGCAAACGTATATTCCGAAAAATTGTTTGGAATATTTTCGGAATATATCTTGACAAGCAAAAATTTGTTCTGTATAATCTGTTTTAAACAGCTGTTCGGAAATTTTGTTTGGAAATTTTGTTCGCCATCCACACTGCAAAGGAGAAATGTTTTATGATGAATACAAACTATGTAACCAGAGCACTTATTAACAGACAAAGGCGTCTCAATCAAATCAAACTGCATACGCTTGCCTTGGCAATCTCGATCATAACAGTGATAACCCTGTCCATTCTACTTATTTCTTTTTCGACAGAAGCAAATGACAGGGTACATCAGCCATCTTGCAAATACTACAAGAGTATTGAAATTACAAATGGAGACACTTTATGGTCTATTGCAAACGACCATTTTGATTCGGCGTACTACAAAAATACACGCGAATATGTCTCGGAAATCAAAAAAAGTAAACAATCTGGCGTCTGATGAAATTGTTGCCGGGAGTTATATTATTATCCCTTATTATTCCGCTGAATCAGATTCGTTTCTCCCTTAAAGTAACCGCTTTGGCAGCCTGACGGCGCCGGTCCTCCTCAAGGGCAGCATAATGTTTTCTGGTGGTATTTACATCTTTGTGGCCCAATACATCTGCCACTAGATAAATATCTCCTGTTTCCCTGTAGAGTGTGGTACCATAGGTGCTTCTGAGCTTATGAGGTGTGATCTTTTTCAGGGATGTAACCACGGATGCATATTTTTTGACCAGATTTTCCACAGCGCGCACAGTGATTCGTTTGTTCTGCATTGACAGGAATAAAGCGTTTTCGTGTCCTTCGACGGGCTTCATAGCGGAACGCTGCTCAAGATAATCAAGGAGTGCCAGTTCAACTTCCTCGCCAAAGTATATTACAGCTTCATAGCCGCCCTTGCGCCGTATTTTGACACCATTATTTTTGAAATCGAGATCTTGTATATCAATGCCGACACACTCAGATACACGAATCCCGGTTCCAAGCATCAATGTAAGCAGTGCAATATCACGCAGTTTATTTTTTTCGTGATATTGCAATTGCTTCTTGGTCAGTTTTTCACCTGTTTCCACAGTGTCAAGCAGGATTGCAACCTCGTCAGGATCAAGCCGGATGATTTCCTTTTCATGCAGTTTTGGCATTTGAACAAGCGCCGCTGGATTTTTCTCTATCATTTCATTTTTGAAGAAATAGTTATAGAAGCTCCTCAGAGACGCGAGTTTTCTCGCCTTGCCGCGCTCGTCATTCATATACTCTTTGCCATCTTTGGTATAGTATGCGCAGTGTTCCAGATATTCTTCGATATCCATGCGGGTAATCTGGTCTAAGATTTCAAGGCGGTATTCTTTGATCGGGGTCTTTTTGAAAACGGGATTACTGTCGTGAAGATATTCAAAAAATACGCGGATGTCATAGGCATAAGCGACGCGTGTCCTGCTGGATATATATTCCTGCATACCTCTGAAATATTGACCGCAGAAGGGAGGAAGTGTATCCAGCAGCTCTCTTAAATGTAAAATATTTTTTTTGTTTACTTCATCATGGTAAGTAGTGGTTGTTTTATTGATCTTTTCCAAGTTTATACAGCTCCTTTATAGATGAAAATTAGTAACAATTCAGCCCTGTAACAGGAAGCCAAAGGCTGAACTGTTACGAAAATTAATAGAATTTACAAAACTTTAGTATAATTATCCTATATATTATGCTATAATCATTTTATAACACTTTTCAATATTTTCCAACAAAAGAATAAAACAAATTTTGTTTTTGAAAAGTGAATTATGGCAAAGGATAGGAGAGTAGTATAAGAAATGAAAAACAACAAGGACTATATAAAGTGGGGATTGACAGCCTTTTTTGTCGTTTTGGGCGGATTTGCAAGTTATTATGTCATTTTCCATTTGGACAGTCTGTCATTGACACTGAAAAATTTATTTGTAGTATTAATGCCTGTCATAGACGGATTTATACTCGCGTATTTAGTTGCTCCACTTGTCAATGCGACAGAACGAAATATCACAACCCCCTTATTTGACTTTTTCAAAATAGGGCATAAAAAGGGGCAAAAGAGGTTTTTGTCCATCATTATCACAGAAGTATTGGTACTATGGGCAATCTATGCATTTTTCTCTATTGTTATCCCACAGATCTACAATAGTATCCGAACAATTTTAGAACAGTTCCCCAACTATATCAATACAATTATCTTGTGGATATCGAAGCTGCTCGGCGATAATCCAGAGTTTGAAAAGAGTGTGATCGAATTTATTAACCAGTCCTCTATGGATTTGACTACATTCATTAACACAACGATACTTCCACAGCTCAATAGCGTCAATAATGTAACCAAAATGCTGTCTCAGCTGAGTGATGTTATCAACGTTATAACTTCAGTGTCCATGAGTGTTTACTCTGTATTTAAAGCAGTCTGGAATTTACTGATTGGTTTTATTATCTCAATCTATTTGCTGGCAAGCAAAGAACTATTTGCTGCACAGGCCAAAAAAATTGTTTATGCCTTTTGTCCTGTCGAGAGTGCGAATCGCTTTATCAGCAATGTGCGCTTTGCACACAAAACTTTTGGAGGATTCTTTGTAGGAAAAATATTGGACTCAATTATTATTGGAATTCTGTGTTTTATAATCACCAGTATCTTAGGAATGCCGTTTTGCGTATTAATCAGCGTTATTATTGGTGTTACCAATATTATACCGTTTTTTGGACCTTTTTTGGGTGCGATTCCTTCAGTATTGTTGATTCTCTTTGTTGATCCGCTGAAAGCAGTCTACTTTGCAATTTTTGTGATCATTCTACAGCAGGTTGACGGAAATATTATTGGACCAAAGATTTTGGGTAGTTCGACCGGCTTATCAAGTTTCTGGGTTATATTTGCCATCACGTTTTTTGGCGGAATCTGGGGAATCTTTGGCATGATTATTGGTGTTCCAATCTTTGCAATTTTATTTGCTTTTATGAAATCGCTTATAGAGTCCCGGCTGACTGCCAGAAGCTTATCCCCGGAAACAGGAAAGTATCTAAGATTGTTATATATTGATACTGGTTCTAAAGAATATGTTGATTTTCCGGCAAATGTGAAAAAACCCTTTCCCGAGATTACGAAGATTTTGGTGAAGGGACATGAGAAAAAACAGGTCAGCAAAACAGATGAAAAACCGCAGGTGAAAAAAAGCAGCGAAGAATAAAAAATATCAAAAGAGCTGTCAGGAAAAGGTGGAAAACCATACTTCCTGACAGCTCTTTTGATGCGCCGCTGAAATTTTCTCTACTCGATTTTACCATTAGCATCTGGCACCATAATTTCACCTGTTTCCATCAGAAACTGAATCGTATCCAGCACTTTTAGTATACTTGAGGCGACATCTTTCTCACTGATTGATACACAGAATACGACCTCATCTACAATAGAATGCGCTAACCCAGCACTGAGATTATCCAGAAGTTTTTTTCGTACCTCCTGCTGAAGCACATAGATGCAAATAGCGAGACTTTGATGATCTAATTCGCGCAGCAGCCGCTGTATACATCGGTTTGGTAAATGGCTGATTATATTTTCCAGATTGTGAATAGATTCCCAAATCCCTGAATCATTCTGAAAAGATGGATGGATATTAAATAAATTTTGTACTTCTTCATTCTGATGTAACAGTTCCATCTGCGAACAAAATTCTTGACGCAGTTCAGCCGGCATCAGGCTCATAAGAAGTTTATTCAATATTGCGAGATTTTCACCGTTTTGAATTCCAAGCATTCCTCTGAGATAAATATAATCAACCATGGCATTTACACCGACGGGCGCGTTTGTCCAATAGAGATTTGTGGCAATTTCGGTAATCATGTCAGGAAATGTTCCATCCACAACCAATATGATGAGCTGTCTCAAATAGTCGGAACGGAGCGTTTCAACCATATTCTCCAACGCAAGCAATCCTTCTTTGCGCGCAACGTCAGCAAGCCTCATAATATTCTTTGCTGCGTCAATCACTTGTTTTGGCTGATCTTTTGTAATATTGTCCACATTTTTTAGTTTCATGATTGCATCAAGCCGCACAGCATCTAAAATTGTATCGAGTATTTTTTCCATTTTACATGCCTCCTTTTTTCTACAAGTTCCTTATCATCATAGCATAAGAAACCTAATAACTCAACAATTTGCTGTTTGATGTTGTTGTATTCTTCAAACGAATTTCGAATATAGTCGCAAGTTGAAAATATTGAAATACCTGCCAATAATTGAAAAATACAACACATATTAAAATGCATTCAGGGACAATTTTTCGAAAAG
>ERZ808040.1652-NODE-1652-length-14408-cov-5.128742_pt1 | contig 14408 bp, 9 predicted proteins | sample MGYA00380191_ERZ808040 | MGnify/ENA primary metagenome ERZ808040 (study PRJEB31490, sample SAMN06133395) | mouse gut metagenome | isolation source: J6 | host: mice | place: China: Chengdu | collected 2015-05 ... | reverse complement strand
GCGGGCTTTGACGTGAAATATACCGGCATCGCAAAATTCCCGCCGGTGACCCGCGATATCAGCATGGTGATGAAGAAAGAGATCCTTGCCGGCCAGGTGGAGGAGATCATCCGCAAAAATGGTGGGAAGTATCTGGAGCACTACGAACTCTTTGATATTTACGAGGGCGCGCAGATTGCCGAGGGCTGCAAGTCCATGGCTTATTCGGTCAGCTTCCGCGCGCAGGATAAGACGCTTGAGGATGCGGAAGTGAACGCGGCGATGGAGAAGATCCTGAAAGGCTTGAAAACGCTTGGGATCGAACTGCGCTCGTAAGGAAATTTGAAATTGTTTCAGGATTTTGGCTCCGGTGTGTCTGAGAACATACCGGAGCTTTTCTACATATGTAGTATTGCCTGGACGCTGACATTTTTCTGTCCTACATGTGTAGAGAAAAAAGACGAAAAATGACATGGATATGCCACATTCTCTTGTTAGAATACCCGCGTATTTTGTGCTTTTGGCACGATAAAGAGGAACTTGTGGAATGCACCACGGTGTATCATTTTTCGCGGCGCGGGTTCCCTGTTTTTAGGGGAGTGCCACGCGTGCCGCTGGAGAGCCGGCGGTGTTTGTTGGGATAATTGACGGAGGATGCCATGCGGAAAGGACGGTTCAGAACATATCTTGCAGCACTGTTATGTGCATCAATGATGTGTCCATATTTTATGACGATTTTGCAGCAGGGAGTGCGCGTGCTTATGGTGCAGGCGGAAGAGATACCGGTGGAAGGGGAGTGCACGGCAAATGAGCTGAATGTGCGTTCCGGTCCCGGGACGGATTATGCGCAGGTGAAGTCAGGCGGGCAAAATGTGGTTCTCACGAAGGGACAGAAGGTCACGATCCTTTCCCAAAACGGCGACTGGTATGAAATCCAGACAACGTTTGGCGGAAAGAGTGTAAAGGGCTACTGCCTTGGTACATATATCAAAGTTACAAAGAGCGTAGAACCAACACCGACACCGCAGATGGTGAAGACAACGGTCTACAGCCTGAAGATCCCGGCTAAGATTGCAGCGAATGAACTGAATTTCCGCAGTAAGCCGGATACGGATTCTGAGGTTTATGCGACGCTAAAAAACGGAGATTCGGTGACCGTGCTCGGAATGGAAGAAAAGAATGGTTATCTCTGGTATCATGCTTCGGCAAAAGTCGACGGCAAGACGAAAAAAGGTTATCTTGTCAGTGACTATGTGGAATTCACATTCCAGAAATCATTTTATGCAAAGACCGTGGCAAAGCAGGGGCTTTTTACGGAGGCGGGCGGAAGTAAGAAGGTGGCGGACGCGGACGGCGACGCGGTTTCCGTGGCAAAGGGAAAGCTGCTCTATGTCATTTCCGAGGAGATGTCCGGCGGGGAGAAATGGCTCCGCGTGCGGGTGACACTCTCGAACGTCAAGTATTACGGCTATGTAAAGCTTGCGCAGGTGGAACTGGTCGGTCTTGCGGCAACGGCTTATGTGACCCCTACGCCGACACCAAAACCGACCGAGGCAGAAAACCCGCCGGCGACGGGTTTGCCGTCCGATTCGGAATTTTCCTATGACGCGACCGTGACGGCGAATACATTAAATCTCCGCAAACAGGCATCAACGGCGAGCGATGTTCTGGCAACGCTGTCAAAAGATCAGAAATTATCCGTGCTTGGCACCGAGGCGGAGAAGGACGGGATCTGGTACCGTGTGGCGGCAAAAATCGGGAAAAATAACTTGGTCGGATATATATTTTCGCCGTATGTCAAGCTGGATTTTAAGCAGGAAGTCTACGCAAAAGTTACGGGAGGATCGTTGAAGCTGCGCAGCAAAGCGAACGCGAAGGCGGTCTATGTGACGAAGTCGAACGGGAGCATCCTTTCCGTTGCAAATAAGAAGAACGTGCGACTTCTTTCGGAGACAACGGCGGGCGGGGAGAAATGGTTTGAGGTCGAGGTGGAAGTAAGCGGCAAGTCTTATAAGGGCTATGCGACCGCAGACCGCTTTACGTTGGCGGCGGAGCCGACCCCGACCCCTACGCCAACACCAAGTCCTACCCCTACAAAGAAACCAACACCAACCCCAACTCCGACCGAAGCGCCGACACAGACTCCGACCCCTACGCCGACGCAGACTCCTACCCCGACTCCTACTTTGCCGGTGGAGCCATTCCCGTCGGAACCGGGAAGCCCGACCGAAACCCCGACCCCGCAGCCAAGCCCTGCCCCGGTGCAGCCAACCAGCGGACAGGCGAAGATCACGGGGGTGACGGCGCTTGCGCTCAAAGAACTGCCGCAGTACGGGAGCAAACTGATCAAGAATGCGAGTGGTTTTTCCGTGGTGGTCGGAACCGAGAACATCTTTGAGGTGCTGGATGTGGTTGAGGACGGTGAGAACCGTTGGTGCCATGTTGTCTACAAGCAGGACGGTGCGGAATACGTCGGGTACATCAATGCGGATTATGTCCAGTTTTTAGAGGGCGGGGACATTCTTGTGGAAGATCCGACCCCGACGACTGCTCCGGTGGTAGATTCGGAAGATTTTGAGGCGCTGCTTGCGGCACAGAATTTCCCGGAGAGCTACAAGTCCGCACTGCGCGAATTGCATGCGCTTCATCCGACATGGAAGTTTGTTGCGGAGCATACCGGCCTTGACTGGAATACTGCGGTGGACAATGAAAGTGTTGTCGGCAGAAACCTGATTTCCAATACGAAGGGGGCGGCATGGAAATCTTTTGAACCGAATGCGTATAACTGGAAGACGGATACTTTTGTTGTGTATGACGGTTCGACGTGGGTGACGGCATCGAGGGAGGCAAACGCGTATTATATGGACCCGCGCAATTTCCTGGATGAAACAAATATTTTCCAGTTTGAGCTTTTGACCTATGAGCCAGCGTACCAGAATGTGGAGGGCGTAGAGAGCATCCTGAAGAATACGGCGATGGAGCAGATGCCGGTATATTATACGGATGAATCCGGGGCGGCAGTTTCCATGACGTACGGGGAGATTTTTGTGAAAGCGGCGGAGTATTCCGGCGTGAGCCCGTTCCATCTTGCCTCGCGCGTCAAGCAGGAGGTCGTGGTTGGCACAAACTCGATGAGCAACAGTGTTTCCGGGACAGTCTCCGGATTTGAGGGTTTGTATAATTATTACAATATTGGGGCATACCACAGTACGGTGGCGGGCGGCGCAATCGCAAACGGTTTGAAGTACGCGAAGAACGGCAGCACAAACGCGGCGCTGAACGAGAGCATGCTGATTCCGTGGACGGATCCGTACCGCGCGATTTTAGGAGGGGCATATTATATCGGTTACTCCTACATTAACCGTGGTCAGAATACAATATATTTACAGAAATTTAACATGACCCCGACTTCGACTTACTCGCACCAGTATATGGCGAATGTTGAAGCTCCGTACTCGGAGGGGCGCAAGGTGGCAAGTGCTTACACGGAGTTTGGGGATCTTCCGATCGTGTTCTCCATCCCGGTTTTTCTGAATATGCCGGAGACACCGTGCGCTGAGCCGGGGATCGCGTATAACCCGAACAACTGGCTGAAGAGCCTGTCCGTAAAGGATACGTCGGGAAATGAGCTTGTGCTGACACCGACCTTTGATGTGTCGGCGGATCAGGAGTACTACATTGTGGTGGAGGATTCCTGTGACATGGTTGAGGTTTCTGCGGAGGCGGTGAGCCGTCTGGCAACGGTGAGCGGGAACAACTGGTATTCGCTTTCGGCCGGCAACAACGAGATTGTGATTTATGTCACGGCGGAAAACGGGGATGTGAGGGAATACCGCATCACCGTAGCCCGCCAGTAGACGAGGTTTGAAATCAGCATACCCCCGGACAGCGCCCCAGTGGGATTTGTGGGAGAGAAGCGTACCAAAATCCCACTGCCGAGAGAGGGGATGGGAGGGGGTATGCGGGACTTGAAATAAGGATGTGACAGAATGAGACATTTTTTTAGGATGGCGGCATGTGCCCTTTTGTGTTTGTGCCTTGCGGCGATGTGCCTGCCGCGTGCGGACGTGCGTGCGGCGAGCGCGGATATTTCATTTTTCGCGGAGGAGGGGGAAGTCGAGGCGGGGCGGGAATTTACGCTCACGCTTGAGATTTCCGCTGATATGACGATCGGGGATTTTGAGGGATATTTTACGTACGATGCGGATATCGCGGAATACACTTACGGACCGTCGTGCATTACCGGCGGGGACGGATACCTGAAAATTTCGGATATCAATGCCGCGCCTACAACGGGACTGCGCAGCTATATCATGACATTCACGGCGAAAAAGCGCGGGATCTGCGAATTCCGTATGAGCGGCATCCCCGTGGTATATGCGTACGAGTCGGGCAATTCCATGTCAGTAATGGCGGAACCTTACCAGCTTACGGTGCGTGCGGCGGCGGATGCCTCGAACAACGCAAGGGCGGCGGCGCTGCGGGTAAGCCCCGGAACGTTGACACCAGCCTTTTCTCCCGAGGTCATGGAGTATGAAGTGGAGCTTGACCATTCGGTGGAGCGTATTATCGTCAGCGCGGTCGCGGCGGATTCCCGCGCACACGTGAGTGTCTCCGGGAACGAGAGCCTCGCAGAGGGGGAGAACGACGTGAATGTGACAATCACGGCGGAGGACGGCACGGTCTGCGTTTACCATATCCTTGCAAAGCGCGCGGGTGCGGGGAGTGTCCTTCCGGTGCCGACACAGCCGGGGGAAACGCAGGACGATTCTCTGCAGCCGGAGGAAAAACCGGTTTATCTCTCGGAGGACGGCACGATGCTCTGCGGAAATTACCGCTACCGGCTCACGCAGGAGACTGCAGGGATCATGATCCCGGAAGGGTATGAAGCGGATTATTTATTGATCGGGGGCGAAAGCATTATAGCGTATATGACCTCCAGACAGTCAGAATACTGCCTTTTGGTGCTGGAGAATGAGGCGGGGGAAGCAGGGCTTTACCGTTTTGACCGCAAAGAGTACACCATCCAGCGCTATGAGCCGGAGATTGTGACCGTGACCGATACGAGCAGCCTAAACCAAAAAATAAGCGAACTTCTGGATAAGACGAAGGAATACGAGCAGAACAAAAACAACATGAGCATCCTGTGCGGGCTGCTCGGGGTGGTCATCGTCCTGTTGCTGCTTTTATGCGTAAAACTGCGCATCCGGCGGAAAGGGTATGACGAGGAACTGTGACATCCGGGAATTTTATTGACAAAAGGATTCATTTGTTGTATAACTAGATTAGGAACATCAAAGGCTGTGAAGAGAAGAGTATGCAGTTAGATATGTTACAGAGAGCCTGAAGGGGTGAGAGCAGGCACAGAAGGAACTGCGGAAAATGGTCTCGGAGCCGCGTACCGAAGCTGTCATGCCAAGGTTACGACGGGTGCACCCGTTATAGTGATAGACTATCGACGAATCATTTCTCGTCCGTAGTTGATAAGGCCTGTATCGTGAGGTGCAGGTGAATTTTGGGTGGTAACACGAAGCGTATGCTCTCGTCCCGGAAAAACATATTTTTCAGGGAGGAGGGTTTTTTATTGCAGAAAAAAGGATAAACTGTGCGATTCGTAACAAAGTTATCACTACAAATTTAGAAATGAGGGATGTAAAATGAGGAATATTTTGATCGGCGGAGCATGGCCGTATGCAAACGGATCATTGCACATCGGGCATATTGCCAGTCTATTGCCCGGAGATCTATTAGCCCGGTATCACAGGGCTGCCGGCGACAATGTGTATTTTGTATCAGGAAGTGATTGTCATGGAACACCCGTGGCGATCCGCGCAAAGCAGGAAAATAGAACACCGCACGAGGTGAGCAGTCATTATCATGAGGAATTTTCGGAATGTTTTGAAAAATTAGGTTTTAGTTTTGATGTGTATACGAAAACATCCGCAAAAGAGCATAAGGATTTTGTAAGGGAATTTCATAAAAAGCTATACGAAAGTCCGTATGTCTATGAAAAGGAAGCGGAACAGGTTTTTTGTGAAAGCTGTGATACTTTTCTGGCAGATCGTTTTGTATTGGGAAAATGTCCAAAATGCGGGCAAGATGCCAGGGGGGATCAGTGCGATGCCTGCGGCATGGTTCTTGAACCGGAAGCTCTTGTGGAACCTGTATGCGCTGTCTGCGGGAAAGCGATAGGCTTCCGGAAATCAAAACACCTGTATATTGCCATATCAAAATTGCAAAAAGAATTAAAGCAGTTGGTCGACGGACATCCGGAGTGGAGAAAAAATGCCATTGCATTTACAAACCGATATATAAGCGAAGGACTCAGGGATCGTGCATTGACCAGAGACCTGGAATGGGGAATCGAGGTTCCGAGAAAGGGCTATGAAAATAAAACAATTTATATATGGGCAGAAAATGTGTTAGGATATCTGTCCGCAAGCAAAATGGCTGCCGACGCACGGAACGGTGATTTTTGCGCTCTGTGGGGAAAAGAGGCAAAACATTATTATGTGCACGGAAAAGACAATATTCCGTTCCATACAATCATCTTACCGGCACTTTTGCTGGGAAACAATGAGGGGTGGCATTTACCCGACCAAATCATATCAAGTGAATACCTGACCCTGGAAGGGAAAAAAATATCTACCAGCCACAATTATGCGATATGGGTGAAGGACTTGCTGAGTTCTTACGAGGCGGATTCGATCCGCTACTTTTTCATTGCAAATGGCCCCGAAAAGAAGGATGCGGATTTTTCGTGGAGAGAATACGTTCATAGCCATAATGGAGAGCTGCTCGGGGCATACGGAAACTTTGTGAACCGTACATTAGCATTTATTCAAAAATATTTTGGCGGGGTGGTGCCGCGGGGAGAAGACGACCGTGATACGAACAAACGGATTGATGATTTGTATGCTGTGGCCGGAAAACTTATTGAAAGCGGCTGCTTCAAGGATGCAATGAATGAAATATTTGAATTTGTGAGGAATGCAAACAAATTTTTTGATACGGAACAACCCTGGGTCACGCGGAATACGGATATAGCAGCCTGCAGCCATACACTGTATCTGTGCGTCCAGATCATTGCAAATCTGGCTGTACTGCTCTTACCGTTTTTGCCATTTTCATCAGAGAAGGTGATAAAGTGGTTAAATGTAAGCGCCGAATGGGAAAGGCAGTCGGTTTCTGGCGGCTATTGCCTGCCGGAAATAGAAATATTGTTTCAAAGAATTGATAAAAAAGTGATTGAAATTGAAACGAAAAAATGGAAGGATTGAACTGCGTTACATTTTGTAAAGATATAAAATGTAACATGACACGTGTAAGTTGATGGAAAGGGGCTTAAGCCTGTTTTTTGGCTTCGCCCCTTGTCTGTATCGGTGCGCTTCTTCTTCGTCAGGGTTCATTGCCGTAGTCAACGCCGCGCCTTTATAGCCTTACAGGCTAAAAATTATCCGGTACTTTTTACCATGATGAATGGTTGCCGTCGTGCCGGAAAATAAACTGAAACATATCAGCATACAAGCCAAAGTGATTACTAATTTCTTCATTGCATATTCCTCTCTTTCAAATGTCCCCTTTTAATTTCCAGCACCACATCTGCCTGTTTGGCTACCTCGCCGGAGTGCGTCACTACTACAACGCATTTCCCAAAGGTATGTGCGCTTTCTTTCAAAACCGCTGTGATTTCCATGGCGGTATCTTCGTCTAAGTTCCCGGTTGGCTCATCCGCAAGAATAACCGGGTGATCAGACGCTAATGCCCGCGCAATCGCAACGCGCTGCTGTTGACCGCCGGACAATTTCAGTACATTCCGCGATATTTCATCTTTTTTCAATCCCAGGCGCTCCAAAATAGGCACTGCGTCTTGTTTTGCCGTTAGCTTTACATTCTCAATCGGTGTCATGTAGTCGATCAGATTATAGCTCTGGAAAATCAGCGAAATATGGTTTCTGCGGTGATATTCCAATCCTTTTGCCGCAATGTTCTCGCCGTCAAATAGCACCTCGCCTTTGGTTGGTGCATCAAGTCCCCCCAAGAGGGACAATAGCGTTGTCTTGCCCGATCCGGACGGACCAAGGACGGCGTACAATTTTCCCGCTTCCAGCTCTGCGCTTATGTTTGATAAAATAGATTTTCCCTTTTCGTAGGAATAGGAAATATTTTGCAATTCCAATGTTGGCATAATTCTTCCTCCTTTAACTCATTTTAGATAAAATTTCCCGCGGCTTTAAGCGCATAACTGTAATAGACGATATGCTGACCGCCACGATAATAATGGCAAAGCCGATCAGATAGAGCAGGGCAAGACTATCTGGCTCAACGGAAACTTGAATACCGTTTTCTGTTGGTAAAGGCTTTTGGATAAGGGTATCTGCGCCCACATCGACGGCGGCAGGCGTGGAGCCGCTATTATCTTCCTGCTCGACCTGTAAACTCTGTTCCAACAAGTGATTGCCGATCTGCCCCGCAACGGCATTGCTTGTAAAATAGGAAAGTCCAAAGGCAAAGACGGCAATCAGAAGCACTTCTGTCAAGTATTGTCCAATGATAGCCGATTTTCGAATACCTACGGACAGGAATACTCCGATCTCATGGACACGGGTTTTTGTCCAGAGGGTCAAGACCAAAGCAAGTATAATTGCACTAACAACGATAATGACGACCAGCAGGGTAACAACTAATTCATTCAATGTAGCCAGCGGCGCGGCTGCCTTTTCGTAAACTTCATTGTCGATCTCGATGGTAAAAGCGTTCCAGTCAATCGCGGACAGTTTTTTTACAGCGGACACTACCTGTTCCATATTCTGCGGGTCGTCTATGGTGACATTGACGGCCGAAAAGCCATAATTGATTTTGTCGTTATTCATCTTAATTGATGTTTGCAAATCGATAAAAATACGATTTTGGATTTTGTCAAAGGTTGTAACAGTTTCCCCTAATTGCTCTGTCACATTGGGGGTAAACAGTCCGATAATCTGCACTTGCATTTCTTCCCCGGTAAAATCATCATCTTCGGGGTTGTAAATATGGGTTGTGATATAGTCCCCAATGTGCAACTCATTTTTTTCTGCCAAATCCCCGCTGATGATTGCTACGGATTGATCTTCGGAAGTAATGTGCCGTCCCTTTGTCAGCGTCAGCGTGCCGGTGGTGAATAGTTCATCGGTTTCTGTGCCGCAGACACCAAATACTTTTGTTCTGTGTTGCAGATTCTCTGCGACAGAAACTGTTCCGGGGAACAACGAAAGATTATCAAGACGGGCAAGAACGTCATATCTTGCGCTGGAATATTTGACACCGGGGACACTGTTGATCGCTGCAATTTCCTCCGGCGTAAGCTGCACGGTAGAATAAATAAGAAAGCTGTTGCTGGTCTTTCCTGTTTCTTCGTCAAACTCGTTGTCCTTAATGATTTCTTTGACCACATAGGGGCTGTTTTCCCAATCTACATAAATATCAAATTTACCGCCCAGGCTCTGCCGAAGATTAAGCTGTGCAGCTTCCGACGCTTTCCAGATGGAAAGCCCCGTTAAAACAAAGGTTGCCATAATTAGCAGTATGGCAAACAGGAGAATTGTTTTCCCCCGTTTTCGTGCGACGTATAAAAACGCCCTTTTGATAATACTCATTTTTTATACCTCCATTGATAAGCTGTTCTTCTGAACGCTCCCATAGAATAGCCCTTCCATATGGAATGAGTATGAAATGGATATGGAATTTGAGCAGATATGAAAAAACTTCTCTTACCGGAAAGTTTTAAAACCTCTCTGATAAGGGAAGTCCTTTCGCGCGTCAAAGGAATTTCTAAATCCGTTCCGCTACTGCTCATATCCTTACGCTGCTATCGCAGCTTGTTCGCTGTGGCTTCCCCCACCTGACACAAAAAAGTCCCCCTTACCTGCTGCTTTCGTCTTTACGACTTAGAGGTGTGGGACTTCTCTGATAGGTTAAAATTGAAATGTGAAACACATTCCCGGTGGATTTTTCATAGGAACAAAAGAATAGGAAATATTTATTGCATTTAAGAGTTCATCCACAATATAAAGCCCTAACCCATTGCCGCCACTCTCACGGTTTCTGGAAAAGTCGGGGCGATAGAAAGGCTCAAACAGGCGGGGGATTTCGCTGCTTTGGATAGGGGCGCACTCATTTTCAACCACAAGGCTGCGCCCGTCCATAAAGATGGCAACCGTCTTTCCTGCTTCGGTATAGGCAACAGCATTGGCAAGAACGTTAGATACCGCTTTACTGAATGAACTGACCGGAAGCGTCACAGTAAAAGTTTCTGGTAAATCAAGAAAAAAAGAGATATTATGTGCCGCTGCGATTAGCTGGTACGGTTCACACAATTCTTCAAGCAATTCCGATAGATCAACAGTCGTAGGCTGCTCTGTAATGCCATTTCGTTTGGAGGTTTCCAAAATTTCATGTATCATCTTAGAAAGCCGTTCAACGATATCTTTGCATTCCGGTAGATATGTTGCATAGTCCTGGTACTTTCCCACACCTAAAATCATATTTTCAAGGGTTGCGTTCAGGGCAGTTACAGGAGTTTTTAATTCATGGGATGCAGCCCGCAGAAAGTCCACTTTTGCCCGTTCCATTTCACTAACCCGGTCTTTTTCCTGTTCCAAATGCTCAATGGTAGACAGGAGATTTGAATACATATTATTGACGTTTTGTGCCAGCAATCCGATTTCATCTTTTGAATGAACGGCACAGGCTGCCGCCCGATCTAATTTCATCATTCGTTCCGTAGAGGCGGAAATTCTCTCAATGGGGGCAACAATCGTTTTAGAAAACAGGAGAGAACATATAACGGAAATTACCAGGCTACAAAGGATTGAAACCGGCAAAGCCTTTTGTATCGCTTGCATAACTATTTTCTCTTCACGAATACTGACTGTGATTTCCTCGGCAATATGATCCGTTGTAGAAATTACAATGCCCATTTTGGGTGCAAGCAGATAAATCAGAATATGGGCGGTCACAATCACAAATATCATGATCGTCAATGTGTAAAAAAAGGTTTTGGGAAATAGTTTTAGTTTTTTCATGCCCCTACCTCGTATTTATAACCGATTCCTTTGACTGTCACAATACAGTCAAGCCGCAGTTTTTTGCGCAGATTTTTAATGTAGGTATCAATCGTTCTGTCGATGACCGGGGCATCCATACCCCATAAATCGTCAAGGATTTGTGAGCGCGTCAGTACCAGCCCTTTATGCTCCATAAGCAATCGCAGTAAGTCAATTTCTTTTGGTGTAATATCAATTTTTCCGCTCTGGTCATGTGCCGTATAGCCGGAAAAATCAACGGTTACATCACCGAAAGTTGCTATGTCGGATATAATACCCTTCCCACTTCTTCGCAAAAGTGCGGTGACACGTCTGCCGAGCAGAACCATGGAAAACGGTTTTATAATATAGTCATCTGCCTGTTCATCAAAACTCATTACCTGTGTATATTCATCTTCAATAGCCGTGAGCATAAGAACAGGGACAACGCTTTTCTTGCGTATTTCATGGAGTACGGCAAGCCCCGTAATTTTGGGAAGCATAATATCTAAAACAACAAGGTCAATACCGCCCTCGCCAAAAGTCTGCAATGCGTCCGCTCCGTCATAGGCGGGAATGATTTTATGTCCTGCCGATTTTAAGTATTCACATATCGCTTCGTTTGTCCGTTTATCATCTTCTACAATAAGTAATATTGCCATAAAATGCACCTCCTTGTGTTAAGCTTACCATGTCAATGTGAAAGAAATATGAAATCGTTTTGTTTCGGGGAGGTTTTACATCTTTGATCCGCTGGCTTCTCCGCGTCCTCTGACCTTTGCTGTACGGCAGCAATGGGAACTTTAGGGAAGGATGCCGACTTTTGATGGCTTTACGGGCGGTTAAAAAAACTAACGGGTAATTAACAAGAAATCAATTGTATGGTATATCAATCTTTGCTATAATTTCATTACAAAAGCTTTTGGATATTATTATGGAGGTTTGTAAATGAATATCGGCAGTGTTATCCGGAAATACAGAAAAGAAGCAGGTCTGACGCAGGAGGAAATGGCAAACCGGCTGGGTGTGACGACCCCAGCAGTCAACAAATGGGAGAAGGGGAATTCGAACCCGGATATTGAACTGTTGGCTCCGATTGCCAGATTGCTCCATATTTCACTTGATACTCTGATGTCATTCCGGGAGGAACTTACACCACCGGAAATCCGTGAGATCATCCGGCAGATGGATAAAATGTTTGAGACGAGAAATTATGAGCAGGTATATGAGTGGGCGGTGGAAAGGACGAAGGAATTTCCAAACTGCAATATGCTGATCTGGCAGATTGCAGTTGTGTTAGATGCAAGAAGGCTGACCGGCACATGTGCGGAGCCCGAAAAATATGATGCCCAGATCAATGCATGGTATGAAATCGCATTGGGTGATGGGAGGGAGGAGATAAAGCATCATGCCGCTGACTCCTTGTTTGGTTTCTATTTCCGGAAAAAGGATTATGAAAAAGCGGAGGAATATTTGCAGTATTTTTCGGATCATGATCCCATGAAAAAAATGTTCCAGGCAAGATTGTACAAGGCGCAGGGAAAAACAGAGCAGGCAAATGAAATGTTTGAATACCTTTTGTTTTCCGGGTATCAGACATTGAGATCCGTCTTTTGCTTTATGATTGGATTGGAACTTGCAGAAGGAAACGTGGAAAAGGCAGATTTTCTGGAAGAGAAAAAAAGCGCGCTTGCCGATATCTTCACAGCGGGAAACGGCAGGGAATGTTTGTCAGAAAAATTATTTCCCCAGATAAAATCTCGCGTTTTGGATCATTCTTTCAGCGGGGATGCCGGATCGGATATCTTTTATCGGGCGGCTATGATCGGCGCGGGAAGCTGGTGGACGGAAAATAGCAGTAAAAAATAGCTTTTATAAAGGGAAGGAATCATATGGATAAAATAAAACTTATGTCAATCGGAAAAAAGAAACCAAAGGCGGAGAACTTAAACAGCTGGTCGAAAACGGTAGAGCGGTATGCCCCGGATCTGTATGATTTATTCTATGGTGCCGGTGAAAAAGATTCTTTCAAAAAAGTGGCAGAGCTTCAGCCGGAGATCGTTTTGCTGTTATATGTGGCGGAGGATGGCAATTTAGAGTATGGTATGCAGCTGGTAAAAGAAATAAAACAATTAAGTCCCAAGACCATGATATTTGTTACTTTTGATGTGCTGGATGCACAAGAGGATGTGTTTGATGAATATATTGGCTGTGGGGCAATGAAATGTTATACTTCACCGGTGAGCATGGAAGCGCTGTTCCATGATATGTATGTGGCATTGAACATGGAATGAGGGAAGGGGAGAAGAGGATATGGGAAGGGGAAAGAATAAACCGTTCGATAATTTGTCATTGTCCTTTCGGGAGATATGGAATTTTGACAGAAGGCTGATCTTTCTTTTGCTTGCCGATGTTTTTGTCAGCGCCCTGCAGCCCTTTCCCGGCATCATTATGGCGGGGCGGATTGTGGATCAGGTCACGGAGGGAAAAGATTTCACACAGGTAGTTTTGTATGTCGGCATGATGTTTGGGATGGACTACATTTTGACAGCGGCAGCGGCATTTTTGGAAAAATCAAGAGATTATCTCTTCCTTAGGCTCGTCCATAAGCTGGACAATGATGTGGACCGCAAGTGCATGAATATGGACTTTGAAAAATCGAACGACCCATCCGTCCAAGAGCGTATCCTGATGGTGAGCCAGGCGGCGCACGGGAAAAATTTTTTTACCAGCCTTACCGTATTTTTCCGGATTATTTCGCAAATTGTGACCCTGGCCGGCATCATGTGCGTGATGACAATATTAAATGCATGGTTGTTCTTGGTTGCACTGGCTGTTCTTGCATTGCAGGCGGTACTGCACTATATGCGGCTTCGGCATGAAAGAAAATACACACAGGATTCGATTGAGGATAACCGGAAGATTTTCTATGTGTCACAGATGGCAAAGAATATATCAAACAAAAAAGATATTGTCACTTTCGGTATGAGCAGCTATATTTTGAAAAAAGCAGAATTTTTTCGGCGGGCAATGCTGGATATTGAGAAACGAAGGTTAAAAGAGGGTGGTTTTATTGAAATGACGATGTATTCATTGAGCGCTGCTTTCCGGATACTGGCCTATCTGCTGATCGGGCAAAAAGCATTTCGAGGCAATATTACCATCGGCGAGTTTACAATGGGGATTGCTTCCCTGATCAATTTTATGTCCGCTTCTTCTTTTGTGACCGCCAATATTGTTACTTTTCATGATAATTTCTTTTATATCAGACAGTATAAATCTTTTTTGAATCTAAGGACGAAGTTTGATAGGAAACCTGACTTGCTCACACTCGGTGCGGTTGATACCCGCCATATTGAAATCAAG
>ERZ808040.1651-NODE-1651-length-14410-cov-5.213772_pt1 | contig 14410 bp, 17 predicted proteins | sample MGYA00380191_ERZ808040 | MGnify/ENA primary metagenome ERZ808040 (study PRJEB31490, sample SAMN06133395) | mouse gut metagenome | isolation source: J6 | host: mice | place: China: Chengdu | collected 2015-05 ... | reverse complement strand
TTTTAAGGTTTTTTGTTTTTGAATTTCTTACTAATGATTTAGAATAATAAAGCCCCGATAGGGGACGGAAACACAGAAAAGACCACAGACAAGTTCAAAACACTCGGCATTTAGAATAATAAAGCCCTGATAGGGGACGGAAACTATATTTGTGGTTTCTGTGCTGTCCGCAGTAGGCACAATTTAGAATAAAAAAGCCCCGATAGGGGACGGAATTTTAGAATCTCGCATTTCCAATTAAAATAAAGAACAATAGGGAACAGGCATATGAATTATAATCGTGGCGAAAGGCAATTCTTCATGAATTATATTTATAATTTTATAGCAAAGTAAAGAAATTTTAATGAACCAGTTATACAATACCAATACCAGTAAAGAAATTTTGATAAGACTTGAAACACAATATGTACTATATTATAATGGAAGAAATATCAAAAATAAAATAATACTGAAACCATTTATTTAAGTTTATACAAAGGAGGAATGTGAGTGAGTCTGTTATTTGTTAACGAAAATAACGCAGTAATCGGGTTAGATTCAAATAGATGTGTTGTGAAATATGCAGATGGAATGACGAAGGCTGTTCCGATTGAAACATTAGAGAGTATCACAATTATGGGACATGCCCAGATGACAACACAATGTGTACAGGAATGTTTGAAACGCGGGATTCCAGTTGCTTATTTTTCTAAAGGGGGGACATATTTTGGAAGATTGCAGTCTACAGGGCATGTGAGTGCAGAAAAACAGAGAAAACAATGCGTTTTATATGAATCTCCATTTGCATTAAATTTAGCAAAAAGCATTATCGGTGCAAAATTGAAAAATCAGCAGGTTGTACTTCGGAGATATGAAAAAAGCAAACGAATTTCTGTGGAAGAATCATTAAAGATGCTTCATATTTGCAGAGAAAAAACAACACAGTGTGAATCTATTACAGAATTGATTGGATATGAAGGGCAGGGGGCGAAGGCATACTTTGATGGATTGTCGCTATTAATAGATACAGAGTTTAAATTTCAGGGAAGAAATAGACGACCGCCAAGAGATGAATTTAATTCTATGATAAGTCTTGGTTACTCTATTTTGATGAATGAATTGTATGCGAAAATAGAGGCAAAAGGGTTAAATCCGTATTTTGGATTTATGCATAGAGACAAAGAGAAACATCCGACGCTGGCAAGTGATTTGATGGAAGAGTGGAGGGCAGTCATCGTTGATTCTACTGTTATGAGCATGATTAATGGACACGAGATACACAAAGATGATTTTTTGACAGATGTTGAAGAACCCGGATGTTATTTGACCCGAAATGGTATAAAATTATATTTATCTAAATTAGAAAGTAAGTTTCAAACAGAAGTAAAGTACCTAAATTATATTGATTATGCTGTTAGTTTTAGAAGAGGTATAGCATTGCAGATTAATGCTTTGGTCAAGGCAATCGAAGAAGAGGATGCGTCGTTATACAAACCAATTGAAATCAGATAAATAAAGCTGTGAATAGGAGCAGTATTATGGAAGAAGATTATTACTTTTTTGATATAGAGGAAAGACCGGAAAATGACAAGGTGTTTGTCTTAATTATATATGATATTACGGAGAATAAGACGAGGAATAAACTGGCTAAAATGCTGTTAGGTTATGGATTCCGCATACAAAAATCAGCATTTGAAGCAGTAATTACCAAGAAAAAGTATAAAGAGTTGTTACAACGCCTGCCTGCATATACATCTTCTATGGATAGTATTCGGGTATATAAAATTATCGGGAAAGGACAAGTGACTTCTTTTGGAAAACAAGAAACAGAAGAGAATGAGGATGTAATTGTTATTTAGGAGATTTTTTGATGAGTAAACGAATTTTATTTAGCCCTGTAGGCGGGACAGACCCAATTAAGTATCTGAGAGATGGTTCTATGTTACATATTTGCAGGCAATATTGCCCAGATGTTGTATATTTATATTTGTCACATGAAATGATGGAATATCATCGTAAAGACAATAGATATATTGATGCAATTGAGCGTCTGGGAACATATTTGAATCATCATTTTGAAATCATTATAATTGAGAGAGATGCACTGATTGATGTTCAGCAATACGATATTTTCTATAATGATTTTCGCAAAGAGATCGGAGAAATAGAGCATAAAATGGAAGAGGGAGATGAGCTTCTGCTCAATATGGCATCAGGCACTCCTGCAATGAAGAGTGCGCTGCTGGTTCTGGCAACGCTGGCAGAGTACAGATTTCGTCCCATACAAGTATCTACTCCGCAGAAGAAGATGAATGTGGAACATGATGACAGAGAGGACTATGAGTGCGCTTTAAACTGGGAGTTAAATGAGGATAATGCAGCGGATGCGCCTAACCGCTGTACCGAAGTGGAGTGTCTGAATCTGATCAAAATGTTAAAAATAGAGGCAATCAAAAAACATATTTTAGCGTATGATTATGCTGCTGCACTTGCAGTTGCCACAGAAATACAACAGGATCTCTCAAAAGATGCCTATTGTATGCTGGAGATCGCAGATGCGAGAGCGAAACTAAATCTAAAGAAAATAAGTGTACTATCTGCAAAGAAACAATATGATATTTATCCTATAAAAGAAGAATATAAAAAGAAAATATTTGAGTATGCTTTGGTACTGCAAATGAAAATAGATAAACAGGAATACTGTGATTTTATCAGGGGACTTACCCCTCTTGTTGTTGATTTACTTGAAAATATTTTAGAGAGAGAATGTGGAGTCAAGGTATCTGATTGTTGCAGTATAGATAGAAATGGGCAAAGAAAATGGGACAGGCAGAAACTGAAACAAGTTGGAATTTTGGATATCTTAGATAATGCATATAATGGTGGATTTAAGGCAGAAAGTGTTTATTCGGGGCATCTTGAAAAGATTATAAAAAGTAAAAGTAATGATTTGGTACTTAGACAGAAGGCACAGGATATTGTTAGAGTTGAACAGACAGTTCGCAACCCAGCAGCGCATACAATCGTATCGGTTACAGCAGAATGGATACGGCGTGAAACGCAAAAAACTCCGCAGGAGATTATGTCGGTTTTAAAGTATCTTCTTGTCAAAGCTGGTATCAATGCAAAAGATACAGATTGGAAGTCATATGATAATATGAATGAGAAAATTATAAAATATTTGAGATAAGGATTATGAGAATAAGGGAGGAAATTCCTATGAAAAAAATGTCAAACGACAGTCTAAGCAAATTCCTCAGCCTCATCCTGCGCCATCATCCAGAAGCCGCCTATATCGAGCTGGATGAGCATGGCTGGGCAGAGGTAGACCAGTTAATAGAAGGAATTAAGAGGACTGGAAAACGAATCAACAGAGAACTTCTTGAGGAAATCGTCCGGACAGGCAATAAACAGCGGTACTCGTTTAATGAGGATAAGACGTTGATCCGCGCCAATCAGGGGCACAGCATTCCAGTGGATGTAGAGTTAAAGGAGCAGGAGCCGCCGGAAATTTTATATCATGGCACCGCTGCCGGATTTCTTGCCAGCATCGAAAAAGAAGGACTCAAACCGATGGGGCGGCTGTATGTGCATCTGTCTAAAGATGCCGAGACGGCAGAAAATGTGGGAAAGCGGCATGGAAAACCCGTCGTACTCAAAATTCACAGCGGTGAGATGTACCATGACGGGCACGTATTTTATCTGTCTGAAAATGGGGTGTGGCTGACCAAGAAGGTTGAGCCAAAATATTTTGAACGGATTATCATATAGAGTCTTTGCGGCAGCTTGGCGATGGGGTTGACTGCCGCAATAAAATTTTTTCGAAAAATAGTTGACAAATATGTAGAAATAAGATATCATAATGTTTGTTCGCGGAAGTGCTGGAATTGGCAGACAGGCAAGACTAAGGATCTTGTGTCGGTAACGACGTGTGGGTTCAAGTCCCATCTTCCGCATTTAACCTTGGTAAATTCAGAGTTTACCAAGGTTTTTTCTTTCTAAAAATTTCGATTTGTTCCTTTTTTACTCGCAAGACCGATTTACAGTTTTCTGGGCGTTTAACGAGCATAAGAAAGGAGCATTCCCATGAAAAAATTATCTCTCAAAAACTCAGACAACTTAACCGTGGACGAAGCCTTTGCGGACTTCAAAGGACACTGCCGGATTAAAAATCTGTCTGGGGAAACAATTAAACCTTATCAGTATCAATTTAACGTATTCCACCGTTTCTTAAATGATGAAACATTCCTTATTTCTGATGTTACTCTGGCTATTGTAAACAGCTTTATATTGGAGCTGCGTTCCGATAAGCATGTCTGCAATGATGTGACGGTTAACACCTACCTTAGAGGACTTCGGGCTTTCCTTTATTACTGTATGGAAATGGACTATATGGCTGATTTCAAAATCCGTATTCCAAAAGTAGATAAGAAACTCAAGGAAACTTATACCGATACGGAACTAAGTGTGCTTTTGAAAAAGCCCAACTTAAAGACCTCTGGATTTTCGGAATATAAGATTTGGGTATTCTCCAATTATCTCTTAGGTACTGGAAACCGTATCTCTACCGCTCTCAGCCTCAAAATAGAGGATATAGACTTTGACAGCAGTATGATAGCGCTCAACCACACGAAAAACCGCACCGCCCAAATCATACCTCTTTCGAGGACGCTGGCAAATATCATGAAGGAATATCTCAAATACCGAAAGGGCGAAGCGGAGGACTATGTATTCTGTAATACATACGGAAACAAAGGGGATATACGCACCTATCAGGATATGTTAGCGGCATATAACCGCAGTAAGGGCGTAGAAAAAACCTCAGCCCACCTTTACCGCCATACATTCGCTAAAAAATGGATTTTAAACGGCGGGGATATATTCAGGCTTCAAAAGATACTGGGGCATAGCGATTTATCTGTAGTAAAGGAATATGTGCAGATGTTCGGTAATGATTTATCTGTAGATTTTGACAAATTTCATCCCCTAGACCGTACTGTTGCCCCAAATGGTTGTAAAAAGATTGCTATGGCTAAGTAAAAGGCGGTGGGAGCTGTGGAAAAGTATATAACGGATTCAATTTATCACCATAAGCCGTGGGAACGAACGATCGAGGAACTGGCGGAAAAGCGGATATACCGCAGGCTAGCCGCTGTGATACATGGGGAAGATTACCTGTCTATTGAGGAAGAACTAAACGAGTTTTACCGAAATCTGGAGAAAGAATGGTTTTACCGTGGGTTTACTGAGGGAATACGCTTTCTGCTGGACTTGATGTAAGGCGGTGATACGGTGATACCGGCGATAGAAAACGAAAACTTTTAAAATTTTCTAAATTCTATCTCCGTATCACCGTACCCTCTCTAAAAGCGGTTTTCGGTATAGGAAAATAAGAGTTTCACCATATTAGCGGCTAACTCTTTTTCCTCTGCTGTTCTACCGCTAAAAAGCTGCCGAATTAGGTCAAGGCTGTTATCGTCATTCGGGGTAAGATATTCGGCTAATAGAAAATCTACGCTTACTCCCAGTTTATTCGCCAGAGGTATCAGCTTATCCAGCGTAACGCTCCGTTCCCCACGTTCTATCTGTCCGAGATAGGCGGTTGAGATATTGACCTCTTCGGCAAGACTCTCCTGTGTTTTTCCCAGCCGTAGGCGTTCTTCCCTTATCCGTTTTCCGAGAAGTTTGTAGTCCACAGTATCACTCCTTTTTTGAAACTATCAGCTAAAGAAAATGATACTCACTGTTGCTTTTTATATGAATATGCGGTATGCTTTTATTATCTATGCTTACAGTTGTATTTATGCATAAAGCGTAGGTAATTAGACGAAACGGAGGAACGGGAGGTTGGACTGTATAAAAGTGACAACGGAATCCGTAAAAAACTTCGCATGGAACCAGATGGACGCTATGTGGCATGACGGTTCTGGACTGGCTACGGTTGATATGGTTAAATTCGAGTTTAACGGTTATTGGGTGGTGAATCCGTGGATGGACGAAAAGACGGAGAAAAGCGTAAATCCTTATGAGTACTACGGTAAACAGAGAACGGAACGCTTTATTGAAGAGGTCATCGAAAAGATAAAGGAATTGGGAGATTGTGATATATCCCGCAGAGAATGAAAGACGGAGGTTCGAATGTATGTTTTTGTGGAAAGAGAATGGTTTTAGTAATAATGTGTTCAGCATTGGTTTTAACGGCGTGCGGTAATGGAGAAATAGAAGAATACGACAGCTATCACCAAATAGAAGAAAATCCAGTTAAAAGTGAAGCTGTTACGGATATAGCAAATACGGTTACGGACGAAAAGAGCGAAACTGAAAGTAATTCGGATAAGGATAAAATAACCGAGAATGACTGGTATACACAGGATTTATGGTATCGTGGAACTATGAATCCCCAAAATATCATTCATGTAAAGGCTGACCAATATACCAGTGGAGAATATTATATATGCTCTGCTTATACAATGATATGTCCCTTTTATCCCGATTCCGCCAAAGAAGTTACGGCAGAGACTTTAGGAGAGGGTATACAGTATACCTATGATGATGAGAATTACTTTATAAGTTTGAGATATTTCCCAAAAACAAATCAAGTTGAACTGGTAATGACAGGTTCACCATATACAGGCACGAAATACGACTTTGGTGATTTGTATGAATACGATGTAGATTTAACGGAAAATTCACACCGTATATCAAATAGTACGCCTGAATTTGAAGTGAATGATTCTACTGTGAAAGAACAATTTAAGAATCATTTCTTTGACGGACAGAATTTTGAATGCTTTGAAACAAATTCGGGTGAGGATATGATACTTACAATTTATCTGTTCTATGATAGTGATGAAAATGGCAATATGATAAGTGATATACCCTCTATGTATAAAGGGGTATTAACTAATGGAATGGAATTTTGGTTTGAACCTTACGAAATCTCACAGAATTCTGAAACATATATAATAAACTGTGATGACGGTTCTGCTGCATATCTCGAATACATAACAAATATGTCTGAAATCAATTTGCTTGCAGAAAGCGGAATGTTATACGACTACGGAGGAACTTATATAGGTCTGCCTGATTCAGAAGAATAGGTATGTGTTTTTTCGGTGCGGAAATGATGCGAGAGTTGTTTTTAGGCTATGTGTTGGAGAAAGTCCAATCAAAAGTAAAATAATGCGCCTTTGCTCAAAAAGAGCGTAAAAAGGGGTTAGGAGATACGGAGATAGAAAAGTCTATCTCCGTATTTTTAAAGTTCATAAAATGTTCACAATTAGGCAATCACCCATTAACCTAGTGAATAAAGGTCGTTTTTAGGCGGTTTGGGGCGTATTGACAGGAATTTTTGCAGGTGTTATAGTGGGATACATTAAAGAACAGTTCTATTGATACCACATCAAAAACCTCAATGAAATTGAGTACCTCCAAAAGATAAGCTTACGAGAAAACAAAAATGTATCTTTGTATTAAGGAGGAAAAATCATGGCAAAGTTTAATGCAACTCAAACACCAGAAGATTCTATCTATGAAATGCTTGAAGATGATTTTCGGTGCAAAAATACTGATTACGGCGTACTGGTAACGATTGAAACAGTGAATGGCAAGGAAGATGTTTTGCTGAAAAACGAAAAATTTCATGGTATTCTTGCTAATCGTTATCGAAAAGAATACGGAGAGATTATTAGTCCATCCTCAATAAAAAGCTGTATACTCAGCTATTACGGACAGGTTTTGGAAGAATGTGCAAAGGTAAAGAATTCCAATCATTGTGACCGTTGAGAGGATGGAAGTATTTTAATAGACAGCGGAGATTTGGAGGATACTTATGTTGTTATTTCTAAAGATGGCTTTGAAATAGAGGAAAATGGAAGTGCGTATTTCTATAAGCATTCCCGAAAAGGTGAGATACCATATCCAGACATAGAGAATGCCGATTTGGCTTTGATGTTCCGAGATAACTATCTGGTGGCGTTTGATAATCTTCAAACACTGAATGTAAAGCTGAGTGATAAATTATGTACGATAGTCACGGGAATTACGGAATCACGTAGGAAACTCTATACAGATGATGAAATGGTGCATTTTGACTTGTGCCAGCCTATTGTTCTGAACGGTATTCACGATATAGTGAAGCGTGAGGATATGCTTAGTCGCTGTATTATTATGAATTTAGAGAAACCTGTTGGTAAGGATGCAGGCGCAAGTGAAAAAGTCGCCTTAACAGAGGAATTTATGAGCGACAGACCGGTTATTCTGGGAGGAATATTTAATATATTGAAAGAGGTCTTGTGTTATTATGAACCTAATTCAGCCCCAAGAGCAGGACACGATATAAGAATGTCAAGTTTTTTTGATTATGGGTACTGGATTTGTGAAATATGGGAAGAAGATTCTGGAGAAGCGTTCTGTAATGAATATATTGCTTTATTGGAGCGCCAGTTAAAAGGATTTCGGAAAAATACCGATTTGATTGAGCGAATGAAAGGTTTTCTTGAAGGCTATGATTTACAGTGGGAAGGGACAATGTCCGAACTATTGACTGGTTTGAAAGATACAAAAAAGTTGCTTGTCGAGATATATGAGGATACGAAAATTCCACTCACCCCAAATCGGTTATCAAGAGAAATAAACAATTTGACAACAGAATTTGAAGCCGAAGGAATTATTGTAGAAATGACCAGAACAACAAATAACAGCCGGCATGTCAAATTAGCACTTGATTACGAAGAATAGAAACCAGACTAAGCCTTGTTGCCTTATAAGGGATTTCCCAAAGGCAGCAGGGCTGTTTTTTTGCTATATAATTTTTATTCTGTTTGCTTACAATACAAATGCGTTTTTCAGCTGTAAAAGCCACAGTAAAATGATTGAATCCCATAGAAACGATTTTTGCTATGCGATAGGATTGCCTATCTTTGTCAGTAAGCGTTCTGAAAGAGTGGAGACTACCCTCGTTGGACTTCCCGGCAAAGCTGATAAGCAATCCCTGTCTGATGTTGCCGTGCTTATTGCCGCTGTAAGAAATGGCTAAAATGAAGTGTGGATTTTCCATAGATACCACCTAAATAGAAGTGCGGAGGAAACACACCCCTATTCCGAATTTAAAATAAACAACTGCTGCCACACACTTGTTTTTCTATGGAAAAATGATGTTTAAAATATTTTTTTAATTCTGTATTTCATTTTAAATTCGGGAAATCGTCCGCATCGAATGGTGAGCGGTGTGAATTTTAAACCTTTAAATTTTTAAAATATACCATTCAGAAAATTTATTATTTTTTATCTTACTGATTTAGTATGTATAGTCACGTTGCTTTGTAAGAATGCTTTCCCAATCACGTTCCTCTCTCAACACCCTTAAGACATGGATTTCTTTTTCGGATTCTATGATAATATAAAAAATAATAGACGGCGGAAATGGGTTCTTATAAATAGAATATCCACGATAACATAGATATGTCTTTCCAAAAATACCGCCTAATATTTCAAGTTTATCCAAATGCTCCTTTATCTCTTCCTGAAAGCGGTCAGCCCTCGCTATCCCGAACTGCGCTTCTATATAATCTGCAATTTCGGCTATATCATAGACAGCTTCCCACGTTACGATAACTTTATACTTCTGCATTTCTCCGCCTGTTCCTTAATTCCGTAATTTTAACAAAAGCTTCTGTTAGAGGCAATTCTCTTCCGGCTTCCATATCGTCAATGCCTCGGTCAAGCATTTTAAGCATTTTTTCGTAATTGATTGTTTCGTTCACTTTTTCATCTTGTAATGCATATGCCATAAACTCACCTGCTTTCTTCTTGCCGTTGATACTTCTTAATTTAAGATACCATAGTCCCATCTATGAATCAAGTTTTTTCTCATTTCTATTCTGCCACAACCAGTATTTTTTATCCATTTGCAAAATTTTTAAAAAGTCCTTTACTTTTCTCGCAAGATTAGAGATAATTAAAGGGTCAAGAAGTAAATGGTGACTCGTCAGACTATTTTCTCAAAATTGAGTAGTCTTACGACAGAAAACTGAAAAGTATCTTGCGTGGAAAAAGAGTAAATTCATGATTTATCAGGGCTTCATGCGGAAGTGTCGGAACTGGCAGACGAGCAAGACTAAGGATCTTGTGTCGGTAACGACGTGTGGGTTCAAGTCCCATCTTCCGCAGTTTATCAAGGTCTTTTCTTTCTAAATCTTTCTGTCTGTGGCTGCTTTAGAGTTTTCTGAGCGTTTGTGGACTTCAAAGGACGCTACGTTTAACGTATTCCACCGTTTCTTAGAAGATGAAACATTCCTTATTTCAAAATCCGTATTCCAAAGGTGGATAAGAAGCTATACTTCTTAGTTTAAGATAACATAACCCCATTTATGAATCAAGTTTTTCTTATTTCTATTCTGCCAAAACCAGTGTCGATAGTGTAACTTTACTTGGGAAATTTTTCAAAATATAATAAGGAGCACCCGCTTTTTATGATATAATGTAATTAAACGAAAAACTTATACACATTCCCTTTAACAGCTTCTTTAAAAAATATATTAATAGAGTTACTTATTTCATTGTACTTACAGCACTCTTTATAATGTCTATGGAAACTCTTCCTTTTAAGGAATAGCGTATTCCATCTGCTACGAATATTGCTACTTTTTCTGATATATAATTTTCCAAATCTTTTTCAATTGTAGTGTCTTGTACAATATTTACAATATAACCCTGATCTGATGTATAACATTCTACAAATTCATACAACCCAAGATAATCTGTATCCCAGCCATTGTTCATTTGCGCTTCGCTCAGGATTAAGTCAGCAGTTAGTGAAATAGGTGAAAAATAGTCAGTACCATGATTATAGGAGTACCGGTTTTCTGCTTCAAGGAATTGATAGCTGTCTGTATCACCTAGTATATAATTGTCTACTGTAATAATTGCAAAATCTTTTGCATCTGTCTTAACATGACACATCATGTAAGGATTGTTATCTGACAGATGTGAATCTAATAGATTAACCCCCAATTCATTTTTGACTGTGTTATAGTCGCTGTACTCTTTATGAATAAGTCCATATTCGTCAGGCATAGCATCTATTGTATTCATTTGCACGATTTTCATAGAATCCAGTGCAGGCAGTATTTCTTCATTTACATAAATTTTGTTCAGTATTTGATATCCTGCAAATACTGTACCTCCGCCTAAAATGGCAATTACAAGAGAGGCTGCAATGCTTCTCCACACATGATTAGGTTTGCGAATAATAGCATTGTTCCTAACATTGTTTTTTATTTGGTCTGTCAGTTTTATCTGTCTGAGTTCAAAATCAATGATATATTTTATATTATTTTTTGTCATATCCTACCTCCACTAATAATTTTTTCATCTTACCTCTTGCTCTATTTAAACGCTGTATTGTGGTATTTTCTGATTTCCCAATAATCATGGCAATTTCTTTGACAGACAATTCCTGATAATAATATAACACAATAATTTGCCTGTCATCTGCATTAAGTGCCATAATAGCCGCAGATACACTATTTTTTTCTACAAAATTTTCTATTGGGTCATCACTTATTTTTTCTATGTGATTATCCAAATTATTTTGACGTATATTAAACCAACGACTTCTCATCACATTTTTACAGCAATTAATAGCGATGCGCATTAACCATGTTTTTTCGCTGGATTTATGCTCAAATGATTTATAAGATTTCATTGCTTTTATATAGGTATCCTGCACAGCATCTTCTGCAAGCTGGTAGTCTTTCAGATACAAATAACACATACGTAACAGCTCATCGCCATACGTATTCATTAGTCTTTCTAAAAACTGTTCTGTTAGCATTTTGACCTCCTTTCACTTATTAGACACATTAATGAGAGAGAATATTACATTATAGCATTATTTTTAGAGATTTCTTAGAGATAACTATGCTACAATTCCAATGTACAGAAAACGAAGAGGTACATTTGGAGGGATGTTATGAGAAAAAAATCAATGTTTACCAAACTGGCAGCTTTACTCACTGCGGCGGCAGTCGGCATTGCAGCCGTTGGATGCAGCGCAACAAAACAGACTGCCGGAAATGGCAATGCAAATGATGCAAACACTACGATAGAGACGGATGCAGCGGATGGGAGCACCACCCAGTCCGGGCAGGAGGACGATACAGGCAGCAGCGGAATGGGCCGTTATGTGGAGATGACGGTCTTTGAGGGAGAAAATTTTTATGACAGGGTGGTGCAGCAGACTTTCAGCGATGGACAGATGGTCTTTTTGAACAGTCTATCAGAGCGGCAGATTGTGTCGAAGGATGACGGAGCGACATGGAATGCTGAGACAGACGAAGCGTTTTCAGCTTTTATAAAAGAGCATTATCCAGTGGCGTCAGCCGTTGCGAAGGATGGGACGATCGCCATCGTCGGCATGGATAAGATAGAAGGAACAGAGGACGAGTATGATTATAACCTCTATATTTTCAATACGGACGGAACCACAAAGCAGATTGAGATTGAGCTGCCGGATGCGGATTCAAGCCTGATGACGCTGGCATTTGACGAGCAGGGGACACTGTATGTGTTTGCGTCAAAGTGCAGAAATATTTATCAGGTGGATGTCAGCGCGGGAACGGCGGAAAAGCTCCTGACACTCGACGATACCTCGGATTTGATGGAATGCAGGGACGGCATTCTGATGTGTATGACGTCCGAGAAGATTTTTCTCTATGATTTGGAAAAGAAGTGCTTTCTTGAGGATGACGTGCTTGACAGCTTTGTCAGTGATACCTATAATGAGCTGTCATGGATGGGAGGAGGCTATACGGCATATGCTTTCCTTGGAGCGGACAAAACGATTTATGTTGCAGGGAGCAAGGGACTGCACCGCCATGTCATCGGCGGTGGCGTCGTGGAGCAGGTGATTGACAGCAGCCTGTCCTCTCTGGGGGATCCGACACTCAGCATCATGGCGATGGCAATGAATGACAAGAATGAATTTTTCACCGCGTACAATAACGGAAAAATAGTGAAATTTACTTATGATGCGACAGTGCCTTCCGTTCCAAACGATAAGATCACAGTCTATAGCCTCACAGAAGACGATCTGGTAAAACAGACGATCTCGGCATATCAGACACAGTATCCAGAAATGTTTATAGAGTATCAGGTTGGCATGGACGAAGGCGGCGTCACGCGGGAGGATGCGCTCAAGAAATTAAATACACAGCTGTTGAGTGGGAGTGGACCGGACGTGATCATGCTGGATGGCATCAATATTGATACCTATGCGGAAAAAGGTGTGTTGATGGATTTGTCTGATATCGTCAAAGAAATAGACCAGACAGACGGTCTTTACACAAATCTGATTGAGCACATCCAGACCGATGACAAGATGTACGCAGTTCCTGCAAAGTTCTTTATTCCAGTACTTTTTGGCGACGAAACTTATGTGGGCAGTGCGGATGATTACCAGTCGATTGCGGCTATGGCGGAGCAGGCAAGGGAGGCATATCCAGACACAAATATTCTGGGTGTGTGTTCAGCAACAGGCGTTATGCGGCGGTTTATGCCGGTGTGTGCGCCGACGTGGAAGAATGCAGACGGACAGCTCAATCAGGAAAGCGTGCGTGCGTTTTTAGAGCAGTCCAAGAGACTTTATGATGTGGAGATGAACGGTACGCCCGAAGAGTATATCCAACAGTATCAGCAGAATATGATTGATGAGGATGGGAGAAACTTCGAGGAGGAACCGTACTTTATGATGACGCAGGATACTTTATACCTGATGCAGGAGACACCGTTTGCATATGGGGAAGTGCTGAGTGCGTCCATATACAGGGATATATTGTCTGTGCCGAGAATTGACGGTCTGGAGGATACACTGATCAAACTGATGAGCGGGCAGTGCAGCAATGTATATCATCCTGCGTCAATCGCCGGTATCAATTCCGCGACCCAAAATGCAGATGCGGCAAAGCAGTTTGTGGGCATGATGCTTGGCGCGACGGTTCAGGAGGCGATGCAGTTTGGCCTTCCGATAAACAAGAAGGCGCTGCCGGCACAATTTGCCTATGATGAGAGCAAACTTGGCGATGATGGCGGGCAGTACTATATGGGCTTTTCAACAAAAGATGGGAAAAGTTTTGACTATACGATTTATCCGGTACAGCAGGATGGAATTGACAAGCTGGAAGCGTGGATTGCACAGCTCGACACGCCGTATCTGAGCGATACCGTACTTGAAGCCGCAGTCTATGCGGAGGGGGCAGAGTACCTCGAGGGCACACAGGACATTGACGCAGCCGTAAAGGCGATCGCAGACAGCGTGGAGATTTATCTGTATGAGTAAAGTATAATATGATGCACACAGCCGCATAAGGAAATATGCCGCTTCGCGGCTGCGGCTGGCGCAATACTCACGGCAGATCTTATCTGTCGTGAG
>ERZ808040.1649-NODE-1649-length-14415-cov-4.585926_pt1 | contig 14415 bp, 12 predicted proteins | sample MGYA00380191_ERZ808040 | MGnify/ENA primary metagenome ERZ808040 (study PRJEB31490, sample SAMN06133395) | mouse gut metagenome | isolation source: J6 | host: mice | place: China: Chengdu | collected 2015-05 ... | reverse complement strand
CAATATTCCGGATAGTAGGGATCGGTGTGCTCCAGTACATGCGTCGAGCCGATGATGAAGTCAAAAGGATAGCTTGCGGCGAGTTTTTTGCAATGCCCGATGCATGCTGTGCGGACATCCGGCTCGCTGCGCAGGCCAAGCTCCACACCAATGCGGATATCAAGTCGGCCGCGATACGTTTCCCGAAGGGAAAGAAGCTGCTTAAAATACGCGCGGGGGTCAAATACAAAGGTTTCCGGCGCGTATTTTTCCGGGAAGAGATAATCCATATGATCCGTGATGCACAGGGTTTTCAGGCCAAGGGCGACGGCACGTTTTACCATCGCCTCCGGGCTTGTTTCGGAATCTTCGGAATATGCTGTGTGGGTATGATAATCTGCTGTGATCAAAGGAAAGTCCCCTTTCTGTCTTTTTGCTGCCCAAACAATCATGAAAAACAGATGCCCGGCATTCCGGTGCAGGAAAAACCGCCTGCCGGTTCTGTATATGCAGACTTTTTACATCCGAAAAAAGCATATTAACGGACATATCTTAATCCGATACCAGTGTGAGCGCCTCGATCTTTGGCGGTGCGATGAGTGAATAATTTGTATAATATACGACAAAGCCCGGCTTTGCGCCGTTCGGCTTTTTGACATCGCGTTTTTCTAAATAATCAATCTCAACTTTGTCGGAATCCCGCCCTTTGGAATAATATGCGGCAAGGCAGCCTGCTTCCTCGAAGACGCGGTTCGGAAGCTCCTCTCCCCTGGACCGGACGATGACATGGGAGCCGGGAATCCCCTTGGCGTGGAACCACCAGTCGCCGCCGGATGCAAAGCGGAACGTCAGCTCGTCGTTCTGGTAGTTGTTCTTTCCGACATAAATATCATAGCCGTCCGAGGAGAGGTAGTGGAACGGTTTGCTTGTGATCTTCCCTTTTTTCGGCGGTTTTTTCCCGTTTTTTGTCTGGGTGTAATGCCGCTTGATGTAGCCGTAATCCATCATCTCTTCCTTGAGCTGTGCCAGGTCGTCCTCGCTTTCAGCGATATCGAGCGCCGTGCGGATGGAATCTAGGTGCGCCAGTTCCTCGCCCGTTTCCCGGCACAGTCGTGAGAGAGCTTCAAATGTGCGCTTTTGCTTGGCATATTTGTCAAAATAGTGCTTGGCGTTGTCGATTGCGGACAGATCCGCATCGAGCGGGATCACAAGATCCTCGTTGGTGTAGTAATTCAGGACGGTCACGGATTTTTCACCCGAGATAACGCTGTAGCCGTAGGTTGTTAAAAGCTCCCCGTATACGCGGTATTTATCACGTTTTTCGGTGTCTTTTAGCTGTTTTTGCTGCAGGTCGTATTTTTTTCCGGCGCGCTCGATGGCGTTGGTGATGACCCTGCGCAGGTCGGCTGATTTTTGCCGGATGCGGGTAAATTTGCTGCGGGCGGCATAATAGTCCTCAAGCAGCACCGAAACAGAGTCGTAATTTTTTGTGCTTGCCCCCTCAAAATCATTATAGCAGGTGAGCGGGAGCGAGGAAAATTCGATCGGCGTGCCGTCCCGGTATACGATGTTCGGCGAAAAATCCGCGTTTTTTATGCGCTGTGTCAGATCGCCCAGGCAGTGGAAGAGGTGGAGGGCAAATTCCTCCGGGAGCGTATGTGCCGGCTGGTCGGCATCAATGCCTGCCATATGGCAGAGTTCATTGGCGATGAGCGGGCTGATGCCGGTCAGCCCCTGATAGAGTGCTTTCGCTGCAGGCAGCGGTTTTCCTGCGATGTTGTCAAGAAATTCCTGCGCGGTAACTGTGAGCGGGTCGTATTTTTCCTGTGTCTTCGGGATGAAATATTCCCTGCCGGGCAGTACTTCGCGCACGGAGCTGACCGCCCCGGAGATATGTTTTATGCTGTCAATAATGCGGTTTTCGTCGTCGCAGAGAATAATGTTGCTATGTTTGCCCATAATCTCAACGAGAAGATGTTTTACGCGGGTATCCGAAAGCTCGTCCAAATGCTCGATCTTAATGTCCACGATGCGCTCCAGTCCCGGCTGTGTGACGGAGAGGATGCGGGCGCTGGCAAAATGTTTGCGCAGCAGCATGCAGAAATTAGGTGCCGTCATCGGGTTTGGCTTTGTCTGCCCGGTCAGGTAGATGAGGGGCAGGGAAGCCGATGCGGAAATAAAAAGCTTGTAGGTATCGTAATTTTTCACCGTCAGGATGAGTTCGTCCTTTTCCGGCTGGCTGATTTTCGTGATCCTGCCGCCGACGAGTGTATTGGATAGGTCGCGAACAAGGTTCGCGACCACAATGCCGTCAAATGCCATGAATGATGTCCCCCTGTCAAAAAGATTTGGTGTTATGATACCATGCCGTCGCGGCATGTTTCCCTGCGGGGCATGCACACGGTTCGCCGAAGAAGATGTCCGCCCTCTGGCCGGACGGCGAACCGGCGCTGGTATCATGTCTGCCGACATGATACCATGCCGTCGCGGCATGTTTCCCTGCGGGGCATGCACACGGTTCGCCAGGGAAGATGTCCGCCCTCTGGCCGGACGGCGAATCAGTGCCGGTATCATGTCTGCCGATATTATACCATACTTTGAGAAAATTTAGAATCCTTTAATTTGACAATATCAGGATGAAATCTTATAATGAAAGTTAACACAGCGAAAGGGGTGGAAATAAAATGAAATTTGTTTATAGACTGGAACGAAAGTTTGGCAGGTATGCAGTGAGGAATCTGTCCCTCGTGCTGATCTGCTGTTACGCGGCGGGATATATATTGCAGCTGGTGGATGCGCGCATCCTGTCATGGCTGACCCTAAATCCGTATCTGATCCTGCACGGGCAGGTCTGGCGCTTGGTCTCGTGGGTCATTGTACCGCCGAGCGGTTTCGGATTCTTTACATTACTTATGCTGTACTTTTATTATGCCATCGGCACGGTGTTGGAGCGCACATGGGGAACGTTCCGCTATAACTTCTATATTTTTGGCGGCATCCTTTTTACGATCCTTGGAAGTTTTGCGGCTATGGGTTATGCTTACCTGGCGTACAGCGACGAGATTGCCCTGTTTGGAGCGAAGATGTTTTTTACAAGCAGCAATTTTGCAGCGTGGTTCGTGCTGTTTTCCACCTACTATGTCAATATGTCAATTTATCTGGCATTTGCGGCGACCTTCCCGGAACGGGTTGTGTACTTGATGTATGTCCTGCCGATCAAGATCAAGTATCTCGGTATTATGTACGCAGTGATGCTTTTGTATGAATTTATTACTTTTGGTGCGGTGGGGCGTATCATCATCGGTGCGTCCCTGCTGAATTTTATTGTATTTTTCCTTCTCACGCGCAATTACAAGAGAATTTCGCCGCAGGAAATCTCGCGCAAGCGCAAATTCCGGCGTGCAGTGCATGAGGGTGCGCGCGGAGGCAACACTGTACCGTTTCATGGGCGAAATGTGATCACGAGACACCGCTGTGCCGTGTGCGGGCGGACGGAGCTCGACGATGATTCTCTGGAATTCCGTTTCTGTTCCAAGTGTGACGGCAATTACGAGTATTGCTCCGACCATCTTTACACGCATGAACACGTACATCGGAACGGGGAGTAAAGGAAAGAGGGATGGGCATGGGGGCTTTGTGGGTGCAGGATATCCGGCAGCTTTTTTCAAAGCGCAGGCTTCTGGGCGTTGGAGCGCTTGTTTTGTTTGGGCTGTGCGCTTTTTTGGCCGTGCGGGGGCAGGTGGGGCAGACGGATGTCTCCGAGCGCGTTGCCATCGGGATCGTCAACCGGGATACTTCCATCTACTCAAAAATGCTGCTGTCGTCTTATGAGGAGAACGGCCTGTTTACATCTTATGTCTCCATTTATATCGGGGAGGAAGAGGAGATCCGGGCGGGGTTTGATGAGGGGGAATTGGATATGTACCTTGTCATTCCGGAAGATTTTGCGGACAGCATGACATATCTTGAGCATCTTCCGGTGCAGGCAGTGATTTCCGCAAAAAATCCGGCAGTTGAGATTATGCTGAAAAATTTGATGCAGAGTTACGAGAAGTACATTGCCTCGGTCGAGATCCATTGCGTGGCGCTTTACGATGTGATGCTGTTAAGCGGGATGCCGCGCGAACAGGCGCAGGCAGTGAACGCAAGGATTTCGGTACAGCTCATCTTAAAGGCGCTCTCGAAGGGGGATTTTTTTGAGCATTATGTTCTTGAAAGTGATTTCTCGGTTTCCCTGGTTTCCTTCTATGCCCTTGAAATGGTGCTGCTTGTGCTTACCTTTCTGGCGCTGCTTGCGGGGCTTCGTTTCCGGAGGGAGGATCAGGCGGGGATATTTGCACGCCTGAACACCCTGGGGGTGGGCAGCATCCGGATCCTTACACAAAAGCTGCTTTTTTTTGCGGGGGAGGTATGTGCAGGCCTGGCGGCGTTTCATTTGCTGTTTGGGGCAGCGGGATATGGTGATTCTGGCCGGTTTCTTTTTCTCATATGGCTGTATGCGTGCCTGATGGGCGCAGTTATGCTTTTTATGGCGGCAGCGTTTCGGCAGGTGAAAAATTATCTGCTTGCCGCTAATATGTTTTTGCTGCTTGGCGCGGTTCTTGGCGGCGGCCTGGTTCCGTTTATGTATCTGCCGGAAGGGATGCGCACACTCGCGCAGGGGATACCGAACTACCGTTTTTTGCGGCTGATTTTTGATGAAGCGGCGGGGGAACTTTCGGGCGGAAGGTTTTTCCTGTCGGGGGCGGCCTGCGCGGCGCTTATCTTCCTGCTGCTTTTGTCGGGTTCAGCCCTGCACAAAAGAAGGGAGGGGTGTGGCTATGGGAATGCTTAAATGCATATCCGTGCACGCGCTGCTCAGGGTGCGTCTTTTTTTAAAAGACAGGATGACACTTTTTGTGCTCACAGTTTCCGTGCTTGGCTTTTTGTTTTGTATGGCGGATATGAACCGGGGGGCGGAGGAACTTGCCTCGGTTCCGGTCGGGCTCGTGGATCTTGACCGGAGTGAAAAATCCGGGGAACTTAAAGATAGACTGGATGCCCTGGAGGCACTTTCGGTAAAATGCGGGACGTATGAGGAACTGGCTGCCCTCATGGAGGACGGGCGCATCCGCTGCATCCTTGAGATCCGGGAGGGCTACGGGGAAAGGCTTTATGCCGGGAAGTCGCGGGGGCTGCTTGGCGTGTATTATGGGGAGGATGACAGAGTGGCGACGATCGTCACGGATATCGTGGCGGGGGAGATGATGTATGATATTTGTCAGGCGCAGGCATACCTTACCTACGAGGATCTGCCCGCGGGGGAAAAGGACAAATACAGCAGGCAGGAGTATGAGGCGTATGCGGCTTCCCTGGTCGGCGGCGAGGATTTCGATTTTGCCTTTGCGTTCCGTTTTGTGGGGGAAGGCGGGCAGGAGAGAAAGACCGGGATTAAAAGCAGCCTTTTTTACCGGCAGGTGGCCGCGGCCGTGGCTGCCCTGCTGTTCGCGCTGCTGCAGATGTCGGCACTTTCGGGGCAGTGTCTGGAGCGTGAGGCGGGGATCAGCCGGAGAAGGCATCTTGCCGGGCTTTCGCGGGGGGCAGAGTTTCTTGGGAGTATGGTTGCATGCACCGTATTTTCCATGCTGCCCGCGGCGGTTTTTGCGGTTTGTGTCGCGGCGGGCGTGGGGGAATGGAAAAAATTTTCCCCTGTGTTCTGGACAAGTGTGCTTTTTTCGGTTATGATGGCATTGTTCTACTATTTATTGGCAGAGCTTGCGCCGGGGCTGTTCACATATCAGGTGGCGGGGACGGTGGTGCTGCTTGTATTCGGCATATGCGGTTTCTGCGGGATGGCAGAAGGGATCCTGTTCCCGGAATTTCCCGGATGGTTTGATTATATTCCGAATTGTGCGTATTTGCGGTGGTTTGTGGGCGTGCTTACATGATGCAGTTTTGCCGGGGGTTTTGCGGACACGGCAGGGGGAGCCCTCAGTGCCGGTAAGAAGATGGCAGTGTAGGCAGGATGGTTATGTTTGGCGGTTTTGCGGACGGCGGGCGGGGAGATTGGCCGGGCAGGAAAGGCGGATGCCGCGGCGGAAAGGTTTGGTAAAAGACATGGGAGATAAGAGAAAAGTACACGGGGAACGAAGAAAAGAAAGTATGGAGAGGAACCTGCCCGGATTTTTTGAGGCGGCGGCCTCGGTGGACAATGTTTACGCGGGGGTAAGCTTCCTTCTGCGGTTTTACGGTTTTTATGAATCCCTCGCGGACGGCGGCAGGGTTCTTGCAGAGGAGCCGCATGAGATATGGCAGACGGTATGCCGCACGGTTAAAGAGAATTTTCTGGAAGGATTTGACGGACGGCGGCGGGAGGAGGCGGTGTGCACCCTGATGGGGCTTCGCCGCACGGTCACGGACAAAATGCAGGTGCTGACGGCTTACACGGATAGCTTTTCGCTGTATGAATATATGTTAAACCGGGTGGAACCGCGTTTTGAGGAAAATCTTTGCTGCCCGGAGGATGACGCGGCGGCGAGGGAAATTCTGCAGTATATTTTTGCGGAAAAAGACAATCTGCTTGTGAATATTAGGATTCAACAGATGCTCTCCCAGCTCCCGGTGCGCATGAGCCGGGGGAAATTTGAGGAACTGGTGCGCGCGGGTTTTGAGCATTACGCGGGTATGGATGTGTCCTCGGTGGAGGAATTTGTCGATCGGATAGAGTCGTCGGCGGGGCTTTATGAGCCGGCGGGGATGAGGCAGTATTTCCCGGAGCTTGGAGAGGGGCTTGCCGCCATGCGGGAAAAGGACTGGAAGAATATGGGGGAGGATGACTGCAAGAGCACGGGGGAACAATTCCGGGAGCTGACAAAAAAGCTGGAGGAGATTACAGATCAGTATTATAGCCTGATGGAGCTTGTGAATCCTCTCTGCGCGTGGCTTTTAAATTATCCGTATGCGTCAGCGGAGTCCGCGGCGCGCATGGAGGTCTTTTTTCCACTGTTCCGGCTGATCTGTGAAAGGGCGCTTGCGGGGGAATATTCAGTTTTGTCCGGGCAGGAGGCGGAACTGGTTGCGGGTACGGAGGGGATCCTCGAAGAGTTCGGGCCAAAGCTCACAAAGCTGCAAAGTGTTCTTTCCGGGTTTGACGAGGAAACAGAAAAGACCGTGGAAGCGCTGATGTTGGCAAAGCAGTATTCTTGTATCAAGAGCAGTGCGCTTTTACTTGGCAACAGTCTTTTTGCCGATCTTGACCGGTGCAGGGAAGAAAAACAGGCAGACCGGGATTATTTAAAGAAAGCGGCGGACAATCTTGTGGAAAAGCTTCTTGCGGCGTTTTCCGGGCAGCAGGCGGTGCATAACCGGGCGATGACCGCAGCCGTGCTCTCGCAGCTCCCCGTATTTTTTAACAGCCATAACGAGGTGATGGACTATGTCAGGGGAAGCCTTGCCGGATGCCATGAGGTGGCGGAAAAGGCGGCAGGGATAAGAATGATGAGGGAACTGATGCGGGCGTGAGCGGGATGTCACGGCGGTTTGGCAGGAAAGGGGAATCATGCTGAATTTTTGTAAGGAGCCCTTTGTCGGGGAGTCTGTAAAGGAAAACTATCAGAAGCTTGTGCCGCGCATCCGCGAGGGGAAACGCGTGAAAAAGGGCATCACGCTGATTGCGTACGCGGGCAACGGGAAGGATCTGTTTGACCTGATCCCGGCGAACGAGATGAAACTTTCGCTGCGGAGGGAGCAGGACATCCACGTGCTCGGCATTGCGGGAAGCCGCGAGGAAGCCATCTGGCTGGTGCAGGGCATGGTGATGGAGGTCTATGGGCAGACGGGGGGCTTTGACGTGAGAAAATATTTTGGTTTTCGGTAGGGAGGAAGGATATGCTGTTTTTAAAAATTCTCGGAACGATACTAAAGATCATCGGGATTTTATTGCTGTGCATCCTTCTTTTGCTGCTCTTCATCCTGCTCGTCTTGCTCTTTGTCCCGATCCGTTACCGCGCGAGTGTGGTGAAAAACGGCGGGGAACTCTCGGTGCAGGCGCAGGTGAGTTACATTTTCCGCCTGATCCGCCTGCCGGTTCGTTTTGAGGACGGCAGGCTGCACATAAAGCTGACTGTTTTTGGCATAACACTGTTTTCCAGTGACCAAAAGGATGGGCACGGCGCAGGGAAAACCGGCAGACACCGACGCAAGAAGCCGGGGGCGAAGGAAGAAAGAGTGACAGGAGAACCTCCGAAAGAACGGCAGGAGCAACCGGAATGCGCGGCGGAGCCTGACAGGCCGGAAGCTGCCGGGGAAGGGAAAGACGGGCAGCCGGGGCAGGATGAAGCAGGGCAATCCCTGCAGGCGGAAGCGGATACCGGTGAAACGGTGGAAGGTACGCAGGAAGCTACCCCGCACGGGCTGTTTCGTCCGATTGCAGGTCTTGTTTCCCGGATCAAAGGCTTAGCCCGCAAAATAAGGGGCTTTTTCCAAAAACTTGCCGGCATCATACGGAATTTAAAAGACAAGATATGTTTTGCGGAAACAAAATTTACGGACATCGCGGACAAAGGAAAGCTCATTCTGGCATTTCTTCGGGATGAGGGAAATAAAAACGGGATAAAATATGCGGGGAAATCTATTTTTCGGTTGCTAAAACATGTATTTCCGTATAAAATGGAGGGAGAGATCCGGTTTGCGACCGGGAATCCGTACTCGCTGGGGCGGGCACTTTCGGTACTTGGGATGCTGTATCCTGTCTACGCGAAGCCACTGCGGCTGTCCGCGGATTTTACGGCGGATCATTTCCTCCTGGAGGGGCGTGTGCGGGTCAAGGGCAGAATACGGTTCGGTACGATTTTGTGGATTGTATTCAAGCTGTGGAGAAAGGGGAAGATCATGCGCCTGCTTTCCTCGGCAAAGGAATTGCAGAGGGAGCTTTCAGCATCGGCGGAACTTTAAAACAGCGGAAGCAAAAAGATGCGCAGGGATTTTCGCGGGACTTAATATAGAACAAAAATAGGAGGATTATAATACTATGGCAGACGGGAAATTCAGCAGTACGGTAAGTGCATTGTTTCAGGGGATGGAGGCATTCCTGACGACAAAGACGGTGGTCGGTGACGCAGTGAAATTTGATGACGGCACGATCATCCTGCCACTCGTGGACGTGAGCTTCGGCATGGGGGCAGGGTCGTTCGTAAACGGATCAAAGGATAATTCCGGCGGCGGCATGAGCGGCAAGATGACACCGAGCGCGGTGCTTGTGGTCCAGAATGGACATGCGCGGCTTGTCAACGTGAAGAATCAGGATGCCCTGACAAAGATTTTTGAGATGGTGCCGGATTTGGTGGACAAGTTCACAAAGGACAGCGCGACGAAGGAGCAGGAGAAGGAAGTGGACGAAAAAGCGGCACAGTTTGCGAGGGAAGCGGAAAAAAGTGAACCGTAGCAGTGGCCTTTGACGAAAAAAAGAAAAAAAATTAAAATTATACTTGCAAATTGGTTGTTTATCTGCTAAAATAGCTCTTGTTTGCAGGTCAGGTGTGAAGAAGAGTATTGTTTGCACAGGCTAAGACCTAATTTTTATTAAGGAGGTGCTAGTTCATGGCAAAATGTGCAATTTGCGATAAAGCTTCCCTGTGGGGCTCCCGGTTAAGCCATTCCAGAAGTCAGTTGAGCAGACGTGCTAACAGAATGTGGAAGTCCAATGTGAAGCATGTCAAGGTAAAAGTCAACGGCGGAACACAGAGAATGTACGTTTGTACCTCTTGTCTGAGAGCCGGTAAGGTAGAGCGTGCGTAAAACGTAAACAAAAGGGAGAGGAAGGGTGTCAAGAGATTGACACCCTTTGTCATGCCCTGCCCGGATGCCGGCGGCGGGGGATTCCCCTGCGGGGAACACCCGTCAGGGCATTGCAAAGGGTGGGTTTTAACAGTCGGAAAACAGGTGGTAGCTAAGCACAAAGAACAGAATAATTAAAAAAACAGCGAAAAGGCCGCTGCTGATAAAGAGCATGATGGTCATACCTACAGCAACCCAGAAAAGAATGAAACCGATCATCCGCTTCATAACGGCCTCCTTTTTTGGTTGTGAGATGTTATATTATATGCGGCGGGAATCCGGATATGTTACAACGCGGCAGGCACTGGGGAAAAGATTTTTGGCATCCGCGGGGAAAACAGCAAAAAAGGTGTTTTCATTTCTGGAAAAATAGGGTATAATATCTGAAAAGGCAAACTGCTTATATGGGAAGAGGGTTTGCGCCGCGGACAAAAAATGAACGGGAGGGCTATTTATGAATAATGGGATGATGAATACCAAACTTGGCGAAATTGCGGTTGACACGGCCGTGGTAGCGAAATATGCAGGTTCCTCTGCGGTAGAGTGTTTTGGCGTTGTGGGTATGGCATCGATCAGCATGAAGGACGGTCTGGTCAAGCTTTTGCGCAGGGATAACTTAACACATGGGGTCGGTGTTACCTTAAAGGACAATAAGATCACCATTGACCTTCATATCATCGTTTCCTACGGTGTGAGCATTTCCGCGGTCGCGGAAAACCTGATCAGCAATGTGAAATATAAGATTGAAGAATTTGCCGGGCTTGAGGTCGCAAAGATCAACATCTTTGTAGAAGGCGTTCGCGTGATAGATTAATGTGGAAGGAGGAGCAAAACAGGTGAGTCTGAATACGATAGATGCAACGCTTTTGCAGAAGATGTTTTTGGCAGGGGCAAAAAGTATCGAGGCAAAGAAAGAGTATATCAATGAGCTAAATGTTTTTCCGGTGCCGGACGGTGATACGGGAACGAATATGACATTAACCATCATGTCCGCTGCGAAGGAGGTTTCCGCGATCGAAGCGCCGGATATGAAGTCGCTCGCAAAAGCGATCTCCTCCGGTTCCCTGCGCGGCGCAAGGGGCAATTCCGGTGTTATCTTATCGCAGCTTTTCCGTGGGTTTACGAAGGAAGTAAAAGAGCATTCGGTGATCGATGTGCCAGTCATGGCAAACGCTTTCCAGAAAGCGGTGGAGACTGCGTACAAGGCGGTCATGAAGCCGAAGGAAGGGACGATCCTGACGGTGGCAAAAGGGGCTGCCGAGCGTGCCGCCGAACTTGTGGGGGAGACGGATGACCTCGAATATTTTGGTGCGGAAGTAATAAAGCACATGGAGGAGGTACTTGCCTATACGCCGGAACTGCTGCCGGTATTAAAGGAGGCGGGTGTCGTCGATTCCGGGGGGAGCGGGCTTGTGGAGGTCGTGAAAGGTGCCTATGAGGCGATGCTTGGCAAGGAGGTCGATTTCGGCATTATGGAACAGCCGAAGGCGGCACCGGAAAGGCCGGCGGGTGTCGTAAACAGCGAGGGTATTGAGACTTCGGACATTAAATTCGGTTATTGCACGGAATTCATCATCATGCTCGAGAAGGAGTATACGGGACAGACCGAGTATGAGTTTAAAGCATTTCTTGAGTCGATCGGGGACTCGATCGTGGTCGTATCGGACGATGATATCGTAAAGGTTCACGTACATACGAATGACCCGGGGCTTGCTATCCAACGGGCATTGACGTATGGTTCCCTTACGAAGATGAAGATTGACAACATGCGCGAGGAGCATAACGAGAAGGTGATCTTAGAGGCGGAGAAGCAAGCGGCGGTTATCCGGAGCCAAGAAGCCGAAAAAAAGCCGCAGGAGCAGGAAGTGGTGCAGGAACGGGCGGCTTCCACAGAGCCGCGCAAGGCGGTGGGTTTTGTTGCGGTCTCAATCGGAAACGGCATCAATGAGATTTTTAAGGGGCTTGGCGTGGATTACCTGATCGAGGGCGGGCAGACAATGAACCCAAGCACGGAAGATATGCTAAACGCAATCGAGCAGGTTCCGGCGGATACGATATTCATCCTTCCGAACAACAGCAATATTATTCTTGCGGCGAACCAGGCGAAGGCGCTGACGGAGGACAAGGAGATCATTGTGATCCCGTCAAAGACGGTTCCGCAGGGGATTGCGGCGATGATCAATTACGTGTACGACAAGTCGGCGGCGGAGAACGAGCAATTCATGACCGACGGGATGCATGCGGTGCGCTCCGGGCAGGTGACTTACGCCGTACGCGATACGAGCATCGACGGCAAGGAAATCCATCAGGGGGATATCATGGGGCTGGATGACAAGACGATCCTTGCAGTCGGCAAGAATATCGCCGATACGACGATTGAGCTGGTGGATGCGATGGTGGATGAAAACTCGGAACTGATCAGCCTTTATTATGGAAGCGAAACGGCAAGGGAGGATGCGAAAGCGGTGGCGGCGCGCATCGAGAAGCTCTATCCGGACGTGGACGTGGAGGTGCATGACGGAGGTCAGCCGATCTATTATTATGTGTTATCGGTAGAATAAAGGCGGGGCGGTATCAGAGATTTACGCCGCAGCGCGCAGGATGCCCAGACGGACGGTCTGGGCATTTCTTTTCGGGGAGGCGGGGCAGGACATGCAGCAGAACGATTCGGTAGAATGTATCAAGGGGATTGGGGAGAAGACGGCGAAAACGCTCGCGAAGCTCGGAATTTTTACGGTGGACGACCTGTTGCGGCACTATCCAAGGGATTATGAGGTATATGGTCTGCCGGTTCCGATTGCGAACCTGCGGGAGGGAAGTGTTGCGGCGGTCGAGGCGGGAGTTGCGACCTTTGCCGAGGCAAAGCGCATGAAGGGGCTGACGGTTGTTTCCTGCAATGTGCGGGATGCGAGCGGGACACTGCGCCTGACCTGGTTTAACCAGGTGTATTTAAAAAATATGCTCAAACGGGGGATCCACTACATTTTCCGGGGCAGGATCGTGCGAAAAGCCGGGGTGCTTGTGATGGATCAACCCAAAATCTATAAGAGGGAAGAGTACCGTGTGCTTTTAAATGTCCTGCAGCCGGTTTATCCCCTGACGGCGGGGCTTACAAACCGGGCACTGCAAAAGGCGGTGGGGCAGGTGCTTGGCATGCTAAACACGCGGGAAGATGATCTTCCGGCGAGGGTTGTGCGGGAAAATAAACTGATCTCACAGAGGGCGGCGCTTGGGGAGATTCATTTTCCGAAGTCGCGGGAGACATTGCTTGATGCGAGGCGGCGGCTGGTGTTTGACGAGTTTTTCCGCTTTGCGGTGCGCCTGCGCGCGCAGAAGGAAAACCGCCATGTGAACAAAAATCATTTTTTGTTAAAGGAAACCGATAAATGTAAGCTTTTTTTGCAGGGGCTGCCCTACCGTCTGACGGCGGGGCAGGAGGAGGCGCTTTCGGAGATACGGCAGGATATGGCGGGAGAGTACGTCATGAACCGCCTCATCCAGGGGGATGTCGGATCGGGGAAGACCGTGCTTGCGGAATATGCGCTGCTTCTTGCCGCGACGAACGGTTATCAGGGCTGTATGATGGCACCGACAGAAGTTTTGGCAAGGCAGCATTATGAGGCGGTGCGGGCAGCCTTTGATCCCTTTGGCGTGCGGGTGTGCCTGCTTGTCGGCTCGATGACGGCGGCGGAAAAAAAGGAAGTCTATGCAAAGATCGCAGGACATGGGGCGGATGTCATCATCGGCACCCACGCGCTGATACAGGAGAAGGTGGTATATAGCAAGCTGGCGCTTGTCGTGACGGACGAGCAGCACCGTTTCGGTGTGCGGCAGCGGGAGAGCCTTGCAGGGAAGGGGGAGTGTGTACATGTGCTCGTTATGAGCGCAACCCCAATCCCAAGGACACTCGCGATCGTACTTTACGGCGATCTTGATGTGTCACTGATCACGGAACTGCCGGCGGAGCGTCTGCCGGTCAAGAACTGTGTTGTCGGGACATCCTACCGTCCCACGGCATTCCGTTTTATCGCGGGGCAGGTTTCGGAGGGCAGGCAGGCGTATGTGATCTGCCCGATGGTGGAACAGAGTGAGGAAATCGAGGCGGAAAATGTTATGGAATATACGGAGCGCCTGCGCGAAGAACTGCCGGCGGATGTCGTGGTGGCGGCATTGCACGGGCAGATGAAAGCAGCATTAAAAAATGAGCGGATGGAACAATTTGCGAGGGGAGAGATCCAGGTGCTCGTCTCGACGACGGTTGTCGAAGTTGGTGTCAATGTGCCAAACGCCACGGTCATGATGATCGAGGATGCCGAGCGCTTTGGGCTGGCGCAGCTGCACCAGCTTAGGGGACGTATTGGCAGGGGGGCGCATCAGTCCTACTGCATTTTTGTAAACGGTTCGCAGGATGAGAAAGCGAGGGAGCGGTTGGAGATCATGAACCGTTCCAACGACGGTTTTTATATTGCCAGTGAGGATTTGAAACTAAGGGGGCCGGGCGATGTGTTCGGCGTGCGCCAGAGTGGTGAAATGCAGTTTGAACTTGCGGACATATACCGGGACGCGGATTTGCTCGCTGCCGCAAATACCGCGGTGAAGAGCCTGACGCAGGAGGAATACGAG
>ERZ808040.1648-NODE-1648-length-14419-cov-4.388091_pt1 | contig 14419 bp, 8 predicted proteins | sample MGYA00380191_ERZ808040 | MGnify/ENA primary metagenome ERZ808040 (study PRJEB31490, sample SAMN06133395) | mouse gut metagenome | isolation source: J6 | host: mice | place: China: Chengdu | collected 2015-05 ... | reverse complement strand
GGGTACGAACGGACGAAGGGAGCGCCATTTTATGAGCAAAAACAGCTGCGCAGCAGCGGTGAGCACTGAAAGTGCGGTTTTGCGAATGGCGCGTGTGAACTGTAATGAGCCGTGCCAATTTATGGTAAAAAAAGACGCAAATGTCTTGACAAAAATACTCGGGGGGGGGTAGAATTATTTGTAGCTACTGGACGGTACGGGGCAAAAGGTTCCGGAAGGCAGGAAGGACAGCAGCTGCATGGAGGCGAACAGGGATGGCAGGAAAGTGCTTTCGTGGGATAACGGGGCACTTTTTTTGATGATTTCCCCATGTGCAGGGAGGAGCGGGATATGCTGGAATTTCGGGAGGGGTTTTTTGGGCAGGAGATCCGGGAAGGATTTTACCTTGATACAACAATGAAGACGCTGTGGGCGGCGGAGCTGGAGGTGCTGCAGAAGGTGGCGGAGATTTGCAGCCGGCATGGGTTGCAATGGTATGCTGCCTACGGGACCCTGTTAGGGGCCATACGCCATGAAGGCTTTGTGCCCTGGGATGACGACATGGATATCTGGATGAAGCGCCCGGATTATAATAAATTAATGCAGATCCTGCCAAAGGAACTGCCGGAAAGTTATCGTGTCCGCAGTCCTCTGACAGAGGAAGGGTATGACCAGTACCATACCTGTCTGAATAACGGAACCGGCATCAATGTTTCCGACACGTGGTTGGAACAGTACCATGGCTGCCCTTTTACGGTTGGGTTGGATATTTTTCCTCTGGATTATCTTCCCCGGAATAAGAAGGACAGGTTAGTGCAGCAGGAACTTTTTGCCATGGCATGCAGGATGGCCCAATTGGCAAAAAATATAGGCAGGGGCGATTATGATACTGCCGAGGATGTACCGAAGGAGTATGAGCAACAGAAAGATTGCTGCAATACCAAGGCCGGATCGGAGATTTGGAGTAAGGATAAGGAAAAAAGTTCACAGGAAAAGAAAAGTGTAATTAAAGAAATTAAGCTTGGTATCCAGTATTTGGAGAAAAACTGTAAACTGCGGATTGACCACCGACTGATCAGAGAAGGGGAATGGGGTAAAATGTCCTCGGAACTCTGGAGGTGGGCCAATTACATAGCCATGATGTATGGTGAAAAAGAGAGTGACGACCTGGTAGAGTATGTGGATTATATCCAAATGCCATATAAAGTATATCCGAAGGAATGGTTTACGGACGGTTACAGCGCTACCTTTGAGGACTTTATGCTGCCGATCCCGGCAGGATATGACGAAATACTACGCTGTATTTATCAGAATTACAACTACTGTCTGAAAAAGGGAGGAACACATGACTATCCCTTTTATGCCAGGCAATTGAAGCAGCTGCGCGAGTATGTAAAGGACCTGCAGCAGCGGGCGACGGAAGTGGGATTGGTGTCCATTGATGAGATCGTGGTGAAGGAGGAAACCCTGGAGCTTCCGGCGGAATGGCTCCCCCTCACTCTGAAAGCGGACGGTACCAGAAAAAAGATTATCCTGAGCGCCAATGATACGGCAGTTTATACAGTGTACGGCAATAAGGCCCTGGATAAGCTGGAACAAACGCTTGGGATTCTGAAGCAGGCAAAAGATACGGTACTTCTGTGGTGGAGGCCGCAGCCTGTGATGAGAAACATTTTGGACCAGGTATCACAGGATCTTGGCATGCGGTATCAGGGGATATTGGATCGTTATAAGGAGGAGGCCTGGGGGATCTGTGATGAAACAGATAATATCGAACGGGCAGTGGATGCCTGCGATGCTTATTACGGAGAGATGAATGCCGTGATACAGCCGTTCCAAAATTCGGATAAACCGGTATTGATTTCTTCCATAGAACAAACGGGGAATCGGGAAGAAAACCGGAAACGTGAAAAGGAGTGCAGAATTTATTTCAGTATGGCTGATTATGTGAAAGATAACGATAAGCTGTACTTTTCAAATACCAACTACAATGCCCTGGTGATAGCGGATAGGAAGACAGGGGCCGTATGCGGGCAGATATCCTGGAACGGGTATGGGGATGATGTGCGGGATTTACATCTGAGATGTGCGAGGCAGCGGAACAGAATCTGCTTTCTGCCTGCTGCCGCTCAATGCCTGCATATTTATGATATGGAAAGCGGAGAACAGAAAGAATGTGATTTCCTTGGAAAAAAGGGGGAGCTGGAAGTAATCCAGGGGACCTGGGAATCTTTTATGCGGGCCGACAGGCTGTACATGCTGCCCTGCCGGGAATCACAGGGATTGTGGAGCCTTGGCGTACAGGCGGAGGAACCTGTGCAGGAAAGCTGGTGGGGACTGTTTTCCGGTGAATCTTCCCTGAGGCACGGAACCATGGATGGGGACTGTTTTTATTCACTGGAGGAGGAAACGGACAGGCTGCATATTACCAATGTAGTTTCCCGTACGGTGGAAACCCTCTTACTGCCGGATAAATGCGTGCAGAACATTACATATGACGGAGAGAATTTCTGGTATACGTTAAAGGACGTTTCGGATATTGTCTGCTGGAACCGGGACAAGGGCCTTTTGGACAGGTTTGTTTTTCCACTGCCCCTTTACTGTAAGATCAGATATAACCCGTATCTGGACATTTGTTTTGCCGGGGGAAATTTATTCCTATATTCCGGTAATGTCAGCTATTTGTATATGCTGGATCGGGAGAAGAGAGAACTTCGGACATTGTGCACATTTGGGGATCATATTTTCTGTGTGAAAGAAATGGGTTCCTGTTTTAAACAGTCAGGAAATACTCTGATTTGTTTGTTGCGGAGTGCAGGGGAGCTGTTGGCAATTGACCTGGAAACAATGGAGGTGCATCGGCAGAGAGAAAATTTCGAGCCGGCTCCTGCAGTGCAAAAAGCCGTGAGCGAAAAGAACTTTGGATTACTTTTGGACAGAAAAGCGCTGCTGTTTGAAGACGAAGGTTATGCCGATTTGGAGTTGCTTATCCGCTATTGCATGGTAAAAGACCGGGAATGAACCCTTTGGCCGACAGGAAAAGAAGGTTACATACGATTAAGGAAAATCAGGAAAGGCTTCACGCACAGGGCGCGTGATCAGGTTAAGAGGATGGAATTAAGAAATCTTTCCTACGGGGAGCTGGCGAATAGAATCCGGGAAGAACAAAAAGAGATCATTGTATACGGCGCCGGAATGATCGGGCAGATCGTGATCCCGGACAGGATAGATTTCTTCCGGTTGAGAGAATACCTGCGCTTTTATGTGGACGCGGATCCTTTCAAACAGGGACAAAAGATCTCGGTAGGGGGTTATGGTTATGAGATCAAAAGCCCGGAGACTCTGCAGGCATATTGCGGTGGCAGGAAGAATATAGCGTTGATCATTACCAACAGCCATTTCTATCCCATAGTTAAGGCTTTGGACGAGCTTAAGGAGTTGGAGGAGGTGGAAGCCTATATTGCACCGGTCATGCAGGTCACAGAGTTAAAGAATGCAGTGAAGGCCTCTCCGGTTATGCTAGAAAAGGAGCCTGTCATTCCCAAGGTGATTCATTATTGCTGGTTTTCCGGCAAAGAGATGCCGGACGAATTCAAGAGAAACATCGAAGGCTGGGAGAGATGCTGCCCTGGATATGAAATCAGGCGTTGGGATGAAAGCAATTATGATGTGGGAAAGAACCCTTATATGGCGGCGGCATATGAACACAAGAAATGGGGTTTTATACCGGATTATGCCAGGCTTGATATTTTGTACCACCAGGGCGGGATTTATATGGATACCGATGTGGAGCTGGTGAGAAACCTGGACGAGCTTCTGTATCAGCCGGCTTTTTGCGGTGTTGAAAAGTGGGGGAACATTAATATGGGAGGCTGCAGTGGGGCGGTGGCCCACCATCCCATGCTTTGGGAAATGCTGCAGGAGAGGGAAAAGATATCTTTTATTAAGGAAGACGGCAGCTTAAACCTGGAAACCTGTGGAATCTATGAGACCAGGCCATTTATCAGAGCGGGAATGCGCATTGATAATCAAGTCCAGAACATTGGCGGCATGACCGTGTATTCATCGGACTATTTCCATCCCTACGATTATATGAGTGGAGAGCTTACCGTAACGGAGAATACTTTTTCCATCCATCATTTTAACGGGGGATGGCTGGACCAAAAGGCGAAAGAACAGAGGGAGAAGACACGGAAGCTGTATCAGGCAGTTTTGCAGAGGATGGAAAGAGGAAATACATAAAGACAGAAAACGGGGAAAAAACAATGAAGGCAGGCTGGGAACCCTTGGTCAGTGTTGTAATACCCATATATAATGCGGAGCAGTATCTGAAGCAATGTATTGACAGCGTGACGGGCCAGACCTACCGGAACCTGGAAATTATACTGGTGGACGACGGGTCAACGGACAGTTGTCCGGAGCTTTGCGACGCATATGCCGCTGTGGACCGGCGGGTCGTTGTGGTTCACAGGGAGAATGGGGGACTGGTCAGTGCCAGGAAAGCGGGAGTTGCCGTTGCCAGGGGAGAATACATTACTTTTGTGGACGCGGATGACTGGATTGACCTGGAAGCTTATGAAGCCATACTGAAACGTATGGCGGCACGAAACGTAGACATGATCCTTTACGGACTGGTGGAGGAATACGGAGAAAGATCCGTGGAAAAAGAGAATCTGCCGGCGGAAGGCTATTATGGGGCCAGGAAGGAAATCAGGGAAAAAATCTATCCCCGGATGCTTTGCCAGGGAACATTTTTCCGCTTCGGCATCCTTCCCAACCTGGTATGTAAGATGGCCAGGAAGGAATTGCTGAAGGAGATACAGCCACTGGTCAGTGACGAAGTGGAATTGGGAGAGGATGCGGACTGCACATTCCGGATGCTGCTGCGGTCCGAGCGCATACAGATCCTTCGATATGCGCCCTACCATTACCGGAAAAGGCAGGATTCCATGGTCTGGCGCCCCACGGCGATTTGCCGTGTCAGAGGGTTATACCAGGATTTGAAAAATGCATTTGGGCAGTGTGGGGAACGGGAGCTGTTGCTGCCTCAGCTATATTGCTATATGCTCTTTATCCTACTGCTGAAAGCAACGGATTCTTTTGTGGGCTGCGAATCCTTCGACCGGTATTTCACCGGGGAAAGAATGGTTTTATACGGGGCAGGCGGGTTTGGGCAGGCAATACGCCGTATGCTTACCTCATGGAGGCCGGATCAGGACTGTTTGTGGGTGGATCAGAAATATCAGGAATACCAGGCGTTGGGCCTGCCGGTGAGTCCCCCGGAGATGATGGCGGGTTATGGGTACGACAGTGTTTTCATAGCGGTTCTGGATACGGGGGTGTGCGGGGAAATAGCGGGTCACCTTATGGAATGGGGGGTCAGTGCGGAGAAGATCGGTTACATAAAACCGGACGAAAAGTATTTGGAATGGCTTCCGGCTGTTTTGGAACCGCAGGGAGCAGAGAAAGGGTATAAGGGATATGAGTGAGGAAAACCATCGGCCATCGGTCAGCATTGTGATGCCGGTTTATAACGGAGAAATGTATTTGCGGGAAGCGGTTGACAGTGTGATAGGGCAGACTCTTGAGGATTGGGAGCTGATCCTGGTCAATGACTGTTCTACCGATTCCACTTTGGCTATTATGGAAGCTTACCGGGCGGAAGATGCACGTATTCGGGTAATCAGCAATGAGACAAACCGGAAACTGCCTCTCTCTCTCAATATTGGTTTCGGCCATGCCCGGGGGAAATATTTCACTTGGACATCGGACGACAACCGCTATCTGCCGGAAGCTCTGGAGGAAATGATGGGATACCTGGAAAAAAGCCAGGAGACCGGAATGGTATATGGGGATATGTATTATATAGATGAAGAGGGTGAAAAGACCGGATCTGTGTCCAGGGAGCCGGAGGAGCTTTATGGCAGTAATTGTGTAGGGGCCTGTTTCCTCTACCGGAGGGAAGCGGCCGAGGCGGTGGGAGGATATGACCCGGATCTGTTTCTGGTGGAGGATTACGATTATTGGCTCCGCATTGCAAGACGGTATCCCGTGGCGCATCTGCCCCATTGTCTGTATGAATACCGCAATCACAGCAGGAGCCTGACGCAGACTAAGGCGGAGAAAATTGAACGGCAGTTATACAGGCTCCGGATCAGGGAACTGGATTTCTTGCTGTCCCGGGCCCAGGGGCGGCAGAAGGAAGTTTTGTTTATCGAAATGTGGAGACAGGATCCCGGCAAAAGGGCGGATTTGCAGGGGAAATTTTTTGGCGGGAAGGAATTGCCTGGGACATTAAAGTGGATAAAAGGGGAAAGAGGGATGGACGAGAGCAGGAAAATCATATTGTTTGGCGCCGGGGCGTTTGGAAAAAAGGCATTGGACTATTTCGGGAGCGACAGGGTGGCATACTATGTGGATAATAACGCCGCTTTGGCAGGAAGCAGGGTAAACGGAATAGAAGTGATCTCTTTTGAGGCATTAAAGAAGATGCATGAAGATTACCGGGTGGTCATTTCGGTGGACGCAAGGAAGGTTCCCGTTCTGGCGGAACAGCTGGAGGAAAACCATATTACCGGGTATGAGGTGTATCTGGAGATGGTCCGCCATATGAAGAGACCCTCCGGGGAAACGGCCGTTTCCTGGCTGGAAATCTGCAGGAAGGCAAGGGGATGGATCCAAGAGTATACGGAGGCCGGTAAGGGGATTGCCCACAGCAGTATGCTGAGGACGAGTTATCCCGAGGTGACGGGATATTATATACCAACTCTGATGCGTTGGGGATTCACGGATCAGGCGGAGGCGTATGCAAAATGGCTGATTTCCATACAGCACTCTGACGGCGCCTGGTATGACACGGAAGAGAGGGATCCTTATGTATTCGATTCCGCACAGATTTTAAAAGGACTCCTGGCTGTCAGGGACAGGGTTGATGGTGCGGATGAGGCGATCAGAAGAGGGTGCGACTGGCTTCTGGAGAACATGGAAGAAAGCGGCAGGCTGACAACCCCTTCCAGAGAAGCCTGGGGGGAGGAAGGAATCTGTTCCGAACTGATCCATCTGTATTGTTTATCTCCCCTGCATGAAGCGGCGGAAGTATTTGGGGAAGAAAGGTACCGCAGTGCGGCGGAGAAGACGGCAGGATATTATATTCGAAACTATAAGGATAAAATATGTGATTTCAGTTTCCTGTCTCATTTCTATGCTTACGTTATGGAAGGACTGCTTGATATCGGGCAGGAGGGCCTTGTAAGGGAAGCCATGGGGCATATGGAGCGGATCCTGGATGAGAAAGGGTATGTTCCCGCGTACAGGGATGTGAACTGGGTCTGTTCCACGGGACTGTTCCAGCTGGCAGTGGTGTGGTTTAAGCTGGGGGATCTGGGACATGGCAGCAGGGCGCTTACATATGCCGCCGGGTTACAGAATGAAAGTGGCGGATGGTATGGCAGCTACCCCACGTCAGATGCACCCAGGGCGGCGGACAGAAAGGAATATCCTGACTACTTTGCGGACAGGGAGATCAGCTGGGCGGTGAAGTATTTCCTGGATGCGGTGTATTTTAAGAACAAGCTGGAGTTTGAAGGGCAGGCCGCTGTTTTTTCAGATACCATAGCGGAGGAGGACGGCCGGTATCAGGTGATTTTTCGGAAGGTGCAGGAGATGAAAGCGGAAAGCGTCTGCGATGTGGGATGCGGCAAGGGAAGATATCTGAAGAATCTGCACAGGGCGCTGCCTGGGGTGAAGTGCTGCGGAGTGGATCTGTCCGATCAGGTGATGAGGGAAATAGATCCTGCCATAGAGACGCGAAGCGGAATCCTGACACAGATCCCTTATCCGGATAATACCTTTGATATGGTGTATGCGGTGGAATCACTGGAACACAGCATCTTCCCGGACAATGCGGTGAGGGAGATGCTGCGCGTAGTCAAACCCGGCGGGAAAGCAGTTATTATTGACAAAAACAAAGCAGCGCTGGGTCTGCTTGAGATAGACGAGTGGGAACAATGGTTTGAGGACAGTTTGTTTGGGTGGATCGCAGAGGAGACGGGATGCACTTTGGAAGTTATTCAAAACGTTCCATACGAGGATGGCATTGCGGATGGATTGTTTAACGCGTGGGTATTGGGAAAAGAGTCGAAAAAATAAAGCAAATTGATGAAGCCTGCTATATAGAACTCTTATCAAATATGACGCGGAGGGGTAAGAAATGGAAGAAAAAAGGAATAAGTGGGTCATTTTTGGCGCGGGAAATGCGGGAAAGGCCGCATTGTCGGTTCTGGAGGGAAAGGTTGAGTTTTTTATTGACAGTAATAGAGAACTGTCAGGTATTTTTAATGTGAGTGGTATTCCTGTTATTTCGCCTGCCGAGGCAAAGGTGCGCTTACAGGGAAAGCCAGTGGTCACGGCAACGGCTGACCCTGCACAGGAAAGAGAAATGCGGAGCATGCTGTCAGGTTGTGGCGCAGGGCAAATAATTAGTTTTTCTGAGTTAAGCCATGTCAATCCATGCGGGGAATATAATTATTCTGAAATACTGGATATTATTTGGCAGCAGGGTATGCGTCATGAATATTTGTATCACATTAAGGAATGGAAAGATTACACATCCAAGGTTTTGATAGATCCGATCAATATGATATGTAAAAAATATGATATGCAGGGACGTAAGTTGCTTGATGTTGCATGCGGATATGGGTTCTGGTCATTGTTTTTTGCACTTCGGCAAATGGAAGTGTTAGGAGTAGATAATGATTCGAACAGATTGAATGTATTTCATCAACTTGCCGAAACTCATTCAGGTTTAACGTCGCTTTTGTCTGATATTAGGGATATGGCGGATTTATCCGAGAATTCGCAAGATGTTGCGTTTTGTGCAAATACGCTTCATGTAGTTCCCAATTGGAGAAAAGTAATGGAAGAGATGATACGAATTACACATAACAAGGGACATATTGTTTTAGTAGCTGCACGGACGGATAGTCCATACATTAAAAATTTATATCGAGATTCGCATAGGATCCAGTGGGACGCTACGCGCAAAAATATTATAGAATCTGTGACACAGGGAGCAGATTTGACGGAGGAAATTGATATATATGGTGCTGAAGGGGCGATCGTGTCCAAAGAACCAACGCATTCAGTGCTGGTATTTTCCAGACGGTAACGAATATTATGTGGCGTCTGCCAAAACAGAATCTGTATGAGGGAAAAGGATGTAATTACAGGGGACAATCTGTTCAGGTAAAATGGCGTGTACGGGCATAAACGCAAGGGTATGGAGGTTTTCAGAAAATGCAGGAGAGGAAGACGGAGAGATCGGATAAGAGCATCAATATTGAGTTTTATCTGGTTGATGCTTTTGAAATATATCATTTTCTGCCATTGTATTATCTGTTCGAAAAAAAAGGATTCCATGTACGGTTTGTAGCAGAACCGACAGAGTACAATACGTCAGGAAAATGGTTTGATTATGACAGGGCGGTAAAAATCCTGGAGACAAATCAGGCGGTATATTCCAAGGTCTGCAATGCGGATTGCGAGGCTGCGTTTACCACCCAGGATGCGTATTTGCTTAGCAAATATCATAAGAAAAAGATACATATGTCGTATGGTTATTCGTTTAATGAAAATAATTTTTTTGAATCGGAGAGATCGATTCAGGGGTTTGATTATAAGCTTGTGCATGGGCAACATCTTTGTCAGGAGCTCCAGCAGAAGAGCAGAATTCCACAGGTCTTCGCCATGGGATATCCTAAATATATGTGGAAATGTCCAATGCTTTTTGAGGAAACCTTCAACCTGGAAAAAGAGATCAGAAAGAAAAATGTGAATAATAAACCTGTTCTCCTGTATTTCCCCACTTGGGATAAGGGTTCCTCCATTTCCTGGTATGGTGAACAAATAATGAAATTGAGGGAACGATTTTTTGTTGTGACAAAGGCGCATCATTGCACTTCCCGGTTGAAGTCGGAGCAGGAACACAAAAATATTCTTTATAAAATTTCAGATATTGTTTGTGGCGGAAATTCGAATTTTAGCGAAATTGTAAAAGTGGGTAATATTGCGCTATGTGATGCTATGTCCGGGGCGGCCTCAGAAGTGCCTTTGCTAAATAAAAACATTGATTTGCTGCTTTTGTATTCTCCATTGCAGGAAAATAATGACTTTAAGCAAGAAATGCATGATTTTGCATGTTGTGCAGTGAGGCCGGAGGAACTGGTTATAAAATGTGAAGAAACTTTTGGATGTGATGTTTATAAAGAAAAACGGATAACAATGTTGGATCGGTTTTTCCAGCCTACGGATGATACATGCCTGGAAGGCTTTATAGAGGCGTTGCAAATGGATATACAAGGACAGGAGACAGGTGAGTATGAAAAAAATATCATGTGATATAGAGGAAAAAAAGTATCAGAATGTTTTTTGGTTTTTGTTAGATGGATTGCGGCCTGATTTCCTGAATCTTGGCGAAACCGGAAAGAAAAGAAACTTTATTGACCAAATACTTTTAAGGGGAAGCGTGTTCACTCATGTGGTCACGGCCAATGCCGGTACGCACACATCCATGCATTCTATTTTTACTTCCCTGTTATCATCTTATAACGGAGCGGCAGGATGGTGTAAGAATGCATTGAGGCAGATTAACCAGGAAATATTTACAATTGCCGATTATTTTAGGTTATCTGGATACGAAACCTTTCGGTATTGTGATGCTTTTGGCGAGAGGACGGTGCCTATGTCCGGCTTTAACATATGGGAAACAAGCGGGTACAGAATTGGCAGGGTATTACAGAATACGAATCTGACAAGGACGGATAGGAGAAGACGGTTTATTGAAGATGTAAACAGGTGTAAAAAAAATAAATTTGTATATCATCACATTGAATTGCTGCATGAGTTGAATGGTGAATCCGGAACTTTCTGGACCAGCCAACAATATGCGGAAAACGTGATGATGACAGCAGGGGAATTTGAAAGGCTGTTTTATGAATATGAAATTTCGGAAGACGATCTTGTGGTTATTGCTTCTGACCACGGGGTGATTTTGGACAGGGATTATGTGAAGGATGATATGGAAAACGGAGACCGCCAATATGAAGAGTCTGTAAAAGCCTTTTTTGCGCTAATAGGAAAAGAGATTCCTGCACAATGCCTGACAGAACCGATTTCGTCATTAGACGAGGCGCCGACTCTTTGTCATTTGGCCCTGGGAAATCTATCCATACCAGGGCAGGGAAAAGACCAATATGATTATATTTTCAATGGGAAATATCAAGACAATATTTTCTTCAGGGAAAAGGCTACATGGGGTGGTTCCCATGAAATAGAGAGTCCTATGGAATCGGATCTTTTTTATGTCCGTGACGGCAGATGGAAGTATGTGTATGGGGTGAATGACCCAAGATGCGAGTGGCTGATGGACCTGGAAACATACGGAGACTACGAGGTAAATCTAAAAGAACAATATCCGGAGGTGGCTAAAAAATACCACAAAATACTGCAGGAAAAATATAGCGGGGCAAAGGATTTTTGTTATCAACCGAATATAGGATTCCGGAAGGCTGATATTCCTAAAATGTTTTCCGTGATCCTGCAAATGGAGCATGTGGAGGTGGGGACAATGGAATCCCTGCTGGACATGAGCGGGCCATATCACGAGTTGATAGCGCTGGAAACCGAAACGACCCTGCGCTTTCAGAATCAATATAAAGTACATCTTGTAAATAACCTTGACCGGAAAAGCATACTGGAAGCCTGCCATGGGGAGTGGCTTATATATATTACGGAAAACGGTGAATGGTCGGAATATTTTCTGTCGGATCTGTACCGTTATATGCAGTGTCATCGAAACAGGAACGTTAAGATCCTAGGTGGGCATTATACAGCAGTAAGAAAGGAGGAATCGGAAAATTTTACAGGAGTTACGCTGTATGAAGAACAGCAAGTCAGGGATATCAGATTCCTGCATAAAGAAAGGCCGGACAAAAAGTATATTTTGTTCGGATGCGGTTTGATTGGTAAGGAAGCAGCGGAGTATTTCGGGGCGCACAATGTGGCTTGTTTTGTGGATAACAATGCCGGAATGGTGGGACGTGAGGTATATGGGAAGAGGGTGATCTCATTTGCGGAACTGCAGGAAATTTATGGTGACTATATTATTGTCATCACCACAAAGACGGAATATGCTCGGGATATCAGCAGCCAGCTTGAAGGTACCGGAATCCATGATTACTTGCTGTTTGAAGAGTACGAAAGAAGCCGTCATGATTCCTGTTGGGAAAGCGGTTACCGGGTAAGCAAGCCGGAGGAAAGAAACTGGCAGGATCAAGTCGAGAAATGAGGGAAAAGGCGTGCGGGCATTGATATTAAATTCAGGGATGGGGAGCCGTATGGGAACGCTGGCTTCGGAACATCCTAAATGTATGACGGAAATTTCGCATAAAGAGACTATACTGAGCAGACAGCTCCGGCAGCTGAAAGAAGCAGGAATCAGGGAAGTCATCATTACCACCGGAAGGTTTGACGAGGTTCTGGTGCGCTATTGCCAGGAGTTAGAGTATGGTCTGGAAATTACATATGTGAGAAACGGAGAATACGACAAAACTAATTATATCTACTCTATTTATTGTGCAAGAAAATATTTGGATGGGGATATTTTGTTGCTGCATGGCGATTTGGTCTTTGAAGACGGCATTTTAGAGGATATGATCAATTGCCAAGAGAGCTGTGTAGCAGTCAATCCCAGGCAGGCATTGCCCAAGAAAGACTTCAAGGCGGTAGTAAGGCAGGGCAGAGTAACGGAGATCGGAATTGATTTATTCAGGGATGCGGTAGCGGCATGGCCATTATATAAACTACTTGGGTCAGATTGGGAATATTGGAAGGAGAAAATAGCGTATTATTGTGAGAATGACCGTAGGACATGTTATGCGGAAAATGCATTTAATGAAATATCTATGAAATTTAGGCTGGTGCCTTTTGACATAGGGGAAAGACTATGCGGTGAGGTGGATAATTATGAAGACCTGGTAACAGTATCTGCACGGATAAAGGAAATCGACAGCCGAATCGTATATATGTGCTTTTCTACGGATGTGCTGCACAGCGGGCATATTGCTTTGATCAGGAAAGCGGCGAAGCATGGGAAGTTGGTCATTGGCGTATTGTCGGATGCGGCGGTAATGGATTATAAGAGAATTCCGCTTTTACCATTTGATGAGAGAATGGTGCTGTTTGAAAATATTGCGGGTGTACATAAGGTTGTTGAACAGAGAACCTTGAGTTACAGGGAAAATCTGCAGAAATACAAACCTCATTACGTGGTACACGGGGATGACTGGCGCAGCGGTTTTCAAAAACCGGTTCGGGACGAAGTTGTCTCCCTGCTGGCGGAATATGGTGGCAGGCTGATAGAGTATCCTTATTCGGAGAATAAGAAGTATTGCGATCTGGAAAAGAGAACACGAAAAGAAGTTTCTTTGCCGGACTTCAGGAGAATGCGCCTGAAAAAGTGTATTGAGATGAAAAAGATGGTTGTTGTGATGGAAGCCCACAGTGGATTGACCGGCCTTATAGTAGAGAATAGCATGGTCTATCAGGACGGGGCACCGCGGCAGTTTGATGCCATGTGGCTGAGCTCTTTGTGTGATTCTACTGAAAAAGGGAAACCGGATATTGAACTTGTTGATATGACTTCCCGTTTTCGCACAATTGACGATATCATGGAGGTCACGACCAAACCAATCATTTTTGACGGGGATACGGGAGGGCTGGTGGAGCATTTCGTATATACGGTTAGGACGCTGGAGCGTATGGGAGTATCCATGGTAATTATAGAGGATAAGACAGGATTGAAGAAGAATTCCTTATTCGGGACACAGGTACCGCAGACCCAGGAGGATATAGAAAACTTCAGTAGAAAGATAAAAGCGGGAAAACGTGCGCAAAAAACAAAGGATTTTATGATATGCGCAAGAATCGAAAGTCTGATCCTGGAAAAGGGCATGGAGGATGCATTGCGCCGGGCATGGGCATATGTGGATGCCGGTGCAGATGCCATTATGATACATAGCAGGAAGAAAGATCCAGAGGAAATATTCACTTTTATTGACCGTTTTCGCAGTAAAAATAGCCATACTTTGTTAGTGGTGGTCCCTACATCTTTCCATTCTGTGAAGGAGGAGGAATTTAAAAGAAGAGGGGTCAATATTGTGATTTATGCGAATCACCTTACGAGGGCGGCGGTTCCGGCAATGCAGAGGGCAGCTAATGACATTTTAGAGTACCATTGCGCGATGGAATGTGATAAACATAATATGCCATTTGAGGAAATTATTAAATTGATTCCGGAGGAAGAAGTGTAGATTGAAAAATAAGTCTGATGACTTTATTTTTCAATCGGCAATTTGAGTCAGAGCCTCAAATATGCCCTGATCGC
>ERZ808040.1647-NODE-1647-length-14423-cov-54.936847_pt1 | contig 14423 bp, 12 predicted proteins | sample MGYA00380191_ERZ808040 | MGnify/ENA primary metagenome ERZ808040 (study PRJEB31490, sample SAMN06133395) | mouse gut metagenome | isolation source: J6 | host: mice | place: China: Chengdu | collected 2015-05 ... | reverse complement strand
ATGAGACTAACTTAATTAGGTCTATCACTCAGCGGGAGTGGTGCGACTTGAGTGTTATTTTTTAGAATTGGTATAATAACCTTAATAAAGCGTATTCATAAAACAAAACCATTAAAAGGAAGCTATGATTTTTATTAATAAAAATATCGAATTAAGTGATAAAGAGGTCGAGCTAAACCCCATGCGGGCACAAGGAGCAGGCGGGCAAAACGTAAATAAAGTGTCCTCTGCCATTCATCTGCGCTTTGATATCGCCGCATCAAGCTTGAGTGATGACTTAAAGCAACGATTACTTGATAGCAAGGACAGCCGTATTACTAAAGAGGGCGTGCTTATTATTAAAGCTCAGCAGCATCGCACCCAAGAGCGTAATCAGCTTGATGCTATAGAGCGTCTAAAAGACTTCATTTTGGCTGGAACTGAGGTTCAAAAAGCCCGAACTCCCACTAAGCCGAGCCGTAACGCCAAACGCAAACGTACGGATAGTAAAGTGCAACGTGGCAGAACTAAAGCGCTACGAGGTAAGGTCAATATCGAGTAGGTGTTTTGAGAATAAGTAGAGACGCTATGTGCTGAGGCAACAAAGAGTAGATTGTTTAGGGAATATAAAATGACACTCTGCATTGGTAATTTTTGACAGATTGCGGTATAACCAAGGTAGGCAGTTTGCTAAATAAATCAAAACACTCTTTTTAACCACAATAATCAGATATAGGTATTGCCTTGCGCCCACTTAACTTACGCCACTTACACCAATCAAGCTTAGCTAAACGATATTCTCTACTGGGCCTGCTATTGTTGTGTCTGTCGTTATGGTCATCGCCGGTTATGGCGGCTTGTGGTGCCGCTGATGGCAAACCAGTGAAGTTTGGCTCTTTGACTTGGGAGAGTGGTCAATTTATCTCCTCAGTATTGCAAATCATCGCAGAAGACGGTTATGGCTGTGATACTGAGCTGGTACCCGGTGCGGGGCCTGCATTAGAAACCGCATTGGCACAAGATGACATACAAGTCATTGGTGAGCAGTGGGTTGGGCGCTCACCGATTATGGAAGAGGCCATTGATGCTGGTAAGGCGGCAGTCATTGGCGATACCTTACAAGGTGGTGCTACTCAAGGCTGGTATGTGCCCAAATATGTGCTTGAGGACAACCCTGGATTAAAAAGCTATCAAGACCTGTCCAAGTACGCACATTTATTTACTGACCCTGAAAACCCTTCTAATGCAAGATTTTTAAACTGTCCCACGGGCTGGACCTGTGAGGTATTTAATACCCATCTGCTAAAAATACTGGTTTGACCACGCCAAATAGCGAGGGAATTAAATTTAACAACGTTCATCCTGGTACAGGGGCTGCCCTTGATGCTGAGATTTCCTCTGCCTTTGAGCAGCGTAGACCCTTGTTGTTTTATTATTGGCAGCCAACCGGCCTGATGGCGAAATATGACTTTGCTGAAATCCCGTTTGCCAAACATGATGAGCAGTGTTGGGATAAGCTGCTTGATGCCAATAGTCAGACGGATTGTGCTTCAGGCTTTCCGGTATCGAATCTGGGTATCGCTGTTTCCACCCCGTTTATAAATAACTATCCAGAGCTGGCCACTGTCTTTGAGAAAGTGCAATTTACGCCTGACACGTTAAATGGTGCTATCTTACAAATGAGTGAGAGTAAGCGCAGTGGAGAGGAACAAGCCAAGCTATTCTTGCAGCAAAATTCGCAGCTGTGGCAACAGTGGCTGACACCTGAGGCGGCACAAAATTTAGCCAACTCGCTGAATGTTTCTTTGGATGGTTCTGCGATTGATAGCAGTAATAACACTACGAATACTGCCGCCTTTAGCTGGTTTCCAGAATGGTCATTTGAAAATTAATTAAATCAGTCACTGAGCTATTTGGTACAAAACTTCGGTGATGTGTTTCGTTCGATTAGCAAAGTAACTTTAACCTATTTGCTACTGCCTATAGAAAGGCTGATGTATATCACACCGCCTTGGTTGATTATCGCATTGGTATCACTGCTTGGCTGGCTGGCAACCCGTAAGCTTTGGTTTGCAGCGACTTGTGGCATTGGACTGTTTTTAATTGGCGCATTTGGGCTGTGGCCAGCATTAGTACAGACCATGGCTCTACTCATTGTCTCAGTGATTGTGACCATGGTGCTGGGCATTTCTATGGGTATCTTGATGGCTGGTAGCAATCGCTTGCGCCGAGTGGTCACACCGGTACTCGATGTGATGCAGACCATGCCAAGCTTTGTGTATTTGATCCCGGTATTGATGCTATTTGGTATTGGTAAAGTACCGGCCTTATTTGCTACCGTCATTTATGCACTGCCGCCCTTAATTCGTCTAACCATGCTAGGTATCAAGCAGGTGCCAAATGAGATGATAGAGGCCGGTCGCTCCTTTGGTAGTAATCACAAACAGCTATTGATTTGGATTAAATTACCACAAGCGCTGCCCAGTATCATGGCCGGTATTAACCAAGCGGTGATGATGTCGCTGTCGATGGTGGTATTGGCCTCCATGATTGGTGCACCAGGGCTTGGCGAGGATGTGCTGCAATCGATTCAGACGCTAAATATTGGTCAGGGCTGGCAGGCAGGAACAGCGATTGTGATTATGGCAATTATTATTGACCGTATCACTCAAGCTTTTGGTCAAGGACGACGCGCGCGTGATGAGCTGCGTCATCAAAACAAGAACTAGATAATCTAGGCAGACAACAAGTATAAAAATAGAGTTTAAATACTAAAACCATTTATTTTTGATAAAAAGAATACCGCTATGAGCCACATTCGATTAGAAAACGTCAGTAAAGTCTTTGATGTCACTCCCAATGAAGCTGCGCAAGCACTGAAGCTCTTAGAGCAAGGCATGAGTAGTAGTGAGGTACGTGAGCAGACCGGCTATTCGGTGGGGCTGTATGATATCAATCTAAGCATTGAGGCCGGCGAGCTACACTGTGTTATGGGGTTATCAGGATCTGGTAAATCGACCTTAATTCGTCATATCAATCGCCTTATCGATCCCACAGAAGGCAAAATCTGGATAGATACTCAACACAGTGTGGGTACGCCTGATTATTTGGATAGCGCTGAGCAACTCTCAGATCAGCCCAATGTGATTAATGTGCTTAGCCTTAGCGACAAACCCTTACAGAAGTTTCGTCAAAACAACGTCAGTATGGTGTTTCAGCACTTCGGTCTGGTGCCACATATGACAGTAATTCAAAATGTGGCTTATGGACTACGGGTCCGTAAGATGCCCAAATCTGAGCGTCATGAGATAGCCCGTCACTGGCTGTATGGAGTCGGGTTAGAGGGCATAGAGAGCAGCTATCCTGATGAGCTGTCGGGCGGTATGCAGCAGCGAGTCGGCCTAGCACGTGCACTAGCCGTGGATACCCCGATTATCTTAATGGATGAAGCCTTCTCAGCGCTTGATCCGTTAATCAGAGGTCAATTGCAAGATCAGTTACTTGAGCTGCAGCATAAGCTGAATAAAACCATTGTATTTATTACCCATGATATTGATGAAGCGATTAAGCTGGGCAGCCGCATCAGTATCTTAAACGGCGGACGACTGGTACAAACAGGCACGCCGCAGCAATTGCAGGACAATCCTGCTGATGCTTATGTTGAGCGTTTTATGGTCGCCAGGGGGTAGTGTACTAGCGAATTAGAATATGTTTCAAACCCTAAGAGTTTTAATTTATGAGTAATTTACGAGTAAAAAGTTATGCAATTAGCAACTTAGTACAATAAAACTCATCTAATATTATCCGCATCACAAATTTCTCTTTGCAATAACCCTCGACAGTCACCATTATAGGTATATAGCCCAAAGGCTATAAATTCAAATAGCTTACGTAAAATAGCCTAAGCAAATAAAAAGGTTCTACATCTATGTCACACTCAGCCACTAACAATCGTGTTCATAAGCGTCCGCAACTAAAGCGCCTGGTACTATTGACCGGCTTTATTGTCGCCAGCGGTACCTTATTGCCTGCCTGCGGTAAGGTGGCTCAAGATAATGGTGCTAAGCCTACAGCCGAATCCTCAAATACAGGTATTACTGACAGCCGTGATATGTTACCTACCGAGGTGCTCAATCAACTAAACGGATTGCCGCAGCTGACACAAGGTTTAGGCAAGTCGGGTGCGGATGTTTTGGACTCTAATAAACCCACCTTAGTGAAATTTTGGGCAAGTTGGTGTCCGCTGTGCTTAGGCACGCTAGAAGAGACCGAGACGTGGCGCAAAGATGTCGCTTTTGAGGGGCTTAATGTAGTGACGGTTGCTAGCCCAGGCCATCTTAATGAAAAAGAGTCAGCAGATTTTACTCAGTGGTACGCGGGCGTGCAGACAGATTATCCTAAGCTGCCAGTGTTGATTGATAATTCAGGCAGCTTAATCAAACAGCTAGGCGTACAAGTCTATCCAAGTTGGGCCATTTTAGATAAAAAAGGCAATTTGGTGCGCCTGATAAAAGGGAATCTAACTACAGAGCAGGCGTATGCACTGGCAGAAAACGCAGAAAATGACTTTGCTGACCTCAAAAATAGCAAAGCCAAACCAGCTCAAGCAGGGGCTGATAGTACCCAAAGTGCCAAATCTGAAACACCTAATAGCAAAAATGGTGTCTATTACAATTCAGAAGGCGCACCGATTAATACCAAGACCATTTATTTGGCTGGTGGCTGCTTCTGGGGTTTAGAGGCTTATATGGAGCGGGTTGATGGGGTAGTGGATGCCATCTCCGGCTATGCCAATGGTAATCCGAAACTGACCGACCCAAGCTATGAGCAAGTGATTGCCGGCTCTGGGCATGCTGAGACCGTCAAAGTGGTCTATGATGCGGATAAAATAGATTTAGAAACGGTTTTAAAGTACTATTTGCGGGTTATTGATCCGACCAGCCTAAACAAACAGGGCAATGATCGAGGTGTGCAATATCGCACCGGTATCTATTATACGGATGCGGCCGATAAAGCGGTGGCTGAGCAAGCACTTGAAAATGTAGCCTCAAAATATAGCAAGCCGATTGTGGTAGAAAATAAGCCACTACAAAACTTCTCATTAGCCGAAGAGTATCATCAAGATTACTTAGCCAAAAATCCCAATGGCTATTGTCATATTGATTTAAGCCTAGCTGACGATAAGATTCAATCGACCCGTAAAACGATTAAGCTGGCGCCTGCTAATACGGTAGCTGAAGCGTTAGATCCAAAACGTTACGCCAATTTTGATAAAAATGCGTTAAAAAACACCTTGACCAAGTCGCAGTATGACATCACTCAAAAGGCAGGTACCGAGCGTGCCTTTAGCCATGAATACGACCATTTATTTGCCCCAGGTATCTATGTAGATGTGGTCAGTGGTGAACCGTTATTTTTATCGACCCACAAATACGATTCGGGCTGTGGTTGGCCAAGCTTTTGGCAGCCGATTGCACCTGAGGTGATTACTGAGCATAAAGATACGGCGTACAATATGGTGCGCATTGAAGTTCGCTCACGGGTGGCAGACTCGCATTTAGGTCATGTGTTTAATGACGGTCCAAAAGATAAAACGGGTCTGCGCTATTGTATTAATGGTGGTGCATTACAGTTTATACCAGTAGATAAGATGCCGCAGTCAGGCTATGGCGTGTTTGTCGATCAAGTGGCCGTAAAATCCGTCAAATAAACAAAGAATTAGCTCATCGGTCCAGTGCCCATTCAAAGCGATATAAGAAATACAAGAAACTGATTTATGAATTTGTCCTTTAAACGTTTACAAACCGACTCACTGCTAGTGTTGTCGGTCTTTATTGTTGCATCTTGCGGTTTAGCCTATGAGCTGATTGCCGGAGCGCTGGCAAGTTATGTGCTAGGCGACTCGGTGTTACAGTTTTCTACCATCATCGGCACCTATCTGTTTGCAATGGGTATCGGCTCACATCTATCAAAGTATGTCCCCGAGGACAAGGTATTACAGCGCTTTATCGAGATTGAGGTGTTGGTTGGATTGATTGGTGGCTTATCTGCCATTGGGTTATTTCTGGCCTTTGCTTGGCTACCAACTTTTAAGACCATTTTATATGCACTGGTGGTGTGTATCGGTACTTTGGTGGGTATGGAAATCCCCTTGGTAATGCGAATTTTCAACTCACAAAAACAAGCCTTCCATGAGCTGGTGAGCCGAGTACTTACCTTTGACTATCTGGGAGCTTTAGCGGTCTCCTTGCTGTTTCCTTTGGTGATGGCACCGATGCTTGGTCTGGCCAGATCGGCAGTATTGTTTGGTATATTGAACGTGTTGGTAGCAGGTTGGACGGCTTGGCACTTTTATCCCAAGGTCGCTGTCATTAATACTGAAGGGCTAGATGCCAGTGAACAAAAACAGCAACGCGCAAATCATGCCAAGATAAGAAGTCGATTGATTGTCCGTATCTTGGTGGCAATGGTTTTGCTATTGTCAGGCTTAATTTTTGCCGATCGCTTAGTGGGGTTTTCGGAACAAAAGTTATTTAAAGCCCCAGTTGTTTTTGCCACAAACTCTCCTTATCAGCGCCTAATTGTCACTGAAAAAAGTGGTCATTTGCAGCTATTTTTAAATGGCAATTTACAGTTTTCTACCCGAGATGAATACCGATATCATGAAGCTTTAGTGCATCCGATTATGCAAAAGCTTAGCGATAGCACCCGAGCCACTAAACCAGAATTAAAGGTGCTTATCTTAGGCGGCGGTGATGGAATGGCAGCTCGTGAGGTCTTAAAGTATGAAGCAGTCAATGATATTACTTTGGTAGACTTAGATCCTGAAATGACGCAGTTTTTTGCTGAGGCACCGCGGTTTAAAAAACTCAATAATAACTCGTTAAACAGCCCCAAAGTGAGTGTGATAAACGCGGATGCTTATAAGTGGCTTGAGGGGAGTAATGAAGTCTTTGATGCCATTATCATCGATTTACCGGATCCTTCCCACTATAGCTTAGCCAAGCTGTATTCTGAGCCTATGTATCATATGGTTAAAGACCATTTGACCGCAGAAGGGCTGATGGTGGTGCAAGCTACTTCGCCTTATTATGCGCCCAAATCCTTTTGGTCCATTGACAAGACGCTACAGGTTTCAGGGTTTAAAACCACTCCCTATCATGCTTATGTTCCCTCCTTTGGGGAGTGGGGGTTTATCGTGGGTAGTCCGAACACGACCTTTGTTGCTCCCACGCATTATGAGTTGCCCATGGCATTTTTAACCCCCTCTGTGAGCCGTGAGATGTTCACTTTTCCGCCCGATATGCAGCCGATAGAGGTTGAGCCTAATACCTTAGATAAGCAAATATTGGTGCATTATTATGTGCAAGATTGGTCCGACGAGTAGCGACTTTAACCAGGTTTTTCAGGGTTATGGCCGAAGGTATTAATAAAAAAGCAGTAATAAAAAATAAGTGAATAGATGAGAAATAGCCTAAGCAGTAAAAACAATCTTAGCCCAGTACCTAGTAGCCCAACAACTGGTAAACATATCTTGGCAGAATTTTGGCAGTGTCAGTGTGATCCACAATTATTAACCAGTACCCAGCCTTTGCTCAGCCTGTTAACCCAAGCGGTGGAGCAGGCAGGACTGACTTTAGTAGGCCATGCAGTACATGAGTTTGAGCAATATGAGGTTCAGAAAGATAATGAGAGTGATATTAATTTAAAGCAGCTGAATCAAGACACTGCACCTGCTCAGACCAGTGGTGTGACCTTGACCTTATTACTTGCCGAATCTCACCTATGCTTGCACACTTGGGGCGAGTATCAAACGGTGACGATGGATGTGTATGTCTGTAACGTAGCCAATGAAAATAGCTCTAAAGCCGATGCGTTATTTAATGCCTGTTTGCAGTTATTTCAGCCCAAGCAACATCATGTAAATAGTGTGTCACGTCAGCATCAGATTCCCAACAACTTTCAACACTAAATTATTGAAATTACTCTATTATGTAATAGAGGAGTTATGCGTTGAAATAAACTTAGTAAACAGATTTGCTTAAGTTTAAACGGCAGTGTTAAGCTGTGAGCTATTAAACCCTTTATAAGTACAAAGCTTAGGACACAATACAAGATGCAAAATATTGACAGTTTGCAGACCGAACTACTTTACTACGCTTTCTATTTTGGTGGCAGTGTGGTGATGTTGGTTTTATTTGCCATTATTTATATGGCCATTACTCCTTATGATGAGATTGCGCTTATTCGTAAAGGCTCAGGTGCAGCCGCCCTAAGCTTTGGCGGAACCATTATTGGTTTTTCATTGCCCCTTGCGGCTAGTGCCATTTATAACACGGGTTTTTTACCGTTTGTCATCTGGAGTGTGGTGGCGATGCTGGTACAAATTGCCGGTTATTTTGTCATGGTAAAAGTCATTGGTAATGTGCCAGAGCATATTAGGCTTAATAATATGGCCGTAGGCGGATTGCTAGGTATAAGTGGCTTGGTGCTGGGTATTATTAATGCTGGTATCTTGTCATAACCCCTTAAAAATCAAACATAAAAAATTTATACAAATTAATATAAAGGATAAAGATCATGGGTCTTAGAAGTTTTATTAAAAAGCAATTTATCGATGCCATCGAATGGGATTGGCAAGATGACGACGTACTTATGTGGAAGTTTCCTATGGCGGATAATGAAATCCAAAGTGGGGCTTCTTTAACGGTACGTGATGGCCAAGTCGCGGTATTTATTAACGAAGGTCAAATTGCCGATGTCTTTACCGCTGGCCGTTATGAATTGACCACCGAAACCTTACCAGTGATGACCAACTTAAGAAACTGGCGTATGGGTTTTGACTCTCCTTTTAAGTCAGACGTGCTGTTCTTTAGTACTCGTTTGCAACAAGGCCGTAAATGGGGTACCACGCAGCCAGTAACAGTACGTGACTCAGATTTTGGCATGGTTCGTCTACGTGCTTTTGGCATGTATTCCTACAAAATTAATGATGTGACGCAGTTTTATCAGACCATTACCGGTATGAATGACAGCTATCGTGCTGAGCAAATTGAGCCGCAGCTACGAAACCTGATCGTTTCAGACTTAGCCTCCGGTCTGGGTCAAAGCCAAATACCTTTTATTGATTTAGCAGCCAACCAAGGGTTAATGGCTGATGAAGTTAAAAAAGCACTACAACCTGATTTTGCTAAATATGGCTTGTCAGTTGAGTCTTTTGTGGTTGAAAACGTGTCGCTACCAGAAGAGCTTCAAAAAACTTTAGATAAGCGTATTTCAATGGGCATGATTGGCGATATGGATGCCTATACCCGTTATCAAGCAGCAGAAGCTATTGAACATGCAGCCAAAAATGAAGGCGGCATGGCAGGTATCGGTGCAGGGCTTGGTGTGGGTATGAATATGGGGCAGGTGATGAGTGAGGCGATGGCGCCAAAAGCTCAGCAGCCACAACAAAACCAACAACCACAACAGGCAGCTCCAGAAGCAGCTCCGGTTGACTTCACCGCTAAGCTTAGCCAACTAAAAGGGCTACTAGATCAAGGGCTGATTAGCCAAGAAGATTATGACGAAACAAAAATTAAGATTTTAACTCAGCTGTCTCAATGATTGATAAATCCAACCCGTCTTATAAAGGCAATCCGCCTGCGCCCAAGCTACCAAGTAACTTCAATGTTTTGACGTTCACGGCGGCTTGCCCCTCTTGTGGTGCGCCGGTAGAGTTTGCCTCCCCAGGCTCTGTGATGGCAGTATGTGAATACTGTCAGACCACAGTGCTGCGTGAAGGCGATGCGCTGGTGGCTCAAGGCAAGCAGTCGCTTACCATTGAAGATTACTCACCACTACAAATCGGCAGTATCGGTCATGTGGATGGCAGTGATTTTGCCGTAATTGGTCGGGTGCAGTTGCAATATGGCCAAGGCGTGTGGAACGAGTGGTATCTACAGTTTGCTGATGGCCGTATTGGTTGGCTAGCAGAAGCGTTAGGCTTATATAGTTTAACTTTAGGAGAGGGTGAGCAAACCAATCTACCAGCCTATGATGATTTATCGATTAATGACACTATTAGCTTTAATGGAATAAATTATCAGGTCAGTGACAGACGCGATGCCTATGCTATTGCTGGTGAGGGCGAACTACCTTTTGTGGTTGGTCAAGGCTGGCAGACGTGGGTTATTGATGCTCAGTATAAGCGTGAGCGTATTAGCTTAGATTATGCAGAAGAAGGTCCAGATTCTTCCCCGATAGTGCATCAAGGGCAAGCTATAGAGTTTAATGCACTGAATATGCAGCTGCTCAAAGATGACAGGCAGCTAAATGAGCAGGTCAGTGTCAATCAAGCGGGGGCACTCGGTCAAAGCGGCGCATCTGAAAAATCATCAGGCGATGCTATTAAGATTAGCAAAATTGAGTGTCCTAACTGTGGCAGCCCGATACCTTATGTGGCAGGGGCAACTGAATACTTAGTGTGTCCTGCGTGTCATAGTGAAAGCAAGCTGACGGGTGGTACTGCTGAGCTGATTGCTATGCACTCGACGATGCAACACTTTGACAGCAGCTTACCGTTAGGGGCAAAAGCTCGTATTCCTGCAGAAGATATTATTGGTGTTAGTGAGTTTGCTTTAACCGATACAGAACAAGCGGCTGCCGCGCAAGGCTATCATGATTATGTGGTCATCGGTATTATGCGCTTACAAGAGGTGGGAGAATTTGCCTCTTGGACGGAATATCTACTCTATAGCTTAACAGATGGCTTCTTATGGCTGTCTGAAGAGTCGCGAGGTTGGTTTGTCGCGCGCGTATTAAGTGAGATGCCGGTCTCTGAACGCGGCGGGCTACACTATGATGATAGGCAGTGGCGCCAAGTTGATAGTGGCTATCGCAATCGAGTAACTTTTGCGATGGGCGCGTTTAACTGGCAAGTTAAAACCAATGATAGCGATCTGTTAATCGACTACACCTCTGGTGATGAGGTGATTACCTCTGAACAGACCGAGCGTGAGATTACCTATACCCATGCTAAGCCCTTGCCTTATAGCAAGCTTGAACAGTGGTTTGGTAGCTACCTTCAGCCTGAAGGTGCGCAAGATGTGCATAGTGGGTTTAGTGGAGAGGGCAGTCTTAAAAAAATGCTCACTTGGCATGCTATCTTGCAAGTTGCAGTATGGCTGCTGGCAGGCGGCTCGATTATCGTCGGTATTATCGGCGCTATTTTAATTTATATTATCTACTTTAGAGCCAGTGAGTCTGAGAAAGCTTATGTGAGTGAAGAGGTAGAAACTGGACCCTTTAATTATCATTCAGCAGGCACTCAAGGACTCTCTGTTGTGGTCATATCCTTGGCGCTGATTGTCAGCTTCATGATGGGCATAGCTTCGACACCTTCACCAACGGGCCCTAATCCTGATGAAGAGTCTGCCACACGAGGTGGTGGGGGTATTATCATTATCCCAGGCGGTATGGGCGGTGGAAATAATAATGGTAGTAGTGGTCGTACTGGGTATAGCTCAGGTGGCGCTCATAAATAAAAACTTAATGGTTGTAAAAAGACCCTGCATTAAATGCAGGGTCTTTTTTGTTTAATACCCAACAACCGCAGCATCCACTTGTCTTGGATCGGTGGCACCGTACTTACCTTTTGGCGTCACCATAATTGACTGGGTCGAGCCCATAGTAGCTTTGGGGCTGATGGTATGGCCCATAGATTCAAGCTTGTTAACTGTGTCTACACTCAAGGCTTTTTCAATACGAATTTCATCAGGCATCCATTGGTCATGGATACGCGGTGCATTAGTGGCTTCAGCGATATTCATATCGTGGTCGATGACATTAGAGATGATTTGAGTAACTGTGGTGATAATACGGCTACCACCTGGACTACCGGTCACGATGTAAGGCTTGCTGTCTTTGAACACAATGGTTGGGCTCATAGATGACAGCGGGCGCTTACTAGCAGCAACGGCATTGGCTTCATTGCCTAGCAGTCCATATGCATTGGCAGTACCCGGCTTAGCTGAGAAGTCATCCATTTCGTTATTTAGTAAAATGCCTGTGCCTTCAGCAACCAAGCCTGTGCCGTAAGAGAAGTTTAGAGTATAGGTATTGGCAACTGCATTGCCGTATTTATCAATAATTGAGAAGTGAGTGGTTTCATCGCTTTCATAAGGCACTGGGTTGTCAGGCTTGATTTGGCTGGCAGGTGTGGCTTTATTGGGGTCGATTTTAGCGCATAGCTTTTGGGCATAAGATTTAGAGGTAATACCCGATAGTGGCACGTCAATAAAGTCCGAATCACCTAAATACTCTGCACGGTCGGCATAAGCCAACTGCATCGCCTCTGACATCAAGTGAATGGTCTGGGCACTATTTTGCCCATAGTCTTTAAGCGGATAGCCTTCTAAGATATTGAGTATCTGCACAATATGAGCACCACCAGAGGAGGGCGGTGGCATTGAAGCAATCTCATAGCCACGATAGGTATCGCGTACTGGCTCACGCATGATGGCCTTGTAGTCTGCAAAATCTTGCATATTCATAATACCGCCTGCGTCATTAACGGCTTTGACAATTTGCTCAGCAGTTTTACCTTGATAGAAGCCGTCTTTGCCTTGAGACGCAATTAGCTTAAGTGACTTAGCCAGTTCAGGCTGATATAGGCGCTCACCAACCTCGTAAGCGCTGCCATCGGGCTTAAAAAACACCTTAGCGGTGCTTGGCCATTTTTTGAGTCTATTCTCTAGCGCATTTAACGAGTCAGACAGGCCTGGAGTAACCTCAATACCATTTTCAGCCAAATCAATCGCCGGCGCCATGACTTTGTCTAGCGGCATACTCCCAAACTGTTCAAGAGCAGTGACTAAGCCTGCCACAGTACCAGGTACGCCAACAGCAAGTCCATGATAGCGAGACAGCTCGGAGTCTGCCTCACCATCTGCCCCTAGATACATGTCTTTGTGCGCTTTTAGCGGGGCTTTTTCACGGTAATCCAGAGCTACGGTTTTACCTGTCTTGGCATCATAAATCATCATAAACCCGCCACCACCAATATTACCGGCTCGTGGTAGTGTGACTGCCAAAGCAAAGCCAACGGCAACGGCAGCGTCGACTGCATTACCGCCGTCCTTTAAAACTTGCAGGCCGATTTCTGAAGCAAGAGCTTCTTGAGAGGTCACCATACCATTCTGTGCCCAAAGCGGATGATGAATGGCATCGGGTGAAAATATAGCAACGTCTGCTGAAGATTGGCTTTGCGTTGCCGCCTGCTTCTGTGATGAACTAAGCGCTTTATAGGTTTTAGTTTCAGATATCTCTAACGGCTTTACTTCAGCGCTGGCCAGCGTGGCCAGACCTAGAGTTAAACTAAGTAAAGTAGTAGTGGTCAGTTTTTTCGCCAATACAGCAGATAGGCCAACCTTTTGATTCCCTTTATTGCTTACCATAGTGCGTCCTCACTTCCTTGTTGAGTGGCCTGGGTTATACCAAATTAATAACTCTTATTTTGTAGGCGTTAGAAACGCTCAACATATTGTTTATATAAAGACTCTGCATGTGATAGCGAGGCTGGGTTGTTCAGCATAGCCTTGATTTTGCTCGCAGATTCTTTGTCACCCGTCAATTTTGATAACACATAGTATCTTTCAAGTGCTACGGGCTGAGTGACTTTTAAATTGGAAATAAGCTTGTAGATTGAGTTTGGTTTGGTGTATTCGGTCTTAAATGAGCCTTGATAATCATTAAAAATAACAAACAGCTGAATATCATCCACCAGCTCTGGATATAGCGTGGCATCTTTGGCTTTTAGAATATTTTTAAGGGTCGAAGATACATCGCTTCTGGCGTTATCAATTGAATAATCAAAGTACTGATAAATAGACTGAGTGTCAGGATTAAAGGATTTGGCATCTTGCATCAAGCCGTTTAGACCCTGTTTGAAACGATTGATATCAGTGATAACAGCAGTATTAGAATTGGCTTGTGATGCGCCAGTATTTTTAACGCTGGTAAAGATAAGCAACTGATTATAATCTCTTGCAGCTTCCTTATCGCCAAGTTTTACGGCAGCCTGTATATGCGAGGCATGTAGCTTCAGATAGTCGTCTTTAGATTCTGGTAGTTCATAAGCACCACGCAAAGCATTGCGTAGCAGTTCAGCCATAACCATATGCTCGTCAGCTGTCAGCTTACCACTGGTTTGATACTTGTCTTTTAGGGCAGTGTATCTATCAATAGAAGGCTGCTTTTCACGCTCAGCAGTACGCTGTTGCTTTGCTTCATCAATGGCCATCAGTGCTGAATTACAGCCAGTAAGAGCGACAGTTGATACTAATAAAGTTGATAGTATAAATTTCTTTTTCATTATTTCTTCTTCTTTATCACCAGTCGCCGTAAAACCACCCACTTCAGGGGGTGGATATAAGGCGACACACACTGTCGTAAGAAGTCGT
>ERZ808040.1646-NODE-1646-length-14431-cov-5.698760_pt1 | contig 14431 bp, 10 predicted proteins | sample MGYA00380191_ERZ808040 | MGnify/ENA primary metagenome ERZ808040 (study PRJEB31490, sample SAMN06133395) | mouse gut metagenome | isolation source: J6 | host: mice | place: China: Chengdu | collected 2015-05 ... | reverse complement strand
TTTTGTACAACCGTATTTTTGCAGTGACGTTTGATGAGAATTTTGCGCGGGCGACGGGGCTCAGGGCGGGGTTCTACAATAATTTAATCGCGGTGATTACGGCGGTGATTATTGTGCTTGCGATGAATCTGGTGGGCTCGCTTTTGATTTCAGCGCTGGTTATTTTTCCGGCATTGTCTGCGATGCGCGTGCTTCAGAATTTTAAGGGAGTAGTAGTCTATGCCGCCGTATTGTCCATAGGGTGTGCGCTGGCAGGAATTGTGCTGTCCATTCTTTTCTCAACCCCTGTCGGCGCAACCATTGTGGCGGCACAGATCGTTGTCTTTTTTGCCAACTGTCTGATTGGAAAGCTGGCAAGATAGGATTTTAAGAGCAGAAGATTACTGGTCGTTGAGCACGGAGGAGAGCTGGCTGATGCCGCTGTTGACATCTTCCATATATTTAAGGATATTTTCGACGCCTGCTGCCTGCTCCTCGGTGGAGGCGCTGATGTCTGTTGTGTTCTGCACAGATTCCTGTGAGATGTCCTCCACGCTCTGCATTGCCTGCTGCAAGCGGTCTTTGATGGTGATAATGTTTTCAAGCTCTTGTCTTAAAAGGTCGGTGACGGCAATCACTTCCTCGGAGGAGGTCAGCATATTCCTAAAGATTTCAATGGTATGCTCGAGCTTCTCATTGGATTCCATGGCAATGACCGTGTTGTTGTCAATGACCTTGTTGATCTCTGCCACGCTCGAAATGACGTCCTTTAGGATGGTGTCAATCTTGTGGGTAGCTGATGCGGATTCTGAGGACAGGGAGTTGATCTCGTCTGCCACCACCGCAAACCCTTTGCCGGCTTCACCGGCTCTTGCTGCCTCGATGGCTGCATTGAGGGCAAGAAGATTTGTCTGTTTGGCAATCTGGCCGATGCTCTCGATAATCTCTACGATTGAGCTGGATTTCTGCGCCAGCAGTGTCACGCCCTCAGACGCTGTATTCGTGGAGGAGATATTTTCCTCAAACTTCTTGGAGAGCTCACGGATGGCATTGATGCCTTCATCATTCTTTTCTTTTAATTGTTTGATATTCTCCATGGTCTGTACGACGCGGTCCTCAGAGTTGACAATCTTGTCGTTCAGGTCATTAAATATCTCAAGGCTGCCCTTTACTTGGTCGATCTGAAGGTTTGCGCTGGTAGAAATCTCTGCGGTGGAGGCGGCGATACCCGAGGTACTCTGCTCAAAATCATGCAGTGCATCATAGATTCTGGTGGAGGACTGCTGCAGCTCGCCCACTGCCGTTTTGACATTCTGCAACAAGGATTGCTCTTCCGTTTCCTTTTTCTCCACAGCGGAGAACAGTGCATGTGCCCGCACGACGATAAACACAGCGACAACGATCGCGAGCGCATAGACCATCCAGATAAAAATCCAGATCGAAAGCGTGTACATGGCAAAATATGCCTTGGGGAACAAAATCATTGCAAGTATATTTGCAATGAGGGTGGAGGCGGCACAGACTTTGATGACCGACAGATTATAATACGGCACTGCCATAAATAAAATCAGAAAATAGGCTTCCACCATCGCACCGAATACGGCAGGTGTGCCGACGACGATGGTCGCGGCGCTCATGACGGGCAGAATGGAAATATAGAGGTATTTGGCGTATTTGCCAAGTGCCTTCTCAAATAACTTGATGAGCAGGCTGCACCCGATCATGGACAGGGCAAAGGCATCCCGCGTCTGCCCGCCGTTGAATAACAGCACATACACAAAAGCGACAACTGGTATGATGTCCATAAATATGAACATGATGAGGTTCATCTGTTTTTCCTCATTTTTTAATACTGCTAGATTCATATAAACACCTCTCTCTAAAAAATATGTACAATCAAGCGGGGAAAAAAGCATTTCCCGAAACTAGTGGCAAGTGCACTGGCTGTAACATATTGATGACATTACTATAATACCTTTTTTACCTTATTTGTCAATTTCTTCTTAATATAGTGACATTTTTTGTATAATATCGTAATTAATGCACAAAAAAATCAGCGACTATAACCGTCGCTGACCAAATTATTTCTTTTTATTTTTGATAATCTTGAAAATACTAAAGCCGGCCACTATGACAAAGGCAATAGTGAGGATTAAGTCAAGAGCCTCGTACATTTCTTTATACCTCCAATCTGTATTCTTTTGACATTATTTTAGCATATCTGCGCAAATATTACAACATTTATTATAAAACAAGTTTCCAGTACTTTCCAAAAAATATATTACAATTCAAATTTCAGGCGATTTATATAAAACTTTGTTTATTTGAATTACATTTAAAAAGAAGAAGGAGTCATGGAAAAATTACTTTTGACATAATATTTATAGAGTCCTATCTATGTGGAGAGAAGCTATGAATGCGAAATATGGGAATGTCACGACAAAAATCCTGACAGTTCTGCTGGTGCTGGCAATGGTCATGGTGGCAAGGGAATCGGCGCAGTTTGTGAGTACGCTGGAGGAGAATGCGAGAAGAACATTTCACAAAAACGGTGAGGAGATCACAATTGTGGTGGACGCTGGGCATGGTGGTATCGATCCCGGAAAGATTGGCGTAAACAATGCGCTCGAAAAGGATATCAATCTGGCAATTGCCTTGAAGCTTGAACGCAATCTCAAGGAAAATGGAATCCGCGTCGTGATGACCAGAACAGATGACAATGGTTTGTACAAGGCAAACGACAGCAACAAGAAGGTGCGCGACATGAAAAACCGTCTGGAAATTATCGAGGAGGCAAAGCCGGCGCTGGCGGTCAGCATTCATCAAAACAGTTATCCAGACCCCTCCGTGAGCGGTGTTCAGGTATTTTATTATAAGGATTCTGTCAAGAGCAAAGAGGCGGCGGAGACCATGCAGGCGCAGATGATTCAGACGCTCAAGCCGTCGAAGGAGCGCGTGGCGAAGGAGAATGGGAGTTATTATCTGCTCAAAAAGACATCGGTGCCGATTGTGATTGTGGAGTATTGTGTTTCAGACAGACAAACCAGTTTATAGTTACAATCTTTTGTATATCATTCATTTTTCGATAGGAATGCTGATTTTTAGGCATTCCTATTGTAAATTTCATCAAATAAATCCTTTGACTTCCAAGTGATTTCAATGGAATCCGGAGAATTTACAACGACTTTACTTACAAATAGATCAACAGCATTCTGAGTTAGGGTTTTTAGTCTGGTTATTTCCAGAAGCGACTCTGACTCAGTTTTTTTCTGTGCGGATTCTATGGTGTATAATTTTTCTTCTATTTCACCCCTTTCCGAGTCAAGCTCATTGTTTGCAGATGATATAGCATCTTTTTGTTTGACAAATTGTTCCCGGCTTATGTTCCCCGTTCTGAATTCCTCGTAGAGGCGGGGAACTTTCCCCTTATTCTGTTCCAGCAGCCGTGAAATTGCCCGCAGTCTGCTCTGAAGCTTTTCTTTGTCAGACTTTGGGAGAGGCATCTGTTTGTCCAAAATAAGCTGAACCTGAACCTGCAGCGGGCGAAGCACCTGTTCTTTTAGTAATTCGTCCTTTATGGAATGTAAGCTGCATGTACCGCCGCCTGAAGGTCTTGCATGGGGACAATAATAAATCGCATCAATACGGGAATGACGTGTATGTACTTCATGTTTCAGCCTGCAACCACAATGACCGCAGTAAATCTTCTGGTAAAACAGGTTTTCATTCTTTTGCCGGTTGTCAGTGCGTACAGTCTTGCGATTGCGGATAATATCAGCTGCCTGAAGGAATGTATCCCTGTCAATAATAGCTTCATGGGTATCCCTGACAATCACATGGTCTTCCGTTTTCTGCCGCTTGAACTTTCTGCTGCCCACTCCTTTTACCTGAACGCGGTTATTGACGGTCGCTCCCGTCATGGTCTCATCCTGAAGGATTTTTGTGACCTGTCCTGGCTTCCAAAATTGAGACCTCAGTTGGTCTTCTGTGAAACCGCCGCATTGAAAGCCGTAAAGTTTGTGCAACCTCTGTGCAGGGGTAGGAATAAGAAGTTCATTTAACCATTGTGCAATCTTAACTGGCTTCCATCCAGAAAGCGTCAGGCGAAATATTTCTTTTACAACTTCTGCAGATTCAGGATCAACCTCCAGCTTGTGCCGGTCACAGTGCCGGCCATCGCCGCCACGGGAAATAATATATCCGTATGGCGGTTTTGCTGCTACAAAGTCCCCGCGTTTCTGTTGTATCTTCTTGATGCTCTTTACTTTGGATGACAGATCCTTGCTGTAATAGTCATAAATTACATTTTTGAACGCCATTTCAAGTCCGGGTGTATTACCAATATACTCTGAGCTGTCAAAGGAATCATTGATGGCTATGAAGCGTATTCCTATTAAAGGAAAAACCTGTTCAATATAACAGCCAGTTTCGATATAGTTCCGTCCAAACCGTGACATGTCCTTTACAATAATGCCACCTATCCTGCCCTCGGACACCAGTTGAAAAATTTCCTGAATTGCAGGCCGTTCAAAATTTGTACCGGAATAACCGTCATCCAGAAATTCCCTTATGTTCATCTGCCTCAGCTCAGGCTTTGATTCAATATAGCTGTGTATCAGCCGCCGCTGGGCACTGATGCTGGTGCTTTCATCCTTCAGGACATTCTGCTTCAAGTCAAAATCTTCATCGGATACCCTCAGATAGCAGGCAAGGATATTGTCATTGCTTTTCATTGCAGCACCCCGCTTTCCCGGAACTTAAGTATAGGTTCTATTTCATCCCGATATTTGAAGACAACTTCAAGTGTTTTGGAATCGTAGACATAAATTTTGTCAACTAACCTATGTAAAAGATCCTTTGACAAGAAATCGCCTTCGTAGAATTCCAATAGAAGCCGGATGTATGGGTTATGTGGGGAAAAGCGCACTTTCAAGCGTTCAAGGGTGGATTTCAGTTCTAATGCCAATTCCATCTGCTTTTTCAGAAGGCAGACAAGAGTTTCCTGTATTTGTTCCTCTTTGATGCTGATGATTGAACATTTTGAGTAGTCCGCATCCCTTTGTGAAATAGTGGTATAACGATATTTCATGCCATGCTTTTCATAATAGTTCCGTGTGCGGTACATCTTGAGTCCTGTGTTCCCGCTGTAAACCAATCCGGCAAAAATATCATCCGGCGAATCAATATCTGAATGACAGTAACGGCTTGCCCTGTTTTTTTCCAGCTCCTGTATACAAATACGCTGGACCTCAAAGAATATTTCACGGCTTATGATGGCCTCATGGGTATTTTCCGTTATTATCCAGTCCTCATAAGGGATATTCTTGATTTTGGTAAGGTTTTTAGAGAGGTTTTTCCTCTTTTTCCCCATTGCCAGATCCCCGGTATAAGTGCGGTTGCTTAGGATGACTTTAACGGTAACGCCCTGCCAGATGCTGTTTTCGTAACGCGGAGCTTTTACAGCGCCTGCCAGAAACTGATAACGCATTGGTGCTGCAATATTGCTTTCATTCAAGAGCCGGGCAATTTGAAAATTTCCCATACCTTCAAGTTTCCATTGAAAAATCTGCCGTACTGTAGGTGCTGTTTCCTGATTGACAATCAGGTGGTGTGGGTCAGCCGGATCTTTGCAGTAGCCATAAGGCGGCACATTCCCGTAATATAATCCGTTTTTCCGTTGGATTTCTTTTGCAGTAAATATCTTGCGGGAGATGTCTTTTGCATAGGCTTCATTCACGATGCCTTTGATCATGGTGTCTAACGGCTGAAGGGCACTGCTTTCCAACTGTTCTGAGTCATAGTTGTCATTGACCGCTATAAAGCGGACTTTTAAGACAGGAAACACCATTTCAAGGTAATTTCCGGTTTCTATATAGTTCCTTCCAAAACGTGACAAGTCTTTTACCACAATACATGAGATACGTTTCTTTTTTACATCCTCCATCAAACGGTTCCATTCAGGACGGTCAAAATTCGTTCCGGTTTCTCCGTTATCAGAGTAAATATCCACAATTTTTAATTCTGTTTTAGTTTTTACAAAGCTTAACAGCAAGTCCCTTTGGTTATTCAGTTTTTCTCCCTTTGCAGCTTCCTCCCCTGATATGCGCAGGTATAATCCGGTTGGGTAAACATTAGGAGCAGTGCCAAAAGCGTTCATGGCGGCTGTATCAGCAATTCTGCCTGTTCTTTTATGCGGCATCCGTCTACACCTCCCTTGCTATGAGCTTATCGGAAACAGCGTCTGGCAGGAAATGCAGCAGCTTTTCAAACTCATCTGGGAACCGAAAAACAATGTGTATGCGGTTTTTGGGATAAATGTATATCTTTTTTACCATAGATATCAGCATTTTGCGGTTGAGGACGGGAGATTCCATATATTTTCGGAACTCGTCTATATGGGATGTATCTGCCTTGAATGCGGCAGTCAGTCCATCCTGCTGTGTGGTCATGTTGTCCAATGCCGCTGACAGTTCATTTACCTGCTCCTGATATGATTCCTTTAAGTCCAGGTATTCATCCTTGTTTAGCAAGCCTTCATGGTAATCCTCATAAAGGGAGGAAAGGAGCTGCTGGTATTTTTGCAAAGAGACTTCCGCATGTTGGATTTCCTGTGTCAATGTCTTTACTTCGGCCTGCTGGATGGGAATGTTTTCCATGTGGGAAAGCATCTGCTCCATATCAGTCAGGTCATTTATGTATTGACGTAACGTGCTTAACACAGTCTGTTCCAGATAGGACTCATTGATACAGAATCCTTTGCAGCATGTAGTATGGTTGGAAAGATAGCAGCCATAATAGAAATAGCTTTTGTTTTTCTTTACCGTCTGCTTGCGGTTGCAGCTCTGATGGCAGTTGCCGCAGTATACAATGCCCGAGAAGGGATAAATCGTTTCCTGTCCGGCGGACTGGTGCGTATCTGTATCCAGTATGTTGTGAACCAGATCAAAATCATTTCGGCTGATAATAGCTTCGTGAGTACCTTCCTTGCGGAACCAGTCTTTCTGCGGTCTTGCGACAGGTTTTCGGATCTTGTAATTGGGCCGGTAGGTCTTTCCCTGAACCATCGTACCAGTATATATTTCATTTTCAAGGATACGCCTTACTGTAGTACCATACCACTTCGGTGTGCTGTAGACCTGGAAAGCAGTTTTTGCGTGGCTGCCGCTTTCCTGTTTGTACCTGATGGGTGTGGGCACCTTCATCTGGTTTAATAAAGCTGCAATCTGCTGGTTGCTCTGACCTTCAATTCTTTTTGCAAAAATGAGCCTGACAATATTGGCGGCAGGCTCATCTATGGCAAGCTTATTTTTGTCCGTTTCCAAACGCTTGTACCCATAGGGAACAGAGGGGCTTACAAAATCACCCTGCCTGCGCTTTACATCCAGATTGGAGCGCACCTTTACTGATATATCCCGGCTATAAGCATCATTGATTAAATTCTTGAACGGCAGAAGGAGCTGGTCAGAAGATGAGTTGTTGTAAAGACTGTCATAATTATCATTGATTGCAATGAAACGGATGCCAAGAGTCGGGAAGATTCGTTCTATATAACGTCCGACTTCTATGTAATTGCGTCCGAATCGTGACAGGTCTTTAACAATGATACAGTTGATTTGTCCTTCTTTGATACCTTCAAGCATATTCTGAAAACCAGGCCGGTTAAAATTTACCCCTGTATACCCGTCATCGGAATAGTGCCTTACCAGGCATAATTCAGGGTGGCTTTCGGTATAGTGCTGAATCAAAGCCTTTTGGTTATTGATGCTGTCGCTTTCTTCTTTATCACCATCCTCCTTTGAAAGGCGGGTGTAATCTGCCGCCATCCATTCTTTTCGTTCGTCATTTATATTCATAATCATTCATCCTTTCTAAAACAAATTCAGAATAACCTAAAAATATAAATGCACCTTGCTTCCTATGTGAGATATAGAAATTCTTAGGCAGCGTTTTTTGATGCCTTAGAATTTCTTCTCACATTTATATCATATATAAAAAAGGCGCAAAAGCAAGGATTTCAGATTATTCGCAATGAGACAGGGTACTAAAATAATCCTGAAGCAGTTCCTGAAAAGATCCGCCTTCGCTGCAAAAAGAAACCTTCACAACAGTATTTTTGCATCGGAAACAATAAGGATTTTTAATATCCCTGATAAAATTTTGTATTCTGTCCGTCTTTTTCATAGTGGTGTCTATTTTGACATCGCTGATGTCAACCAGATTTTGGATGTCAACTGTCTGAATGTCAGTCTGGCATAATAGATTGGTCTGCTGATTGTCCATATTTCCTCCATCTGTATATTCTATACAATCTATGCTTGTTAATAGTTGTCCTATTCTAAATCTACACATACCTCCCATCACCGTCTCCTGCGCCCTCCCCGGCCGCGTTGCCTGGCTGCACTGAATTGATTTTACTGAAATGGAGTGATAATATACTTCTAAAGATGAAGTGCAGTAAAACAGGGGGAGAGATATTTATGGAAATGGGGAATACTGGATACAGAAAGATATGGCAAAGGAGATTTTTATTATGAGTGATGTATGGTTAAAGGTTTCACAGTTTTTAGGCAGCTTAAATGGAGAAAATATAAACAGGGAAAGCTATGTGCGCACCCCGGAATATGTTAAAGCGCTGGAAGCATGGAAGGAAACCGAGCAGGAATGGGAGGCATTTCTGGAAACTTTATCTGAAGGACAGCGGGAAAAAGCGGAAGAAATGAAGGAGTGCCTGGAGGACTTTGCATCCGCCCAGGAGAAGCGTGCTTATATCCAAGGATACGCAGACTGCGTACAGGTGCTGTACCATATGGGAATTCTGAAAGAGAATGGTGAACTAGTCTTGTGTATGAAAAATATAAGTGCGAAACATGAATAAAGATTGTGAGCCAGAAGTGATAACTCTGGCTCACAGAAGTAATTTTGATTCTGATTGCTTCTTGCATCGACATGAAATATCAAGTAGCAGTATTAAATGTGGCGTTGCCATATCAGTGGTTCGTAGCGCCTTTTTAGCAGTTTTACGACATCGTCTGCCGGAAGCCGCTCTACCGATTCATCATATATGCCAGGAATGGTACCGAAGGTGTAGGTCTTTTGAAAATCTGTCATGGTTTTCAGATGTTTCAGCGCTTTTGTTTTAGTTGCGTCTTTGTGGTAGATTTTAAGGTAGGTATAGCCAGGGTAGTCTTGGGAGGAATAGCACAGGAACTTATACTGTGTAGCATCCTTTCGGACTGTCAGTGTTTGATAGGCGGCCTCTATTTTTTCTGTCAGATCCACAGCCATGATGTAGACTACGGGTTCCCCTTCAGGCAGGGGATGATGGATATAATTTCTATAAGGGGAACGGCGCAGTTGTTCATAAATTTGGCATGCTCCTGGATTGTTTAGCTGTTGAAAATAGATAAAAACATTATCATTATCAACAACGTTCTGAAAACTTTCCAACCCTATGGATTGCAACGCATGCACGATTTCTGATGCCTGTCCATAGGACATTTCACATTTATAAGGATAACTGTTTTTTAAGGGATCGTAAATAACGGCTCCGTCCATCAGGATCACTGGGAACCTCAGACGAATGCCCTGTGTAGCCTCTAAAAAGGAGGCAGGTGTGCGCATAGTCATAATAGTGAAAGGGAGTCCTTCTTCTAACATTCTGTTTAACTCTACCCGGCTGAAATCTGATAGATGAGAGTCTCGTGTTAGAAGTACTTCATCCAGCCCTGTCACGAAAAGAGTATCCTTTTGTCTATGACGGGGCAACTGAAAACTGTTGACCAGCATACCAATGCCAACTCCCAGTAGAGTGTCCACCACACGATTTACTACAAACAGGCAAGGATTTTCGTCTCCGATATGTACCATGGTGATGCTGAGGTACACCACACAGGAAAAATAAGCCGCACTTTGCAATTTTAATACTACAGCCGTATACAGGGAAGCCATAACGCATAGTGCCACAACGGCGCAATAACAGGCATAGGGGAGTTGCAGTGGCAATAGAAATTTATACTGCAGTAAGATCGTCAGCAGACCATATAGGGCACCGATAAAAGTACCGCAGATTCGCTGTTTTGCTATAGATTTACTGCTGATGCGGTCCGGCTGCATACATTGCAGTGCCGCCAGTGCTATATAGAATAGAATACCACTGCGGCAATTGATTTGGTAAATCAGAAAGCAGAGTAGAACAGCCACGCCGGATTTAATGATGCGTGCGCCTATCTTGGGAAGGTATATTTTTCTCATAGGTAAGTTCCCCTTTAAGCCTGTTATTATATTTGCATTTCTAATCAAACAGACTCTATTTACATGATGTCCTCTTACAACTGCGCCACATCTACCAGCGTGAGCCTTTTACTTGCGTTCTCCAGACTTGTGACCAGCGCCTTCGCCGTGTCCATGGCTGTGATACAGTTGACCCCGGTCTCAATGGCGATACGGCGGATCAGGAAACCGTCCCTGCTCTTGTCCCGCCCCTGGGTGGGGGTATCAATGACCAGATCGATTTTGTGTCCTAGTATCAGATCCATAACCGTGGGGGACTCCTGGGAAATTTTGTTCACTTTCCTGGCTTTCACGCCCGCCTCGTTTAATGCCGCAGCTGTGCTCTTGGTGGCATAGATGGTATAGCCCAACTTCTCAAAGCGCCTGCCGATTTCAATGACCTCATGCTTGTCCGCATCTTTTACTGTGATGATTATGTTCTTGTGTTTGGGAAGGTTCACTCCCGCACCCAAAAACGCCTTGTAGAGAGCCTCATTGAAATCCTTTGCAATCCCCAGACATTCCCCGGTGGACTTCATCTCCGGTCCCAGGCTAATCTCCGCACCTCGTATCTTCTCAAAGGAGAACACTGGAATTTTGACGGCATAATACTCCGCCTCTGGCTGTAGACCTGGAATGTACCCCAGTTCTCTTATGGTTCTGCCGATGATGACCTCCGTGGCCAGATCCACAATGGGAATCCCTGTCACCTTGCTGATATAGGGCACCGTTCTGGAGGAGCGAGGATTGACCTCGATGACATACACCTCTTCGCCGATGGCGATAAACTGAATATTGATCAATCCCTTTACATGCAGGGCCCTGGCCAGTCTCGCAGTGTAATCCGCAATCTTTTCTTTCACGGCGTCCCCGATGGTAGGAGCGGGATACACGGAAATACTGTCCCCGGAGTGAACTCCCGTCCGCTCAATATGCTCCATAATACCGGGAATCAAAATATCCGTGCCGTCACATACGGCGTCCACCTCAACCTCCTTGCCCATCAGATATTTGTCCACCAGAATGGGGTGATCCTGGGCAATGCGGTTGATAATCTCCATGAACTCCTCAATCTCGGCGTCGGAGATGGCAATCTGCATCCCCTGACCGCCCAGCACATAGGAAGGGCGCACCAGCACCGGATATCCCAGTCTGTTGGCAACCTCCTTCGCCTCCTCGGCGGTATAGACCGTGCCGCCCGCCGCACGGGGAATCTTCGTCTGCTCCAGTATCCTGTCAAACAGCTCCCTGTCCTCCGCAGCATCCACATCCTCCGCCTTGGTGCCAAGAATCGGCACACCCATCTTCATCAGGCTCTCGGTCAGCTTGATAGCCGTCTGCCCGCCGAATTGCACCACCGCTCCGTCGGGATGTTCAATATTTACAATTGACTCCACATCCTCCGGCGTCAGCGGCTCAAAATATAACTTGTCCGCAATGTCAAAGTCCGTGCTCACCGTCTCGGGATTGTTGTTGATGATAATCGTCTCATAGCCCGCCTTGGAAAACGCCCATGTGGCGTGCACGGAACAGTAATCGAACTCGATGCCCTGGCCGATGCGGATGGGGCCGGAGCCCAGCACCAGCACCTTTTTCCGCCCTTCTGTCCTGCGGGCTTCACACTCACCGCCGAACACAGAGTAATAATAGGGCGTGGAAGCGGCAAACTCCGCCGCACAGGTATCCACCATCTTGTAGACCGCAACAATACCGTTGTCGTAACGCAGCTTTTTGATCTCCTCCTCCGGCACGCCCGTGAGCCTGGAAATCACATTGTCCGGGAATTCAATCCGCTTTGCCTCCCGCAGAAGCTCCACTGTGAGAGGACCTTCCTTAAGAGCCTGCTCCATCTCCACCAAAATGGCAATCTTGTCAATGAACCAAACATCTATCTGGGTGAGTTCGTGTATGGTATCGTAATCCATACCCTTGCGGATGGCCTCCGCAATCACGTAAATCCGCTGGTCATCCACTTTTTTCAGGCGCTCCTTCAGCTCATCCACGGACAGGGCGCTGAAATCGTAACTGAGCAGGCAGTCCACATGCTGCTCCAGAGAACGGATCGCCTTCATCAGCGCGCCCTCAAAATTATTACAAATGCTCATCACTTCGCCCGTGGCCTTCATCTGGGTGGTCAGCGTGCGCTTTGCCGTGATAAATTTATCGAAAGGAAGTCTCGGTATCTTTACCACACAATAATCCAGCGTGGGCTCAAAGCTTGCATAGGTTTTGTGGGTGATGGCGTTTTTGATTTCATCCAAGGTAAATCCCAGCGCAATCTTGGCCGCCACCTTGGCAATGGGATATCCGGTGGCCTTGGATGCAAGCGCGGAGGAGCGGCTCACACGGGGATTCACCTCAATCACACAATATTCAAAGCTGGTAGGATGCAGCGCAAACTGCACATTGCACCCTCCGGTAATCTGCAGTTCGTTAATAATCTTGAGGGCGGAGGTTCGAAGCATCTGATACTCCTTGTCGCTCAAGGTCTGGGAAGGCGCTACCACGATACTGTCCCCGGTATGCACACCCACAGGGTCAATATTCTCCATATTACATACGGTGATGCAGTTGCCCATGCTGTCCCGCATAACCTCATACTCGATTTCTTTCCAGCCCGCGATACAGCGCTCCACCAACACCTGTCCTACGCGGGACAGACGCAGCCCGTTCTCCAGAATCTCCTCCAGCTCCGCCTGGTTGTGAGCAATGCCGCCGCCGGAGCCGCCCAGAGTGTACGCTGGACGAAGCACCACGGGATAGCCGATGGTGTTAGTAAACGCAACGCCGTCCTCCACACTCTCTACCACCAGGGACGCCGCACAGGGCTCACCGATGCGCTCCATCAAATCCTTAAACTCCTGGCGTCCCTCCGCGTTGCGGATGGTCTGGGCAGTGGTTCCCAACAGTGTTACATTGTGCGCCTTCAAGAAACCGGACTCCTCCAGCTCCATTCCCAGATTCAGCCCCGCCTGTCCTCCCAGCGTGGGAAGAATGCTGTCGGGCTTCTCCTTCTCAATAATCTGCTCCAGCACCCTGACAGTCAGCGGCTCCACATACACCTTGTCCGCAATATCCTTGTCCGTCATGATCGTTGCAGGATTGGAGTTCACCAGAATGACCTCCACGCCTTCTTCCTTTAAGGAGCGGCACGCCTGTGTGCCTGCATAGTCAAACTCAGCCGCCTGCCCGATGACGATGGGGCCGGAGCCGATTACCATAACGCGCTTTACATTTGGATTCTTAGGCATTTTCGTTCTCTCCTTTCATCATATCAATGAATCTGTCAAACAAATAACCGGAATCCTGCGGCCCGGAGCAAGCCTCCGGGTGAAACTGAACAGTGAAAATATTCTTGCCTGTATAGGAAAGACCCTCGTTGGTGCCGTCGTTTACATTGACAAAGGCTGGAACTGCAACGGACGGATCCAGCTTGTCAGTATCAACCACATAGCCGTGATTCTGCGAGGAAATATACACCCTGCCGGTGGATAAATCCTTTACCGGATGATTGCCGCCCCGGTGTCCGTATTTCATCTTGTAAGTGTCGGCTCCGGTGGCAAGGGCCATGAGCTGATGCCCCAGGCAGATTGCAAAAATGGGAATCTCGGTGTCATACAGCTTTTTGATCTCCGCTATGACGGAGGCGCACTCCTTGGGGTCTCCGGGGCCGTTGCTCAGCATAATGCCGTCGGGGGCGTCCGCAATGATTTCGGAAGCGGGCGTCAGGGCAGAGTACACCGTAACCTCACAGCCTCTCTCGGACAGGGAGCGGGAAATATTGGATTTTGCTCCCAGATCCAAAAGCGCCACCTTGAGACCGATTCCGTTCAACGATTTTACCAAAGCGGGCCGCTTTTCCCGCTCGTAGGCCGCCCTGTCAAATCTGGCTGCGCCGGAGAGGGGACCATTCTGTTCCAAGGCGGTGGTCGGCGCTATGGTATATTTTGTGGGACAGGTTGCCTTCTCCACCACCTTGCCCGTGGTGTATTTCATCAATCTGGGAAGGATATCTTCTAGGCAGTAATCTTCGTTCGTAGTGATCATTCCGTTCATGGTGCCCTTTTCCCGCAGCCTTTTTGTCCGCGCCCTGGTGTCTATTCCCGCTATGCCGGGCACGCCGTTCTCCTCCAGAAACTGCTGTATGCTCATGTCGCAGCGGAAATTGCTGGGGACCCGGGAC
>ERZ808040.1645-NODE-1645-length-14450-cov-4.151256_pt1 | contig 14450 bp, 10 predicted proteins | sample MGYA00380191_ERZ808040 | MGnify/ENA primary metagenome ERZ808040 (study PRJEB31490, sample SAMN06133395) | mouse gut metagenome | isolation source: J6 | host: mice | place: China: Chengdu | collected 2015-05 ... | reverse complement strand
TAAAAAAACACAGGGACGGACGGGATGTATTATTTATAGACGCATCCCAAAAATTTGAAAAAGGGAAAAAACAGAATACAATGACAGACAAGCATATCGATTCTGTTATAGAATTGTACAACAAGCGGGAAACTGTAGAAAAAGAGTCCTTTCTTGCAGAATTTGAGGATATTGAAAAGAACGATTTCAATCTGAATATTCCCAGATATGTGGACAATTTTGAGAAAGAGGAAGAAATAGACCTGAAAGCCCTTCTGACCAATATGAAACAGACTGACGCAGAAATCAGCCATGTTCAGGGGGAGTTTGTATCTTTGCTGAAAGAACTAACTTCTTCTGATGAAAACATCAATCAAACGTTAAATGATTTGATTCAGATGATTGAGAGGTGATGGATATGGATAAACCAAGCATTAGATTCAAGGGGTACACAGAGGCTTGGGAACAGCGTAAGTTCTCTAAACTTGTAACAATAGAACGTGGTGGTTCTCCAAGACCTATTGACAAATTTATTACAAAGGATGTAAATGGACTGAATTGGATAAAGATTGGAGATGCCCCTGAACAAGGAAATTATATTACTCATACATCTGAGAAAATCATTCCAGAGGGCTTATCAAAAACGCGAGAGGTTCATCCAGGAGATTTGATTTTATCTAATTCTATGAGCTTCGGAAAGCCCTATATAATGGCGATAGATGGCTGTATTCATGATGGTTGGCTTTTAATAAGAGATACTCAAAAAAACTTTGATTTGAAGTTCCTTTGCATACTTCTTGGAACTGAAAATATGTTGAATCAATATAAGGCAATGGCGGCTGGTAGTACCGTCAATAATCTCAATAAAGAACTTGTTGGATGCACAAATATCTCATATCCATCATTAGCAGAACAGTCAAAACTGGGGGAGTATTTTGAACAACTCGACCTCCTCATCACCCTTCACCAGCGCAAGTGTGAAGAAACAAAAATTTTAAAAAAATATATGTTACAAAATATGTTCCCTCAAAACGGCAGCGATATTCCCAAAATTAGATTTAATGGATTTACTAATGCTTGGGAACAGCGTAAGTTTCGAGAACTATACAAAAAATCAAGTGAAAAGAATGATGGTAGTATAGGAATGAATAAAAATATTACTGTAGCCACCATGCAGTATAAAGAAGATGTAAAGGTATCAACAGATGATTATTTGAAAACATACTATACTCTCAAATTAGGAGATATTGCTTTTGAGGGGCATCAAAGTAAAGAATTTCGTTTTGGTAGATTTGTAGAAAATGATATTGGAGACGGAATTGTATCTCATATTTTTGCAGTTTTTAGACCGATTGTTGATTATGATTTGAACTTCTGGAAATATGCAATCAATCATGAAGGTTTGATGCAAAGAGTTTTATCCCGTTCAACAAAAGCGTCAACAATGATGCATGATTTAGTCACAAATGATTTTCTAAACGAAGAATTTCCTGTTCCAAAATTGAAAGAACAAAAAAAGATAGGGGAGTATTTTATAAGCCTTGATCACCTCATCACCCTTCACCAGCACAAGTATGAAGAACTGCTAAAAATCAAGGAATTTATGTTAAAGAAGATGTTTGTGTGATAATATAGATATATAATTATGAATAAATAGGAATTGAATTATTTCACTATGGAAAAGTAAGTAGGAGGGAATGATGCCATTTGGGACAGCAAAAAGATAAAAAGAATTTAAAAGACCTAGAGATGGCAAAAAAAGAGAGCATAAAATTATGATTACAGATGAAGCCATAAGAAAAGTACCAAGAATATAAGATAAAAACCAGAAAAAAATATGATACAATTCAGGAATTGGCAAGAAATGTTTTGCTTATTTCCAAAAATGAAAATAATTTTAATAAAGTGGCGATAACATATGGAATGGACAGTGTGGAACGAATTCAAAGAGGTGAGGAATATATCGGAGTGGCGTTAGGTAATGAACATGAGGTCAATCCGATAAGCAGTACTATAGCTTATCACTTGGTAGTCTCTGCAAAAGAATGTATCATAATTGTATTGCACAATCATCCATCTCTATCGAACTTTTCCTTGTCAGATGTACAATTTTTACTACAATATGCTAATATTAAGATGATAGTAGTTGTTACCAATCTTGGCAGTATATCTTATCTGGTTAAAGGAAAAGAATATGCTTATGAAAAAGCAGTTGCATTGTTTAATGAGGCGGTTGATGCAAACAATGAGGCAAGAAATTTAAAAGAATTACAAAAAGTGGCTGATTATTTTTTAAAAAATTGTTATAGAGCTGGTATCAAATATGAGAATCGGTGATGAAGGGCGTATTTATGGAAGAGCAAATAATTTTAAGCGAACGTTTAGAGGAACAGATAAAAGCGATTAATTGGGCGCGAGCTGAGCAGAAAAGACTTTTGAAAGAAAAAAGTGAACGTTTATCTCAAGAATTAATGGAAAAAATGACACCATTTATTATGCAGCAACAAAAAAAATAAATATGTTTGGCTTTATAAAAATCTTTTTTATTATAGCTTGGGAACAGCGTAAGTTGGGAGAAGTTTGTTCAAGGGTACAAGGTAATGATGGAAGAATGGAACTTCCTATATTAACTATTTCTGCTGGAAATGGTTGGATAAAACAGGAAAATAGATTTTCGGGTAATATTGCAGGAAAGGAACAAAAGAATTATACATTACTTTGCAAAGGTGAGTTATTATATAATCATGGTAATTCAAAACTAGCAAAATATGGAGCTGTTTTTTCATTGCAAACTTATGAAGAAGCACTTGTACCAAGAGTTTATCATAGTTTCAAAGTTATAAAGGGTAGCGCAGATTTTGTTGAATATTACTTTGCAACAAAATTGCCGGACAGAGAACTTGATAAGTTGATTTCTTCTGGGGCTAAAATGGATAGCTTATTAAATATTGGCTATGATGAATTTATGGGAATATCATTGATGTTTCTGTCAGCGGCAGAGCAAGCGAAGATTGTCATATATTTCGGCAACCTCGACCTCCTCATCACCCTTCATCAGCGTAAATTTATCTGCATTAAAAATGCCCTACATTACATAGAAATTGAGATTATCATAACAAAGGAGACTAAAAATGCCGGAATTAGAATTAACGATTGAAAAGAAACTGATAGAACAGCTTGTTTACGGAGATTCACAATGGGTATACAGGGAAGATTTAAAAACAGAAAATGATTTATGGGCGAATTTCAAATATATCCTTGAACAAAATAATAAAGACAAGCTGAATGGGGAATCTCTGACAGAAAGCGAATTTGAACAGGTAAAGAACCAGCTTCAGTTTTCATCATTTTACAGGGCAGGCGAGTGGCTGGTAGGAGAAAATGGGAAAGTTCAGGTGCATGTGCAGAGGGATACAGAGCGCCTCCACCTCGTTGTAATGAACCATGAGCATATTGCAGGCGGAAGCAGTGTCTATGAGGTTATCAACCAATATAAGGCATTAAAGACAGATGAGGACAGAAAAGCTCCCATAAGGGACAGGCGGTTTGACGTTACTCTTTTAATTAACGGGCTCCCTCTGATCCATATTGAATTGAAAAATAAGCAGCACTCTTATATGGACGGATTCCGGCAGATTAAAAAATATATTGGGGAAGGAAAATTTACAGGCATTTTTTCGGCTGTCCAGATGTTTGTTATTAGCAACGGTGTAGATACGAAATATTTTTCCGCCGCAAGTGATACAGAGCTGGAAAAAGAATTTATCAGCGGCTGGCTGGATAAAGATAATAATCCGGTAACAGATTATATTGACTTTGCCAAAAGTGTCCTTGGCATCCCAGAAGCCCACGAGATGATTGCAAGATATATGGTATTGGATAAAAATGCAAAGAAATTGATTCTTTTGCGCCCATATCAGATTCATGCCATTGAAGCAATGAGGGAAGCTTCTAAAATTGGTAAATCAGGTTTTATATGGCATACAACGGGTTCTGGAAAAACGCTGACTTCATACAAATCTACCAGAAATCTCCTAATGGACATACCTGCAATTGACAAGGCTATATTCCTGATTGACCGCAAAGACTTGGACGCCCAGACCACAATGGCATTTCAGGCATATGCAAATAATGACCTAATAGATGTTGATAAAACGGAAAATGTAAACGACCTAAAGAACAAATTGAAATCAGATGACAGACAAGTAATTGTGACAACAATCCAAAAACTGCAACGGCTGATAACAAAAAGGCTAAAGGAGGATACGCCAGAATATAAGAAAATCCGCAGCCTGAAAATTGCTTTTGTCGTGGATGAGTGCCACAGAGCTGTATCTCCAAAAACGAAAAGGGAGCTGGAAAGATTTTTTGGCAATTCCTTGTGGTTTGGTTTTACAGGAACCCCCAGATTTGCAGAAAACCCGTATCCACAGATGGGGGATCTGCCAAGGACAACAGAAGAAATGTATGGGGAATGCTTACATAAATACACAATACAAAATGCAATCCATGATAGGGCTGTTCTTGGGTTTCAGGTGGAACACAATGGTCCTAAGAATATTACTGATGAAACAGACAGCAGCGCATATGACAATGAGGCGCATATGTTGAAAGTGCTGGATGTCATTCTAAACAAGTCCTATTATAAACTTGGTTTCCCAAGAGGCAAGGGAATGACGTTTGAAGCCATCCTTACAACAAGTTCTATCCAGATGGCGCAGAAATATTATGACCTGCTGACAAAGGTAAAAAACGGGGAAACTCCGCTTATAATAAATGAAAAGATAAAACAGGCACTTCCTGACTTCCCTAAATTTGCAATTACCTATTCTGTTTCCGAGAATGAGGAAAGCTCCCAGGTAAACCAGCAGAAAATGCAGGAATCCCTTAATGATTATAACCAGATGTTTGGCACATCATGTGAATTTGCTCAGATTCAAACTTACAACGAGAACCTCAATAGAAGGCTTGCAAGAAAGGAAGCAATATTTAAAAGCCGCAGCCAGCAGCTTGATCTAGTAATTGTTGTTGACCGCCTTCTTACGGGGTTTGACGCCCCATGTTTGTCAACCCTTTTTATTGACAGGCAGCCGATGGGCCCTCACGACCTGATACAGGCATTTTCAAGGACAAACCGTATTTATGACAATCAATATAAACCCTTCGGACAGATTGTTACCTTCCAGGCTCCCATATTATTCAAAAAATGTGTGGATGAGGCAGTAAAACTGTACTCTGCAGGAGGAACAAAAGAAGCGCTGTTAGCGGAATGGGACGAAATAGAGCCTGCATTTAAGAAAGCACTCTCTGCGCTGCGTGTTTTAGCGGGAACTCCCTCAGAAGTTTCTAGGATGTCGATAAAAGAGAAAGAAGTATTTGCCAAAGTATTCCAGAATTTTGACAGGTTATTTGCCCAGATAAAGTCATTTACTAATTATAATGACAAAATGCTTGCAGGATATGGCATCACGCAGGAGGAATATGATAATTATGCGGGGCATTATTTTAATGTGCTGGAGGAAATAAAGGCGAATAAACCAGATAAGGAACCGGATAGTACTGAAACTGTGCAGATAGATTCTGATTATGAGCTAATGGCGTACAGCAGCACAAAAATAGATTATGAATATATCATTAATCTAATCCAGAATATTGTTACACCAGACGACAATGAAGGATGCATCACGCCCAAAGAACGGCAAAAAAAGATTGGCGAGATCAGGCAGTATGTGGAAGAACTCCGCAGGGACAACCCGAAAATTGCGGATATTATGTCAGGGCTGATTAATGAAATTGAAACGGATGCGGAAAAATATAAAGGAAAATCCATCTTAAATATCGTGGAAAATATGAAGCAAGACTGCATAGACCGAGTGATCACGGATTTCTGCCTGATATGGTATGCCTCGAAGGATGACGTCATGTATGCGGCAAGCCATTACAGGAACGGGGAAATACCAAACGAGAGCAGGATAAAGGCAACCATTGATTATACCAGCTATAAAGAGTCGAGGGAAAAAGCCCTCCCCAAGTTTAAATATTATACACAGATGATGGCGGAGCTTAAAAAAACGCTGGATACGGAAATCAAGCCACTTATCGGCCATTGAATATAACATTATTTTATCCTTTCTGGCTGTTTGTATCAGCGTAAGTAATTTCAAGAAATAGAGGCAGCTTATACTAAAAAATATGAACAAGGAAACACTTTTTTGTGAATATTACAGACAATGGGTAGACGCTGGCAATTTTGGGGAGCAGCAACACTATGTTTAAAGATTTCTTTGACAAACTTAAAGAATATGCAAGGAATACTTCGTATATTGAAAGTATTATCATTATAGGTTCTTATGCGAAAAGAACAAACAGAGAGAATTCAGATTTAGATATTGTTATCGTCACATCAAATAAAACGGGCATGATTTCGAGCCAAGATTTTATCCATAATTTTGGGGATGTTTATAAGCAACAAACTGAATATTACGGCGCTTGTACATCTATTCGTGTATGGTACAAGGACGGAAAAGAGGTCGAGTTTGGACTTGTAGAGCCATCATGGATTTTAACGCCTCTAGATGCTGGGACTTATCAAGTATTATCTGATGGATATAAACTTGTCATAGATAAAAAGCGACATTTTGAAAATTTGAAATTATAAAATTTAGGTTATTTGGCAGAGATTTAGCTTTATGGCAGCAGGGGATACCGTTTTCTCCCTGCCCGCTGCTGCCGTTATAATTGTTTTGGGCAATTCCTCCCCCTACCTAAGAAGAAGGAAAATCCTTACTACTAATTGTTAAAACACTTACTCTTCTATTCCACCACTCTTTATATCTTCCAATAAACCTTCTACTCTTTCTGTTTCCTTTTCTGTCAATTGGCTTCTTCCACAAAAGGCTGCTACTAGCTTTGCAAAAGACACGCTGCCAAAGCTATCCGTAATCTGCTGCATAAGCAAAGCCTGTTCATATTCTATTTTCCCAACCTGTGGGAAATAAATATGGTGCCTTCCTTTTTGTATATTCCTTACATAACCTTTTTCACTAATATTAAAAAGAATTACGCTTTTTGTTTTTTGTGCCTGTGTAAACTGCTTATCACTATAAATCTCTTCGCTGCTAATTCCTTCTGGATGGTCCCAAATTAACTGCATAAATGCAAACTCTGTAGCAGATAACCTTTTCCTTCCATTTAGATACGTCAAATCTTCATTTCGCCTTTTTCTCATTGTTCCACTCTCATTTCTTTTATAGTAATAGCATTTTCGATTCTCCATATCCCCTTTTTATTTATATACCATAAATATAGTTGCCTGTCAATTACTATTAATGCGCAAATTGGCTTTGGTACAGGTTTGCATAAAACCCGCCTTTTAACAATAATTCTTCATGTTTTCCTTGCTCAATAATATTTCCATCTTTCATAACTAAAATAATATCTGCCTCTTTTATAGTAGAAAGACGGTGTGCCACTATAAAGCTGGTCCTGCCATCCATCATTCTTGCAAAAGCTTTTTGGATACGGATCTCTGTCCTAGTATCAATAGAACTGGTTGCCTCATCTAATATTAACATAGGCGGCAGGCAAAGCATCACCCTTGTAATACATAAAAGCTGCTTCTGCCCTTGGGACAAGCTTCCTCCATCTTCTGTAATTACAGTATCATAGCCATTTGGCAGCCTTTTTATAAAACTATGGGCATGTGCAGCTTTTGCTGCCTCAATTATTTCTGCCTCTGTAGCATCCGGCTTCCCAATAACCAAGTTCTCCCGAATTGTCCCTTCCCTTAACCACGTATCCTGGAGCACCATGCCATAGCCTTTCCGCAGGCTCTTCCTAGTTAAATTCCTGATGTCTGTACCACTTACCTTTATTTCCCCGCTGTCTACATCATAAAAACGCATTAATAAATTAATAAGTGTTGTTTTCCCACAGCCTGTTGGGCCAACAATTGCCACTCTTTGGCCAGCCTTTACAGACAAGTTAAAATCTTTTATTAACTTCTGCTCTGGCACATAAGAAAAGAACACATGGCTTAATTCCACATTTCCATCTGGATGTTCTAACTTTGTTGCATTTTGCACTTCTGGAACCTGGGGTTCCTCTTCAATTAATTCAAATAACCGCCCTGCACAGGCAATCGCATTTTGAAGTTCTGTAATCACACCTGATATTTCATTAAACGGTTTTGTATATTGATTTGCATAACTTAACAAACAAGACAATTTTCCTACGCTAATACCGCCTGTCCCGTTTACAATCCCCATAATTGCTACAAATGCCCCTGTTACACCTACGCACGCATATACAATCGAATTTACGAAACGAGTACATGGGTTTGTTAAAGAAGAGAAAAAAGTTGCCTTTAATGAGCATTTTTCCAGCCGCCCATTTATTTCATCAAAACGCTCTAACATCCGTTCTTGCTGCCCAAATGCCTGTACTACCTTTTGGTTCCCTATCATTTCATCAATAAACGCGGTTTGTTCTCCCCTTGTCTGTGACTGGAGGCGGAACATGCTATAAGTCCGTTTTGCAATAAAATTTGCCACAAATAAAGATAATGGCGTTACCAATACCACTACAACCGTAATTTTTACATTAATTGCAAGCATAAAGCCCAATGTGCCAAAAATAGTGATAATTCCTGTAAATAATTGTGTAAAGCCCATTAATAGGCCATCGGCGAACTGATCCGCATCCGCAATTACCCGGCTTACAATATCCCCATATGAATGGCCGTCTATATACTTTAACGGCAAATTTTGGATTTTCCTAAATGCTTCATAGCGGATATCCCTTACCACATGGTACGTAATTTTATTATTGCAAATATTCATTAGCCACTGTGCCGCCGCTGTCAATAAAATTACAAGTGCCATCTGCTTGAGGATCTTATAGATCCCTGTAAAATCCACTAGCCCTTTTTCTATAATTAAATCTAAAGCATTTCCAGTAAGAATTGGGAGATATAAAGTTAATGCCACTGTAATAGCCGCAAATATCAATGCAAATGCCAAATAAATACTATATTTTCCAATATAGCGGAGCACTTTCTTTATAGTTTTTCTACTTTCCTTCATTACTTTTCTCCCTCCTTACGAAACTGGGAATCATAAATCTCTTTATAAACCTCACAAGAAGCAAGTAATTCATTATGCTTTCCTATTCCTACTATTTTTCCATCATCCATTACAATAATTTGATCGGCATACTGAATGGAGGACGCACGCTGTGATACAATAAATACTGTTAATTTATCTTTCATTCCCCGGATTGCTTGGCGTAATTTTGCATCTGTAGCAAAGTCCAACGCAGATGCACTGTCGTCCAAAATTAGAATCTCTGGGTCCCTTACCACGGCCCTTGCTATGGTAAGCCTTTGTTTCTGCCCGCCAGATAAGTTTTTCCCGCCTTGCTCAATCCTATAATCTAAGCCGCCTTCTTTGGTATCCACAAATTCTTTTGCTTGCGAAATTTCTAAGGCACGCATTAACTCTTCTTCTGTTGCGTCTTCTTTGCCCCATTTTAAATTTTCCCGGATACTTCCTTTAAACAAAACTGCCTTTTGCAATACCATGCCTATTTTCTGCCGTAATTCTTTTATTGTATACTCTTTTACATCTATGCCATCAATAAGGACTTTTCCAGAAGTAGCATCATAAAAACGTGGAATCATATTTACTATTGTTGATTTCCCAGAACCTGTACCACCAATAATGCCAATTGTCTGCCCTCTTTTTACAGTAAAAGAAATATCGGATACTGCTTCTTCGGAAGCTCCTTGGTAGGCAAGCCCTACATGGTCAAATACCACTATATCTTCCTTTTCTTGTACTTTCTTTCCACCCTTTGCCTCTATATCCATATCTGGTTCTATGGCAAATGCTGCTTCAATCCGGTTTGCACATGCTACTGCCTTCGTAATCAATATAATTAGGTTAGCCAATTTCACCAACTCAATTAAGATCTGGGACATATAATTTACCAACGCCACTACTTCCCCTTGGCTAATATATCCATTTTCCACACGTAAGGCCCCTGTCCAGATAAGGGCGATTAAAGCCCCATTTACAATTACATACGTAACAGGGTTCATTGCTGCCGAGATTTTACCAACAAATTTTTGGATTGTAGTTAGTGCTTCATTCCGTTCTTTAAACTCCCTTGTTTCTTGTTCCTCCTGATTAAATGCACGGATTACGCGTACTCCAGTCAAATTCTCCCTTGTTTTCCCAAGTACCTTGTCTAATGCTTGTTGTACCTTTTTATATAAAGGGATCGTTACTAGCATAATGCCAAATACTACAAGAGATAAAAGAGGAATTGTCACCACAAAAATCAATGCTGCCTTTACATCCACGGTAAATGCCATAATCATTGCGCCAAATACTACAATTGGCGATCTTAAAAATAACCTTAATGTCATATTGACGCCTGACTGCACTTGGTTAATATCACTGGTCATCCGGGTAATCATCGTTGATGTGCCAATAGAATCAACCTGGCTAAAGGATAACCCTTGCAAATGTGCAAACAAAGCATGCCTTAATTTTGTTGCAAAACCAGCAGCAGCTTTTGCTGAAAAATATTGTGCTGTCACAGAACAGATTAGCCCAACTAAGGCAAGGGCTACTAATACGACACCCATTTTTAAAATATAGCTGCGGTCAAGCCCTGCAATCCCCACATCAATAATTGCCGCTACCACAAGCGGCACAAACAACTCAAAGGAAGCCTCTAACATCTTAAATAATGGTGCTAGGATACTTTCCTTTTTGTAGTCTTTTAAATACTGTAATACCATTTTCATATTGCTTGATCCTTCCTGACATTTTCTTTTATCCTATCCTTTCGGATACCTCTATGCATCCCAAATCCGCATCCTATTATACCATTAACTGGCATAATAGAAAAGATACATTTTTCATAAGGAAACGCAGCTTACCAGATAACTACATCTAGAAGCTGCGCTTTTTATTCTTATTTATATTTCCTACTTATAGGTATTTACAGGTTCCACTTGCAGGCATTTTACTTTTACCTATACATTGGCCCATAAACTTCACATGCACGGTAATCGGCTCCTTCTGGCTCCATTCCAAATGCGTTCCAACAAGCTGGCCTAAATATTTTCTCTTGTGGTACATTGTGCATTGCAACTGGGATTCTTAACATAGAACACATAGTAATAATATCTGCCCCAATATGCCCATAACTAATTGCCCCATGGTTTGCGCCCCAGCTATTCATTACATGGTACGCATCTGTAAATGCCCCTTTCCCTGTTACTCTTGGTGCAAACCATGTGCAAGGCCATGTATAATCTGTCCTTTTCCATAAAATATCATTGACTTTTCCTGGAAGATTGACTGTCCAGCCTTCTGCTATCTGTACTACTGGCCCAATCCCCTTTACTAAATTTAACCTTATCATGGTACAAGGCATCTCAGCAGACGTATAAAAACGGGAAGAACACCCGCCACCGCGGAAATACCCGAAATCTGCCTCACACCATGTTACAGACTGTAAAATGGCTTTTTGGTCTTCCTCTGTCAGCTCATACCATGGTTTTACCACTGGATTCCCTTCGCTGTCCTTTGCAGCGCCACAGGCATCTAAGCAGGCCGCCCCCGAATTAATTAAATGGATAAAGCCGCCTGCCTCCTTTGCCTTCCCAACTAACTCATAACCTGCAGCTTTTCTTACTGCCTCTGCGCTCCAATAAGTACGGACATCTGCAAAAAGTTGTGCCCTATTTGTCAACAGCTTCCCAAATAGCATCCCTATCCCATTTAAAATATCATTTTCGGTTGCAAGAATATAAGGTTCCCGTGCCCCGTTCCAATCAAAAGAAGTATTTAACATCGCTTCTGCAAAATCTGCGTTTGGATAAAAGTCTGTCCACTGCCTTTGCCCCTGGAACCCCGCTGCAATCGCATTGTGGCCTGCCATTTCTTCTTCCCTGCCTTTAGGAAGGTTTGGGTTCCCATTCATTAAATCTTTTATAATGCACATCATCTTTACAGTAAATTCCCAGTCAGCATCCTTTTCCTCTTGGCTCTTTTGCAATTCTTCTGGGTTTTTATCCAGCCCCTCTTTACAATATGCCCTTGTCCATTCTAACGCCTTTTTATACTCTTCTTTATCATAAATTCCTTGTGTAATCCGCCGGATAATTTCTACCTCATCTACAGATTCTACACGCATCCCAAGATAATCTTCCAAAAAAGCAGGATCCATAATGGAACCGCCAATCCCCATACAAACCGACCCTATTTGTAAATAAGATTTTCCTCTTATTGTGGCTACAGCAACAGCGGCGCGTGCAAAACGCAGTAATTTTTCTTTTACATCTTCTGGTATCTCTTTCTCATCTGCCTCCTGCACATCATGCCCATAAATTCCAAATGCAGGCAACCCTTTCTGTGCATGTGTGGCAAGTACGGATGCCAGATAAACTGCCCCAGGGCGTTCTGTCCCATTAAAACCCCATACTCCTTTAATCGTTTTTGGTTCCATATCCATAGTTTCTGCCCCATAGCACCAACAAGGGGTTACTGTCAAAGTAATTGCAACACCTTCTTTTTGGAACTGTGCCGCACATGCTGCTGCCTCTGCTACTCTCCCTATTGTAGTATTTGCAATTACTACTTTTACAGGTTCCCCATTGCTATAGCGGATATTTTGCTGTAACAATTCACAAGCAGCCTTTGCCATTCCCATTGTCTGTTCCTCTAAAGATTCCCTAACCTTTAATTCCCCGCGCCTTGCATCAATAACTGGCCGGATACCAATTACTGGATACTCATCAATATATCTGTTCTTACTCATCCTTCTCATCCTTTCCCTAGTAATCCAAGATTTTTCAAGCCTTACTTTACAGTCTACTCCTTGCTTTGTAATAATTGCACTATTTTTATTTCTCCCATTATCCCATATGGAACCAATAAATATTCCTCCTTATATTTGTCTGGCGCTGGGCAAAAGCAAGCATCATATGTCCTATTTGGTTTTTCTTTTAAATGGAACGGCCCCATCATATTCCTTGGGCTCCCAATTACTTCTACCTCAATCTTATTTTCTCCGGGAACCAGCCATTCCCCAATTAAAATTTCCTGGCAAAAATCCCATGGTAAATCCATTTTATGTTTATTTATGGTTACTTTTACACATACAGCTTCTATTTTAGGCAACTTTAACCATGTTTCTGCCGCTTTTTTATCACTTTCGTATGTTATAAAATATTTAGCACTTCCGCAGTAATGCTTTAATCCCTGTTTTGTCCAGTCACCAATATTTAAGCTTTCTGGTAATGTTGTAAGGCATCGTTCTTTATTTACCCCAAAACCTCCTAATAAATAGATATTTTCCAATTCCATATTATTCTTATAACTACAAGATAATAAAAGCTGGTTTTCCCCTTTTCTAATTTCTTTAAGCTGGCACAATTGAAATTCATGGTCCAACAGCCACCCGGTTGGTTCTGTATTTACAGCTTCCCCATTTAAAAATACCTGAAATTGATTTAACCCTTCTACTGCCAAGGAAACACCTGAAAAACTTTGCTCTGCAAAAAAAGTAAACCGTAACTCTACTTTATGCCCATCTTCTGGATGTATAGCATCTATCCATTTATAACGCTGCTCTATTCCATTTACATGAATCTGGCGCATATGGAGGCGTTTTCTAATTTCTACCTGCGCCTGCCATACTTCCATAGTTTGTGACCATTCCTCTTGATCCAGCCGATAACAACAATAATCCAATAGCAATACATTTTCTCTATCCAATCCATAGGCAAATGGCCCACCAATCCTTACTTCCTTTACCACGCTTGGCTCTATATAAAATACTGCAGAACCCGTAGGCGAAAGCTTTACTGGTATTTGTAAGCCTTCTATTCCATTTTGGTAAGGAATTTCATATATTATCTTTCCACTTAACGGATCCATCTGCACGGGGACGGCTTGGAAAGGCAGCCGGGCTCTTACTTCCTTTTCCTGCCTGCGGTTATTATTTACCAGAAATAAAATATATCCTTCCCCTGCCTTCCTTAACTGGTACAATACATCTGTACACTCTTTGCCTCTTGTTTCTTCTATATTAATATTCCGGTAAGGTTCTAGTGCTTCTGCCAATTTCTCCTTCTCTAGCACAACCCAATGCGGATGGGAAATAAGCCCCTGATATTGTTCCCATGCTTGTTTACTGCCATCTGCCATAAATGGGTTCTCTTCCAATACATAGACATAACCACCTTGTTTTAAATAGGCAGAAAGAATTTCACAAGTCGCTGCATATAAACTGTCCATATGAGGCAAAACAACTACTTGGTATTTTGCTTCTCCAATATAAAATTTCCCTTCTCTTGCTGCCCCAAACTGGCTAATTAACAGCTCATCACCTAAATCACAGCCTAAATGCTGCCTTTCCAAATATTCTATTAAATGGTTTAGCTGTTGCCCATA
>ERZ808040.1643-NODE-1643-length-14455-cov-4.997635_pt1 | contig 14455 bp, 12 predicted proteins | sample MGYA00380191_ERZ808040 | MGnify/ENA primary metagenome ERZ808040 (study PRJEB31490, sample SAMN06133395) | mouse gut metagenome | isolation source: J6 | host: mice | place: China: Chengdu | collected 2015-05 ... | reverse complement strand
ATCAGGGCATATTTGAGGCTCTGACTCAAATTGCCGATTGAAAAATAAAGTCATCAGACTTATTTTTCAATCTAATCTCCATGCCCTTCCGTAATCCGCCCCAGACATTTCCTGTTAAATGGGGGGGCAGCCGCCCTTTTGCGCGTAAATGATTCTTCTTATAAGTAAGTGTAACACAAAGCATTCGTTTTATGAACCTTGAATATTTCTCCAGTTCGTTACTTTGGAATGTTTGCCAGAACATCCTGATTTAAAAGTCCTTTACAAAACGGCTCTGAAAATTCAGACGTGATATGCAGAAAACTTGAAATGAACCCGGTACAATGATATACTGAATTACAAATTTATGTCGGATCCGATACTGTCCGGCTGCTGGCCTATCTATATGCGGGATTGGCGGAATGTGGAGAATTATGAAACCATTTGAAAAATTAAAAGAAAAAAAGCTCTTTCTGTTTGATATCGACGGAACCCTTGCCGTAGGCGACACATTATATGAAGGCAGCGCCGCCCTGTTGGAATACATTGATTCCATCGGCGGAAAATCTTATTTCATTACCAACAATTCCACGAAAAGCGGGACTGACTATGTGGAAAAGTTCAAAAACGCCTTTGGCCTTGAAACCACGGAAGACCAGTTCATTACTTCCGGTTATATGACTCTGCGCTTCTTAAAATCCCGTTACCAGGGCAGGAAGATTTTTGTCCTGGGGACCGCTTCCTTTGTGGCTGAGCTTCGCAAGAACGGCCTCACGGTAACGGAGACAGCGGAAAAAGATATTGCCTGCGTGGTCGTGGCTTACGACAGTGAATTGAACTATGGGAAGCTGGTACAGGCATCCAAGGCCCTGCTGACCACATCCGTGCCCTTCTACGGCACCAACCCGGACCTGCGCTGTCCCATTGATTTTGGTTTCATTCCCGACTGCGGCGCCATCTGCAATATGATTTCCGCCACCACGGACAAGACGCCGGTCTATCTGGGCAAACCCAGCAGGGAAGTTGTAGAGCTTTGTCTGGAATTATCCGGTTTTGCCCCGGAAGACACATTGGTTGTAGGCGACAGGCTCTACACCGATATCGCCTGCGGGATCAACGGTGGAGTAGATACCTGTGTGCTGTTTACCGGAGAGGCCAGACCGGAAGACATGAAAGATACGGAATATCCAGCCACCTATCAGTTCCGGGATGTGAAGGAATTACTGCTTCATTGCAGGTAACGCCGGGACATGGCAGGGGCATTTGGCTATTGAGAATGAACCTCCTTTATGATATGATGAAGTTACTAATTAAATATCGAGGAGGTTATTCTTATGCACGGAAACGTTATTGTAGGACAGTCGGGCGGACCTACCGCGGTGATCAATTCCAGTCTTGTGGGGGTATACAAGACGGCAAAAGACCGCGGTGCGAAGAAAGTGTACGGTATGCTCCACGGCATCAAGGGGTTACTGGACAGACAGTATGTGGATCTGTCGGAGCATATCAAGTCAGACCTGGATATCGACCTCTTAAAGCGGACTCCCTCTTCCTTTCTGGGTTCCTGCCGTTTCAAGCTGCCGGAGATCAAAGACGGAAAGGAAGTCTATGACAAAATTTTTGATATTCTGACGGAATTGGAGATCGAAGCCTTCTTTTATATCGGCGGAAACGACTCCATGGACACCATCAAAAAGCTTTCCGATTACGCAATCCTTATCAGCAGCGATATAAAATTTATGGGCGTGCCCAAGACCATTGACAATGACCTGGCCTGCACCGACCATACTCCCGGCTTCGGCAGCGCGGCAAAGTATATAGCCTCTGCCACAAAGGAGATTATCCGTGACGGCCTTGTCTACGATTATCCCGTTATCACCATCCTTGAGATCATGGGGCGCAACGCAGGCTGGCTTACCGCTGCCACTGCACTGTCCAAGGGTGAGGATTGCGAAGGTGTGGATATGATTTTCCTCCCCGAGGTTCCGTTCGATATTGACAAATTCATGGCTAAGGTGAAAGAGCTCTGCCAGGGACAGAAGTCTATTGTGATCGCTGTTTCCGAAGGAATCAAGGTAGCTGACGGCAGATATGTGTTCGAGCTTACGGACCATGTGGAATTTGTGGACGCTTTCGGCCATAAACAGCTCCAGGGTTCCGCCAAATTCCTCTCCGATAAGATAGGGAACGAGCTGGGCGTCAAGTCCCGTGCCATCGAACTCAGCACTCTCCAGAGATGCGCTTCCCATATGACCTCCCGTGTGGATATCACAGAGGCATTTCAGGTAGGCGGCGCCGCGGTGAAAGCCGCTTTCGAGGGCGATACCGGAAAAGTGGTTGTCCTGGAAAGAGTTTCCGAAGATCCCTATATCTGCACCACCAGCACACAGGACGTACATAAGATTGCAAATGTAGAAAAGAAGGTTCCCCTGGAATGGATCACCGATGACAATACCTTTGTCAGCGAGGAGTTGATCCATTATATCCGCCCGCTGATCCAGGCAGAACTGTCTCCCGTGATGGTAGACGGCCTTCCCAGGCATCTGAGATTGGATCTGGGTGCAAAATAAAACCAAAAGACTGGCGTCGGAGATCAACCGGCGCCAGTCTTTTTTGTGTCATATCTGCAACCCTAAGGACAGTTTTTCATTTTATTTGGAACTTGCTTGCCTGCTCATTCAGCAAGTGGCTCAAAGTCACCAGATTCTCCGTATCTACCGTACATTCGCCAATTGTTTCGGACAAGAGTGCCATGCTGGCGCTTGTCTCTTCGGTAGACGCTGCGTTTTCTTCGACTACACTGGCCAGGCTGTTGACGGAATCCGTAACGATCTCTTTCAGGGAACCCAGAATCTTTGTCTGTTCACCAATTTCATCCGTGACGCCTTTCACAAGAGAAACTTCATCCGTCAGAAGGCCGAATGCAGTCCTTGTCTCTTCCAGGCATTTTTGCTGTTTCTGGACGTTTTGCATCACTTCACCCATTTTATTGACGGAGCTTTCAACATTATTGATAAGCTCTTTTACGATCCGCTCGATCTCCAATGCATTGCTGGAGGATTCCTCGGAGAGTTTCCTGATCTCTTCCGCCACAACGGAAAATCCTCTTCCCGATTCCCCCGCCCTGGCGGCTTCTATGCTGGCATTCAGGGAAAGCAGGTTGGTCTGCTTTGCAAGTGCTTTTATGAGCTCTATAGCCGTGTTAATATTTGCGGCAGCATCATTATTCCGGCTTATCTGTTCGGATACGACATGAATGGCCTCGATGGTTGTATTTGTGATCACATCCAATTCCCCGATGCTTTGGGAAGCTCCCACCGAATGTTCCGTCATGGCAGATACGGCTTCCCCTAATTTCTGGATATCATTCTTTTCCGTTTCAATAACACTGTCCAGCTCCACAATCTTACTGTTCACTGTCTCAGTATCATTGGCCTGGTTGGTCGCCCCCTGTGCCAAATCATCAATGGCCTGGTTGGTATCCCTGATACCGTCCGTAATGTGTTCGAACTTCTGGCTAAAGCTTTCGCTGCTCCGGTCCAGGCTTTGCCCTGTATGGATTACATTTCCCAGCATGTCTGTCAATGATGATAGCACATTGTCCAGGGAACGGGCCATTGTTCCAATCTCGTCTGCCCGCCTCATCAACGCCGGATTGACAGTGATCCTTAAATCCCCCATAGATACCTGGCTGAGATTGCCGTTTACCTGCTTGATGCCTTTGGTGATCCGAATTCCGGCCAGGGTTGCCACAAGCAATGCCACCACCAATATAAAAGTAGCCGAAACCCCATAAACGATAAGCATCCTAGAGAAGTTATTTTCAATATTCCGCTTCATGCCGTCAATTTGCCCGTTCATATCGTCTATGTAATTTCCGGTGGCAACCGCCCATCCCCAGGGGGTGAACATCTGCGAATATGCAAGCTTGGGCGCAACAGTCACGCCGTCCGCTTTGGTAAAGTAAAATTCATTAAATCCCCCACCGGCCTGCGCGGATGCTACGATGTTCTGGGTAACCTTGACACCGTTTTGATCCGTCATGTCATAGCGGTTGTCCCCTTCCTGCTCCGTCAGGATCGGATGCACCACCAAGGTATAATCGGCCCCGTCTATCCATAAATATCCGGATGCATCGTCCCGGTAGCGCATGGCCCGAACTGCGTCCCTGGCCATTTCCTGGGCTTCTTCTTCCGTCAGTTCGCCGCTTTGGCTGCGGTCATAATAGCTTTGTATGACTGCCAGCGCCCCCTGCACCTGAGATTTAATTTCCATCTGATAGCCGTCCAACATGGAAGTTTCATATAGTTCCACTGATTCCTCCATGGACTGGATCATTTCATAAATGCCCAGACATGCCAGACCGATAGTAGATACCGAAACCATTATGCAGATAATTAATATAAACATTACCGTAAGGCTGCGAAATCCTCTTAATTTTTGACCTGTAATAGTTGGCTTTTCACTCATAATACACCTCCTGTACTTTAATTAATTAAAGTATACTCCTGTTTTTAGTGAAAAGCAACAAAAGATATGAATAAATTCAATATTTAATTGTGCCAAACGCATAACCATGTTTTTCTAATTCAAATAACGACATGGCAATACAGACAAATTCATTTGGATAAAAGAGTGTATCGTTTATTAAAACTGCCTAATTACGGGTGGCAGAAACGCGATAAGAGACATGGATCTACGAAATTCTGTAATCCGATAAATTCATTTCAATTCCATTCTTTCAAAAATTACAACGGCCGCAGTCAATGTGACAGCAAGTGTGGTCAGGGAAACGCCCACAAAAAGTCCCTTCTGAAGATTCTCCCAATCCGCCAAAACAAACATCTGGTAGATGACCGAATATTTTACTGGATAATACATTTCCACTCCTGAGTTGGCATAATTAGCTGCCAGCATCAACATACACTGTGAAATTCCAAGCCCTACACCTATGGTTGCAACCGCGTTTCTCGTTGCCGTTGCCAGAAGTACAAAGAAACCACCTATGGCCGCGCATACCAACCAGAAAAAGACTATCTGCGCCAGAAACGCCAGCCAGCCCTCAATCGTCAGCTCCAGTCCAAACCCGTTCAAGATGGTCATAATCAAAACCGGTACTGCCACTACTGCGGACAACAGACACAGCAACCCGATAAAATAAACCACAAGCTTAGATAAAAATACACTGCGTCGTGTCCTGCCACAGAAAAATCCCATCCCCATGGTACGACCGGAAAATTCACTGCAGAGGAACACAGCCGTAAATGCACCTGTAAATATAGTGTGGAACATCACAAATGAATCCATGACAGGCAGCATCTGGTATCCGGATGCACGATTCGAATTTGCAACCCAAAAATAGACAAAAAATCCCCCCACACCCACAGATAATGCCATCATCACTCTATAACCGGAGGATTTTATCAGCTTATAAAGTTCCGCCTTAACCAGATTCCTCATCTTGACCTCCCTATCAACGACAGGTAATACCCATCCAGTTCATCGCTCTTTACCGCCATTGTACCTATATTTATTTCTTCCAGAACTAACGCCCTGCTTATCTTTCCAACATCCAGCCCTTCAGGGACATCATAAACCTTTATCCCATCTTCCGACAGCATTTCCAGGTTCTGCAGCTGAAACATTGTCCTTAAAACAGTCTGCGCCTTCTCTGCCTGGTCCACTTTGATGTACAGATATTTTCTACACTTCCTGTTCAACTCCTCCGAAGTGATCTGCTCCAACATTTTCCCGTTATGAATAAATCCATAGCATGTGGCCAGCTGGTGCAGTTCGCTCAACAAGTGACTGGAGATCAGTATGGTAATACCGCGTTCTTGATTTAGCCTTTTTAACAATTCACGCAAACTTACCATACCCTCTGGATCCAAACCATTTATCGGTTCGTCCAGGAACAGGAACTCCGATCCCCCCAGCAGCGCCATGGCTATACCTAACCTCTGTCTCATCCCCAGAGAAAAGTTTTTTGCCTTTTTAGAATCGACATCCGACAATCCGACTTCCCTGAGAATTTCAGTAATGCATTCCTTGCCCTTGATTCCCCTCTGTTTCCTGCAGATTTCCAGGTTATCCCCTGCGGACAGGTGGTTGTATATTGCCGGTTTCTCAATGATACCGTTTATACGCCTTCTCTGTATATACAGCTTTTTAGGGTCAGCCTCCCCGAACAGTTCCAGCGTTCCGTCTGTCTGCCTGGAGAAACCCGCCAGAATACGGATCAGGGTGGTCTTCCCCGCTCCATTTGCACCTACAAATCCGTAAATCTCCCCCCTCCTGATTTCCATGTCCAAGTGTCTCAAGACAGAACGATCCGCCATCATATATTTTTTTGTTAGACTGCACGCCTTAAATACTGTCTCCGCCATTTTCCCTCTCTCCTCTATTGATTTCCTTGCTGTTTCCCCGTCTGGCCATGCCTGACGGGAACAATATACAGCCTGTTGCACCTATGGTCAACGGAGAATTCGCTGTTGTCATCCAACATGTGCCCATACTGCTCAAAATAAGGCCTCCAGACCTCCCCATGTTTTTTCATGCACTCCTTGTAGTCTTTCACCAGTTCTGAATACAGCAGGCTATCCTCCTTCAAAATATCATTATTTCCTGCAATCTGCATAATCAGGCTTTCCAGGGCGCTTTTCATTTCAAACACATCCAGTAATTCCCCGACAGCCACTTCGGATAAATCGCATACAAATGTCTTGCTCATTATTATAAACCACCTTTCTAAACAATACAATCCCATATGGAATCCAAGTCCCCCTATAACAGCGACACACCTGCTGCAGGGTTTCCTCTAGCAAGCTTTTCCAGAGGATCGTCATGTCCGCTTTCCCTCTCTCAAATGCCTAAAATGTAACCATGAGATGACGTTTCAGGAACTCTATTACAAGCCTCCCTACGTACTGCCGGGAGCTTGGCAAAGAGGAAGCAAAATAATAAGACTGGAGCAACTCTGTTTCTCTCATACAGGTTTGCTCCAGTCTTGTATAGATACACACTATATATCGTTTGCAGTACATCAATATTAATTAATCAAGGCATATTTAAAAAAATTTACCCCGAAATGCACATCACAGTTTCATTCCATTTAGTCTGAGGCAAGCGTGAACTGATCCACCAGTTCCTTCAGGCAGGAAGCCTCAGCAGAAAGCTGCTCACTGGCAGCCGCACCTTCCTCGGCAGTGGCGCTGTTGCTCTGTACCACCATGGATATCTGATTGATACCCTCGGAAACCTGCCCCACCGACTCCGACTGCTCGTTGGAAATGATGGCGATATGGTCGATAGCGTCAACTACAGATTGAATACTGTTTACCACACCCAACAGAACGCCTGCCGTATTTTGGGCTATTTCCGTGCCGGTATGTACTGCTTCGGTAGAGTGTGCAATGAGCTCCGATGTATTTTTAGCCGCCTGTGCCGATTTGCCGGCCAGATCGCGGACTTCCTCCGCAACGACGGCAAACCCTTTCCCTGCGCTGCCGGCCCTGGCTGCCTCCACTGCCGCATTGAGGGCCAGTATATTTGTCTGGAACGCAATATCGTCTATGGTCTTAAGGATCTTCTCAATCTCCACGGAGCTGGTCTGAATCTTCTCCATGGCCTCCACCAGGTTCTGCATCTTCTGGTTACACAGGAAAACTTCCTCGCCGGTCTGGTGTGTCTGGCTCCTGACATCCAGTGCCCCGCTGGCTGTTTCTTTAACCTCCTCGGAAATCATGCTGATCCTGGCTGCCAGTTCCTGTACCGCGCTGGCCTGCTCCGTAGTGCCCTGGCTGAGTGTCTGTGCGCTTGAGGATAACTGGTTGCTGGCATTTGCCACACCTTCTGCCGATTGGTTGACCTGCCGCATTGCCCTGCTCAGTTCCCCCCTCATATTGCGCATGGAATGCAGAATATCCTGAAAGCTGCCAACATAGACGGCCTCATGTTTCGTGTGGACATCCAGGTTCTGGCTGGCCATTTCATTGAGTAGATAACTGATATCGTTAATAACAGTGCGCAGTCCTTCCACCAGAGCCTCAGTGGATCTCACAAGCACACCGGTTTCATCCTTGTTGGTAACCTTAGGCATGGGCGTATCCAAATCGCCTTCCACAAGCAGCTTCATTCGGTTTACACATGCCTTCATGGGATTTCCGATATTGAGGGCCAGAGCCAGGGCAACCACAACAGAAATCAAGATGGAGACCAGGATCATCACTATGTTAATTACCATAGCGTCCCGTGTGGATGCCAGATAATTGATCTGGGGCGCGGTCACTGCGATGCTCCAGCCATCTGTGTCCAACACGGGAGCATAGGCCGCAAACATTTTGTCCTCTCCGCTTATATAGCTCCCAAATCCGTTTTTCCCCTGGCGCATCTCAGCATGGATCGCCGCCAGTTCCTGCAGTGTGGGATCACTCTGCGCCTCCGCCTCTATATTTTGGACTGTGATTGTATCAAGGGTAATGTCGGCGATCGTGGCACCGGACTTATTGATCATGTAAGCCCTGCTGTTCTCGCCGATCTGGATGGCTGATACAATGTCGTTCAAAAAGGTTTCATGGGGAACAAAATATACCACGCCTACAATGGATTTCCCATAATCTCCATCGGAGTACAGAGGCGCCGCTACCATGATGGACAGCTCTCCCGTGATCTTACTGATCAGAGGCTCCGATACAAAAACATTTCCCTGCATGGCCTGCTGTACATATTCACGGTCAGAATAATCTTTTCCGTCAAAAATACTGATGCCATCCGCACCCACAATATTTCCCCTCTGGAAATCATGCATGGAAACGCGTTCGTTAATGATGGCCTGCTTTTCTTCCACCGACACATTCGGATCGGACAACTCCGGGATGCATCCTACCTCCATTACGACATTTCTATACACCTCCAGCTCCTGCTCCGCCCGCCCTGCTGCCAGGACTGCCGTCTGGCTCATCATCTGCTCCACAGTTGCCATGGTATTATTGTAATTCAACAAAATACTTAAAGACCCTGATGCGACTAATCCGATCAAAACCGTCAGTATAAGGCATAATGTGATTTTGGTTCGAATGCTTTTCATTTCAATGTTACCCCCTGCTACATGGCTGAAATGCAAGACACACCGGCCAGCACATTCAGCCGTTCTTTCTGATATCGTAATTAATTATAATTTATTATTTCTGCTCGTCACCACCATCTGTTTCTACCAATGCACATTTATGACTGTTTCATTGCTTTGCTCACTTATACCGCAGCAAAGTCATTCACACCATTTTACATGGCCGGCCCGATACCGTTTCAAACAAATCCTTTTGTACATCAATAGACCAGACCGTGCAAAAAACCCTTTTCACTCCAGAGGGATGAAAAGGGTTTTAAGACACCGGCTTTCACCTGTCTCTCAATATATGTCTGCACTTACTTATAAACCGGATTTTCTGTCCCCCTCCAAGCAAATCCGGAAGCACAGGCTCAGTTCTTAGCCGCTTTCTCCGCCTTCAACGCCGCTGTCAGCGCAGGAACGATCTTATTCAGGTCGCCTACCACACCGTAGTCAGCCACGTCGAAAATGGGCGCGGACTCATCCTTGTTAATGGCAACGATGACATCGGACTCTTCCATACCTGCCACATGCTGGATGGCGCCGGAGATACCGATGGCAAAGTAAATCTGGGGACGTACCGTCTTGCCGGTCTGGCCCACCTGGAGATCCTTGGGTTTCCAGCCGCTGTCCACTACCGCACGGGAACAGGACACTGTACCGCCCATAACCTCCGCCAGCTCTTCCAGCATCTTGAAGTTCTCCGGGCTGCCCACGCCGCGGCCGCCGGATACCAGAACCTTGGCATCCATAATATCCACCGTGTCGGAAACGGCCTTTACCACTTCCTTAATGGTCACATATTTATCGTTGGGAGTAAATCCGGGATTGAACTCCTCCACTACAGCCTTTGCGCCTGCAATGGGATCAATCTTCTGCATAACGCCGGGACGAACCGTTGCCATCTGGGGGCGGTTGTCAGGGCAGGCAATGGTGGCAATGGTGTTGCCGCCGAATGCGGGACGGGTCATCAGCAGCTGATTATGCTTCTGCTCCTGGTTGGGAACTGCAACCAGAGGGAAATCGCCGATTTCCAGAACAGTACAGTCTGCGGTCAGGCCGGTTGCCACTCTCGCGGAAACAGTGGGACCCAGATCTCTTCCGATGGCGGTAGCGCCAACCAGCACGATCTCGGGTTTATACTGGTTGATCACGGAAGACAGCGCATGAGCATAAGGCTCTGTTCTGTATACTTCCAGTTCCGGATCGTCCACAACGATAACCTTATCCGCACCGTACTCAGCCAGCTTGTCAGCCAGGCCTTTTACCTGATATCCGATGAGCACTGCCACAACCTCTGTCTCCAGCTTTGCGGCAAGCTCCTTACCTTTTCCCAACAGTTCAAAGGCAATGCCGCTGATCTCATTGTCCACCTGCTGGGCAAACACATATACACCTTTATATTCTTCAAGAACTACATTGTTCATGATCAAACCTCCATTTATAACGAATCTTTCCTTTTCGTTTTTTGTAAGTCGGCATCATCGTCCGAAGAATCCTCCGGACTGTTACACCGCATTAGATGATGTGCTTCTCCTTGAATTTACCCACAATGTATGCAACCGCATCCTCGGGAGAATCGGGAACCACCTTTTCACCCGCTCCCTTGCGGACCTTATCGGATGCCTTTGCAATCTTGGTAGGAGAACCCTTCAGGCCCAGATCGCTGTCATCCACATCCTTCAGGTCGGCTCTGCCCCAGGTAGTAATCTCTGCAGCACATGCGTCAAAGATTCCGCCGGGCATCATGTAACGGGGCTCATTCAGCTCGGAAAGAGCCGTAATCAGGCAGGGCATCTTTGCTTCCAGTACATGGTATCTGTCGTCATACTGCCTCTGAACAATCACCTTATCTCCCTCAATTTTGATCTCCTGCGCATAGGAAATTACAGGAATTCCAAGGTGCTCGGCAATCTGAGGGCCCACCTGTGCGGTATCGCCGTCGATGGCCTGACGGCCGGTGATGATCAGATCATAGTCAATGTTTCTCAGAGCGCCGGCGATGGTAGTGGAGGTAGCCCATGTATCTGCGCCGCCCAGCACTCTGTCGGTTACCAGAATACCCTTATCCGCGCCCATTGCCATTGCTTCGCGGAGCACATCGGCAGCCTTGGGAAGTCCCATGGTCAGTACGGTCACTTCTGCGTCAAACTGCGCTTTCAGCCTCAGCGCGGCTTCCAGGCCGGCTTTGTCATCAGGATTCATGATGGCAAGCATTGCGCCTCTGTCAAGCGTTCCGTCCGGATTAAATTTCACGCCGCCCTTTGTGTCGGGCACCTGCTTAATACAAACAACAATCTTCATTGTATTTTCTCCTTCATCAATTCAATTTTTGGAATATTATTTCAACAGACCCGCAGAGATGACCATTCTCTGAACCTCACTGGTTCCCTCGTAGATCTCGGTGATTTTAGCGTCACGCATCATACGCTCTACATCATACTCTCTGATATAGCCGTAACCGCCGTGCAGCTGAACGGCCTTGGTGGTAACCTCCATGGCAACCTCTGCCGCATACAGCTTCGCCATAGCAGCTTCCTCAGAATAAGAAATACTGGGATTGGTCCTGTATTCATCCTTTTTCAGGGCAGCTCTGTAAACAAGAAGCTTTGCAGCCTCTACCTTGGTGGCCATGTCTGCCAGCTGGAACTGGGTATTCTGGAAACCGCTGATGGACTTGCCGAACTGCTTTCTCTCCTTTGTATAAGCCACTGTTCTCTCCAGTGCGCCCTCTGCAATGCCGAGAGCCTGTGCTGCAATACCGATACGTCCGCCGTCCAGGGTATGCATCGCAATCTTGAAACCCTGTCCCTGCTTGCCCAGAATATTCTCCTTGGGGATACGGCAGTCGGTAAAGATCAGCTCATAGGTGGAAGAACCGCGGATACCCATCTTCTTCTCCTTGGTACCGAAGGTAAAGCCGGGTGTGCCCTTTTCTACGATAAAGGAAGAAATCTCCTTCATCTTTCTGCCCCTCTTCTCAATAATGCCCGTAACGGCGATCACAATATATACATCCGCCTCTTTACCATTTGTGATAAAGCACTTGGATCCGTTCAGCACCCACTCGTCCCCGTCCAGGACAGCCTTGGTCTGCTGTCCCTGGGCATCCGTTCCTGCACCGGGCTCGGTGAGGCCGAAAGCGCCGATCTTCTTACCGCTGGCAAGATCGGGAACATATTTCTGCTTCTGCTCCTCCGTGCCGTAGGTCAGAATGGGATCCACACACAGAGAGGTATGGGCGGAAACGATAACGCCTGTGGTGCCGCATACCTTGGAGAGCTCCTCCACACACATAACATAGGTCAGAATGTCACAACCCTGCCCGCCGTACTCCTTGGGAACGGGAATTCCCAGGAATCCATACTTTGCCATCTTTTCAACGGTCTCTCTGGGGAAACGCTCTTCCTCATCTACTTCCTGTGCCAGAGGCTTCACTTCGTTCTCGGCGAAATCCCTGAACAGCTGTCTCGCCATTTCATGCTTTTTGGATAATGTAAAATCCATGGTAATTCATCCTCCATTTTTCCTGCAACCCAAATCGGCAGCCGGTGTTCCGCCTGTCCCCTCAGGGAAGTCGGGCGATTTTGGGCCCAATGCCCTGCACCGCCGCAGTATCCCCTCCTTTCCGCACAGAAATGCTCTTTTGCATTTCACAGAAACAGGGCCGCTTCAAAAATACCGTACTGCCTACTGCCCGCAGGCATGAAACAATCCACATACCGCGGTTTGTGCCGAAACACTCCCACACAGCCTGTGAACCGTTTCACCCTCGGACTTAGGCACCTGTATTTTTTAAGGGTACCGCAAAGCATATTTGCCGGTATCTCAGTTCCTACAGGCGCCGCTGCCGTCCGAATTGCATCTTTCATATAATTTTACTTGTTATAGTTATAGAATCCTTCTTTTGTCTTCTTGCCAAGCTTTCCGGCACGAACCATCTTTCTCAGAAGAGGTGCGGGCGCATACTTGGAATCACCGGTCTCGGCATAGATCACTTCCATGATTGCCAGGACGATATCCAGGCCAATGTAGTCACCCAGGGCCAGGGGACCCATGGGATGGTTTGCGCCCAGCTGCATAGCCACATCAATATCGGCTACGGAAGCAACGCCTGCCGCATACACGTTGATTGCTTCGTTAATCATGGGAATCAGAATCCTGTTTACCACAAAGCCTGCAGCCTCGTTTACCTCAACGGGTGTCTTGCCGATCTCCGTTGCGATGGCCTTGATCTTCTCCACCAGGTCTGCAGGGGTATTGGCGCCTGCAATCACCTCTACCAGCTTCATTCTATCAGCAGGGTTGAAGAAATGCATGCCGATCAGAGGACGGTCCAGTCCGTTGCCCATCTCCGTGATGGACAGGGAAGAAGTATTGGAAGCAAAGATGCAGTCCTTCTTCACGATCTGCTGTAATTCTGCAAAGGTCTGTTTCTTGATGGCCATATTCTCGGGGCATACCTCAATGACCAGGTCACATTCCGTACAGATATCCTTAAGACCGGTTGCAATCTTTGCTGCAATGGCATCAGCCTTCTCCTGTGTGATCTTCTCCTTGCCTACCAGGAAATTCAAGTTCTTTAAGATCTTTGCCTTGCCGCCGTCAGCGAACTCCTGCTTGATGTCGCAGAGGCATACCTCATAACCGTCTGTCATGGCAAATGCCTGTGCAATTCCGGCACCCATGGTGCCTGCGCCGATAATACCTACCTTCATTATTATGTCCTCCTGTTATTATACCTTCTGAATCTGTCCCGCGGATGCACTACCTATCGAAAGCTTCTGCCCAAGGCTTGCTCTTCTTTCTCGCAGGGACAGATGATGTAATGGTCTGCTGCTGATAAATCCTGTCCGGCAAGCAATTGCCGCTCAAGCGCTCCGCTGCCTGCGGCCCTGGCTCCTTACAGTACTTCCCATAATCCGGCCTCAGCAGTTTTTAAAGGGTTCCTTTACCTTCTCCTTGTTTTTGTCAAGGAAGAAAGCCATACCATATTTCTGATCCTCCGTCTCAAAGCAGTCCCCAAAGAGCTTCTCCTCAATCACGATTGCTTCGTCCATTTCTGCGTCCAGGCCTTCGTTAATAGCCTTCTTGCAGTTGCGGATCGCAATGGGGGCATTATTTGCAATGCCGGATGCCATCTTCTCCGCCGCCGCCAACAGCACTTCCTGTGCAGTCTTCACCACATTGCCTTCACCGTCAACTTCTGCAGAGTATACTTCGTTGACCAGGCCGATCCGATGTGCTTCCGCCGCCTTGATATTGCGTGCGGTATAGATCAACTGTTTCGCCATGCCTACGCCTACCAGACGGGCCAGTCTCTGGGTTCCGCCGAAGCCGGGTGTAATGCCCAGGCCAACCTCCGGCTGG
>ERZ808040.1642-NODE-1642-length-14462-cov-6.508585_pt1 | contig 14462 bp, 13 predicted proteins | sample MGYA00380191_ERZ808040 | MGnify/ENA primary metagenome ERZ808040 (study PRJEB31490, sample SAMN06133395) | mouse gut metagenome | isolation source: J6 | host: mice | place: China: Chengdu | collected 2015-05 ... | reverse complement strand
CGGAGAGTAAATGAAAAGGAGTAGAAACGGCTATAAACTATCAAAATTTGTCTAAAAAATCTTTGCAGACCTCTTTGGATACAGTCCTCCAAGGATTGAGCCGCTTCCTGGCCGGGGGCGGCTTAATATTCTGCGCTCAACAGGAAATCCGCAACGTGCATCATTTTGACCCTCTGGTAATTTCCGCTGGTCTGTTTGTTGATGCGAGGGTATTTTTATATTGCTAAAGTATATAGTTATAACCGCAATACTCACTTAATATCAAAAGTTTTGCGGTTTATATCCGCAAAATTTTTTTGTAAACAGAAAACCACTCGCTAGGCGAGTGGTTCAAAAAAGCCTAATGGCGATGATGTGGACAAGAAAACTCCCTGTGCTCTAGAATAGAGATGCGGTCTAACAGCTGCGTCAAGTAAGCAAAGGGAGGTCATTCGAGTGAATGACGTAAGCAGTTTATCACACACGAAGTGGAATTGCAAATACTATAAAGATCATAGAGGCAGAAGTGTGTCCAGACCATATCCACATGTTGGTAGAGATTTCGCCTAAAGTGGCGGTGGCGAGCTTCGTGGGATATCTGAAAAGGAAGAGTGGCCTGATGATCTATGAGAAATTTCCAGAGTTGAGATATAAGTATCAGAATAGGGAATTCTGGTGTCGTGGGTATTATGTGGATACAGCGGGAAAGAATGCGAAAAAAATCGCAGAGTACATAAAGCATCAACTAGATGAGGATAAAGCAGGAGAACAACTGACGATGGTGAATTTCTAAGCCTGTTTACAGGTGGCAAGCAGCAAATCTGTCGCAGGTGTCAGACCGTACTTGCGCGATGGGACGCGCCTGCTAGTAATATAGGGCTTTGCCCGTCTATGAAGAACTCCCGGCTTTGCGGGGGGTTCCTATTTATAAAAGCCCTTCCTCATCAAAAAAGAAAATACGCCTCCCCCAGAGCTGCCAAGCCGCTCCGAGGGAGGTTTTCCGTTTCCACGCAGTCCTTCCCAACATGATTGCTTATGATTTATCTGTTCAGCGTTCTTCGGTGGTGTTGGTAATAGCTTTCTCAATGCTTTCCGGCTATACTGTCGTTACGACAAACGTGAAAGAGAACGGCAGTATAGAGCAAAAAAACCTCTGTGCTCAGGTGCCCCTCAGCCTCCACGCGCAGGTCTGCGAAGCCGGAGAGGCGGCGGACTGGACCGCCGGCGAGCACCTTCCGAACCTGCTGGCCCAATGCTGCAATCTGAAGAAAAACAGAGGCACAACGATGAGCCGTGAGATAAGCACAACGGCCTTCCGGGTTTCTGAGTACCTTTCCCGGCAGATCAAGGCCCGCCTGGAGCGGGAAACCTGACAGCTCGGATTCGCTGCGCCGGATTCCGGGCCGGGAAAGACGGCGGCCAGGAAAAGAACGCCCCGGCTTATCAGGCGAGACGCTATGCCCCGGAAAAAACAGGGAAATACGGCGCGATTTGGTTTGAACGCGAAGGCCTCCGCTTTTCGACCGGTGCTGCTCGAAAAGCGGAGGACTTTGTCAAATTACTTCAGGACCGCGTCCAGATCACGGGTGGCCGTGCCGTCCTCCAGGACGAAGCAGGGAATTCCAATGCCGCCGTTCTCCCGGATGTCGGCATAGGCGGGGCTGTTCTGCCGCAGTTCCAGATACACCTTCAGGTCCGGCAGGCTGGCGGACAGGTTCTTGAAGTCAATTTCCGCCTTCGCCTCGCTGAGACGGTTCAGCGCATACAGGGTGTCGGGGCACAGGTGGCTTCCAATAACAGTGATTTTCATGATGATATTCTCCTTTTCAAATGGTAGTTGATGATTGATTTATTTGACGGCAATTGCCTCAATCTCGCACAGGACGCCCTTGGGGAGCTCCTTCACCGCCACACAGGAGCGGGCCGGTTTCGAGGTGAAATACCGGGCGTAGACCTCGTTGAAGGCGGCGAAGTCCCCCATGTCCGCCAGGAAGCAGGTGGTCTTGAAAACCCGGTGGAAGCCGGTTCCGGCGGATTCCAGAATGGCGCCCACATTTTTGCAGCTCTGCTCCGCCTGGGCCGAGATGCCCGCGGGAACCGTGCCGTCGGCGGGGTTTACAGGGATCTGGCCGGAGGTGAAGATGAATCCGTTCACCTCATAGCCCTGGGAATAGGGGCCGATGGCCCCAGGGGCTTTGCTGGTTTCCAATGCATTCATGTCAATATCTCCTTTACAAAAGAATAACCGTACAATCAGGCCCTCTCGCCGGCGGAGCGGGTTTTGCTGAGCCAGTCCCTGCCCTCCACCAGACGGGTGACCATCATGGAGGCGATGGTGTCGCCGGCGGCGTTGAGGCAGGTGGCGGCGGGGTCAAACAGGAACCCCAGAGTGGCGATGAGGGGGAAGGCCTCCGCCGGGAAACCGAACATGCTGACAATCAGCATCTCCCCCACCAGTCCGCCGCCGGGCGCGCCGGAGAGGACGAAGGCGCTGAGAATGGCCACGGCGATGGACATGGCATAGGTGCCCGCGCCGGAGAAGGGCATATCAAAAATGCCGAACAGGAAGGCAATTTTCACGATGGAGCTGAGGACGGAGCCGTCCATGTGCATGGTGCAGCCCATGGGCAGCACCAGGTCGCTGACGTCCTTGGGCACGCCGATGGCGTCGCAGGCCTCCTTATTCACCGGCAGGGTGGCGGCGGAGCTCTGGGTGGCGAAGGCGGTGACGGCGGGGGTGAAGATGTGCTTCAGCATCCGGCCGAGACCGGCCCTGCCCCCGGCGAACAGGGCGTACAGGGGGAAGAAGATGACTACATACAGCAGGCACAGGGGATAGTAGACCACCATGGAACGGCCATAGTCGCTGAGGAGCTGGGGGCCGAACTCACCGACGAGGTTGGCGAAGTACGCGCCCAGACCCAGGGGGGCGATGGTCATAATAACCCCCACGAACTTCATGATGATGTCGTTGAGGTTGGTCAGCAGCTTCCCCACGGGGCTGTTCTCTCCGCCGCAGGAGGCCACACAGAAGCCGGTGATGATGGCGAAGATGATGAGGGGCAGCATGTGGGACTTGCTCCAGAGGTCCGGGAAGTCGCTGACGGTCAGGGACCCCACAATCATCTCTGCGGCGGTCTGAGCCTCTCCCACCTCGGCGGCGGCCAGCTGGATGTTCGTTCCGGCGGAGGGGCTGAAGAGATTCACCCAGATCAGCACACAGGCGGCGGCAAAGGCTCCCGTGCCCAGGAAGACGGCCACGGTGCCGCCCAGAATCTTCCCCAGGCGGTTCATGTTGGCCATGCTGCCCACGGCGCAGGCAATGGACACAAAGACCAGGGGCACCACAATGGTGAAGAGCAGATTCAGGAAGATATCGCCGATGGGCTTCAGGGTCTGGCCCAGGCCGGGGGAGACGATGCCGATGATTGAACCGGCGGCGATGCCGCCAAGAAGGAGGATGGGGGTCTTGTACTGCTGCCAAAGGGACTGCTTTTTCATTTGAGTCGCCATAATCACATCTCCATTTCTTGTTTCTCAGGTCTCTATCTAAATCTCCGCCGGGGAAGGGAGTTACAGACTGTTGACGGCGGCCTCCAGCTGATGAAGGGCCCGCTCCAGCACGCTCCTGGGACAGGCGGCGTTGAGCCGCATGTAGCCGTTCAGGCTTCTCCCGAAGGCGCAGCCGTCATTCAGACCCAGCCGGGCCTTTTGAATCATGAAGTCGTGAAGCTCCCGGTTGCTCAGACCCAGGTCCCGGCAGTCCAGCCACATGAGATAGGTGGCGTCGGGGGCATAGGTCTTGATTTGGGGGATGTGCCGCTTACAGTAGTTCACCACAAAGTCGAAATTGTCCGAGAGGTAGGGCAGCAGCTGGTCCAGCCACTCGTCCCCCTGCCGGAAAGCCGTCTCCATGGCGGTGACGGAAAAGGCGTTGTTCCGGTGGATATCCATATTCATCCAAAAACGGTCGAAGTTCTCCTTCATGTGCCGGTTGGGGAACACCACCGTACTGGCCTGGAGGCCCGCCAGGTTGAAGGTCTTGGTGGCGGAAATGCCGGTAACTACATTGGCGGCAATCTCAGGGGAGAGGGAGGCGGTGGGGATGTGCTTCTTCCCGTGGAAGATGAGGTCCGAATGGATTTCGTCGCTGACCACCCATACACGGTATTTCAGGCACAGCTCCATCATGCGGCGGAGGTCCTCCTCGGGCCAGACGATGCCCACCGGGTTGTGGGGACTGCACAGCAGGAACAGGTCCGCCTCCTGGAGTTTCGCCTCGAAATCCTGCCAGTCCACCGTCCAGACTCCGTCCCGCTCCGCCAGCTGGTTTTCAATCACCCTCCGCCCGGCGAACTCGGTCATGTCGTAAAACTCGCCGTATACCGGGGTTTGAATCAGTACGGTTCCCCCCTGGGGCGTGTAGAGCCGGACCATGGCGCTGAGGGTCTGGACCACGCCCAGGCAGAAGCTCATGAGAGAGGTGTCCGGGCTCCAGCCGTTGCGGCGCTTCTGCCAGTCCTGAACGGCCTGGAAATAGCTGTCGGGCCGGGCTGTGTAGCCCCAGATGCCCTCCTCCGCCCTGGCCTTCAGGGCGTTAATGATGGGCTGCGCGGTTTTGAAGTCCATGTCCGCGACCCACAGGGGAATCACGTCGCTGGTTCCGAATTTCTTTTTCCGCTCGTCGTACTTGGCGGAGAGATTCCCGGACCGGTCTACGATTTGGTCAAAGTCGTATTTCATCGCTTCGGGTTCCTTTCTCTGTAGATTTGAAAACGGCTTGCGTTGGTTTGGCTGACTATTAGAGCAAAAGCCGTGCCAAAACAGACAATCCTGTGGTCCGGCGGAGAAAATTCCCTGTGTTTTGGGAGAACAGACAAAATCAATGGGACCGGTTTTGGCAGATTACCAAGACCGGTCCCGTTATTTTTTCGGAGGCCTCCATGACGGCGGCTGAATCCGCTGCCGTCAATTGGTTAAATCAATAGAAATGGTTAAAACAATTTATCTTTGACCGTTTTCCCAAAGGGCCCGGCCTGCCGGCGTCAGTTGACTGCCGCCCCGTCCCCGGCTGATGCGGGCAAGGCCCCTCTCCGCCATGTCGGAGAGAATGGTCCGTATCTCATGCTGAGAGAGGGGCATGTGGGCCTCCCGGGCCTTTTGCAGCAGCTTGTCCCGCCCCATGGGGCTCCGGGCCTCGGACGCCTCATACAGCTGGCCCAGGACGAACCGGAAGGCGTCGGAGGCGGCCGCTTCCCCCGGGGAGGCCGGAGGGGCGGCCCGGGGCGGCGTCTCCTGGGAGAGAAGCAGCGTGGGCGGCAGGTCCTCCATGGTGATTTGCTCATGTCCGGTATAGATGAAGTATTCCACCGCGTTCCGCAGCTCCCGGATGTTCCCCGGCCAGGAATGGCGGCGGAAGAACTCCCGCACCGGTTCCGTCAGCTGGAAGGACCCGCCCAGCTCCCGGCGGAACTGCTCGGTCAGGAGGAAGATGTCGTCTCCCCGCTCCGTCAGCGGCGGAATGATGGCGGGGAGGGTATTCAGGCGGTAGTAAAGGTCCCGCCGGAAGGTTCCGTCCCGGACCTTTTGCTCCAGGGCCTCGTTGGTGGCGGCGACAATGCGGACGTCCACATGGATGATCCGGTTGCCGCCTACCCGCATGACCTCCCGCTCCTGAAGGGCCCGGAGGAGCTTAATCTGTAGGACGGGACTCATTCCCTCCACCTCATCCAAGAAAAGGGTTCCCCGGTGGGCCAGCTCGAAGAGGCCGGGCCGCCCGCCCTTCTTTGCCCCGGTAAAAGCCCCTTCCTCATAGCCAAACAGCTCGCTTTCCAGCAGGTTTTCCGGAAACGCCGCCACGTTGATGGCCACGAAGGGCCCGTCCGACCGGTGAGACGCCTGGTGAACCGCGTGGGCAAAGAGCTCCTTTCCGGTGCCGGTCTCTCCGATGAGCAGGACGGGGCTCTCGCTCAGCGCCATGCGCCCCAGGGTCTCCCTGGTTTTGCGGATGGCCTCCGACCGGCCCACCACGTCGGCAAAGCTGTACTTGGCGCAGAGACCCTTGTGGAAGAGCTGGCCTCTCAACTCGTTCTGCCGGGCCTCCACGTCGTTGAACCGCTGGAGGAGGGCGAAGGCGCCGATGCAGGCGTTCTGCCGGATGACCGGGACCACCTCCACGCTCAGGTTGACCCCGTTGACCCGGACGGCCTTGGCGGGCAGGGTCTGGCGGTTTTGCAGGCACTGGACGAAGGGAATAAAGGGAAAGACCTCTTCACACCGCTTCCCCTGGACCAGCGGGGCGCTGACGCAGGCCATCTCCTCCGCCCGGCGGCTGCACGCGAAAATCTCCCCCTTCTCGTTGACGCCCACCACGCCGTCCTCCAGGCTCTCCATTAAAATATGGAATTGGCTCTCCAGACGGATGGACCGGGCAAACATCCGGTCAAAGCTGTAGTTGCTGGTGGCCACGCTCTGCGCGTACTCCTGAAACGCGGGGCCCTCCAGTACGGACTCCAGCCCCAGCCGGAGGGCAATCTCAATCATCATGCCGGAGGTACAGACCCGCTGGCCCAGGTCGATGACCGTCTCCATCCCCCGGGGAACATAGCGGAGCTCGTCCGGCGTCACGGCGATGCGGACCCCCGGAACCTCCGGCGCGCCGGGGTAGAAGGGAATCCAGTGGATGTGCGTGATGCCGAACTGCTCCAATTGGGCAATGGCCTCCCGGGCCATGGTCTGGGTCATGTTGACGAACAGCACCCGGCTGCCCGCGGGGAGCTCCTTGAGCTTGCGCAGCTCGCTCCAGCGGAAGGAGACCTCCACGGCCATGGTCTGGCTGTCGATGGGGATGTGGCGCATCAGCTCCTCCGGGGAGCCGTAGGCGTCGGTGGAGGCCACAAACAGGTCCGCCCGGTCCAGGACCCCGGAGGCGCTGCCGTCCAGCATGGAGAACACGGAGATGTCCGCCACCTCTCCGAAGAGCCTGGCAATGTCGGAACGGTAGGAGATTCCCGCCCTGGGGTCCAGGGCGATGACGAATATTTTCTTTTTAGCGGTCATACTCACACCCTCTTCAACCATTTTCTTTAACCAGTAAATCACAGCCGGAGTCGGTTTGCAAGGGGGTTTTGTGTGAATCGGTCGAAAAATATGGTGGTATGAAATTTGCTTATATCAATTTACAGCGGAAAACGACGAAATAGAATATATAAGGAGGAATACGGGTATGATTACGAAGGAAGAGCTGCTGACCCTGCTGCGCCAGGAGGTAGTCCCGGCCCTGGGCTGTACGGAGCCGGTCTGCGTGGCCCTGGCCGCCGCTGACGCCTGCCGCGCCATTGGCGGAGACGTGGTCTCCGTCAAGATGGAGGTCAATCCGGGCATCTATAAAAACGGAATGAGCGTGGGAATTCCCGGCTTTCCCCGGGTGGGCCTGAAATACGCCGCCGCCCTGGGCGCCTGCCTCCACAACCCGGAAAAGGGGCTTCAGCTGCTGGAGGATATCAATGAGGACGTCACCGCCCAGGCAATCCGGATGGTGGAAGGCTGCCATGTGGTGGTGATGATTCAGCATGACGAAACCCAGCTCTACGCCCGGGCGGAGGTCATCACCACCGCCGGAATCGGCGTCAGCGAGATTCGGGGGACCCACTCCAACATCATTCTGACCAAGCGCAACCACGAGGTCCTGTTGGAAAAGCCCTGGTCCGCCGCCGCGGAGGACCAGATTCACGCGCGGCTGAGGACCATGACCGTGGCGGAGATCAAGGCCGTCGTGGAACAGTGCTCCGGGGAAGAACTGCGCTTCATGCTGGAGGGCGCGGAGATGAACCAGCGCCTGGCGGACTTCGGGCTGGAGAACAACCCCGGCATCGGCATCGCCGGCGCGCTGAAGCGCCAGATCGAGTCCGGCAGCATGGGAGACAATCTGTTCAGCCGCACAATGACCCGGGTCGCCAGCAGCGCCGAGGGACGGATGAGCGGCTGCCCCTACGCCGTCATGAGCAGCGCCGGAAGCGGAAACCACGGCCTGACCGCCGTCATCCCGGTGACGGAGATGGCCCGGCACCTGGGGGCCTCCGACGAGCGGCTGGTCAAGGCCCTGGCCTTTTCCCACACGCTGAACGTCTACATCAAGCTCTTCACCGGGAAGCTGTCCGCCACCTGCGGCTGCGGCGTTTCCGCCGCCACGGCCGCCTGCGCCGCCATGATCTGGCTGATGGGCGGCACGGACGAGCAGATTGGCTGGGGCATCATCAACATGAGCGGGAACCTCACCGGCATGGTCTGCGACGGCGGCAAAATCGGCTGCGCCCTGAAGCTGGCCACGGCCTCCAACGCCGCGCTGATGTGCGCCTATCTGGCGATGGACGGCGTGGTGCTCCAGGCCAGCGACGGAATCTGCGGCGCGACGCCGGAGCAGGCGATTCAGAATATGGGCCGGGTCAGCACGCCGGGCATGGTGCAGACGGACCGGACCATTCTGGAGATTATGATGGAAAAAGAGGACTGAGTACGGCCCGCCGGCATTGTCACCAGAACCGCGGATAAACATATATTTAGAATCGCGACGCGCGCCCTGGCGGAGAATTCCGCGGCCATCCGAAACGCCCGTCAGACAGCAGCAAAAGCCGGCTGAGTACAGCCGGCTTTTGCATTGTCAGCACAGCGGGCGGCGTCCCGGGGACGGGGCCCGGAGAAACGTCCTGCGCTCTTTTAAATTTTTTATGGAAATACCGCTTTCGTTCAGCACACGGCGGCGTCCTGCCCCGGTTTTTCAGGCTGTCATTTTGCGCCCTTCCGCCTCCGCGAAGCCCATGCGAAAACATACGCAGTCAATATTGCGGACAACACAACGGCGTCGCACATCATGACCCTGCGAATCACAGACAGAGGAATCAAAGCCTCCAGCCAGCCTGAGCAAAACCAGAAATCGTTGGATTGATAGGCAATCACGAGAACAAAGCCCAGGGTGATGGATATTCGTTCGGCTGTTTTCGCGAGTCTGCTCCACTTCATATAAGCGTCTCCTTCCCGCCTGGTATGACGGCAATCCGGATGCGCGCCCATCACCGGCCTGCGTCGAAGGCGCAGGCGGAACCCGCGGGGCGCCTGTTTATCCGCCGTATTTCATTTTCAGGAGAACATCCTGGATTTTTCCATACAGGACTGCGGTTCTGGTTTTTTCGTAAGACCGTGTTTGGGTATTATAGGTTACAGACTGCGCCAGATGGCTGGCCCAGTCCAGGACGTTCCCCCTGCTGGATGAAAAGGAGTTAGTGTAGTTCATTCTGCTGACAGGTCCCCAGGAGGAAATGGGAATGTCATATTTCAGGGGAATCAGTTCCAGGCCGCAGTCTTTACCGAAAGCGCAGTAGGAAACATAATCCTTGTCGCCCTCATTCAGAATGCCGTATTCACAGAGATGGTCAATAAAGGTCATATATTCCCTGTATGTCATATCGTTGGGGTCAAAGGATTCGGCCAGCGTCTTCAGCTGCTCACGGGTAATCTCATATTTCCCGCCGGTCCTCCTGTATTCTTCCATAAACGCCGCTGTATCGGCGATGTCTTTTTCCCTCTGTTCCATTTGGGCTTTGGTGAGCTCGCCTGCGAAGCTCTGGATGAGAATGCCGTTTCGGTTTTCTGCCCACGACGGGCAGGAACTGGAATATGCAGGGCGCACAGTAGAGCGCACAGCTGGAATCATGGAAATCATCCTTTCTGATTTTGATAGGCCCGGATGTTCAGATTTGCTCATTCACAGGCCGCAATGGGAGGCCCAGGCACCGGCAGGACATGCGCCGGCATCAGAATTTGGTCAGTTCCTTTATGATATGAGACACCTTCTGACAGGAGCTGATCTGGGTGTTGATCGGTGAAAAATCCTCGAATTTGGGGGAACCGTCTGCCGCCCGCTCTCTGGCCATGTCGCTTCTCCAGTCATACAGCGCGGACACCCAGGCGTCCAGATACTCCAGGGGATCGCCGGTCCAGCCGCTGCCGGACAGCCAGGCTTCCGAATTGCCGGCTGCGGAGCTTTGCGGCATTCCGGAAAGCGTGTGCAGCTTTTCGGCCAGCATAGGCGGCGTGTCATACTGAACAAAGGTCCCGTTCGCATTATAATAGCCAATGGGAATCAGGTGGCCGTCCGCCCTGGTGTAGTCAAAGTCGCTCTGGGTGAGTACGCCCGCGTCCTTCAATTCCCTGCAAAGGTCCATCCATTCGTCCTTTTTGATGTCGTTCTCCTCTGCCTTCAGCCGCTCCAGCACGTTTTTGGACGAAGCCGAAAGCCGGTCATAAACCAGCTTCAGCTGCGCATCGTATTGCGATTTTTCGACAGAATCCCTGATTTTTTCAGCAGTGGCGGCTTCACCGGTTTTCTTCATTTCGTCCAAAAAAGAGGAGCTGCCCCCGTTCTTCCTGAACGCAGGAAAAACCTGCCGGTCAAAGCTGTTGCAAAGACCGCTCATTCCAGATAATTTCATGTAATCAAAACTCCAATCTGTCCGTTTTTACTGTCTGTTCCATCGGAATCGTGACATTGCGGAGGGTGTCTGCGGCTTGATGCGTAACGCCGCCGCTGATTCCGAAGCCGAAGGAATGCGCGTTTCCGACGCCTTCCTGTAAAGAGAAGAAATACGCTCGCGCTGTGTTGGGTTTCCCGTGCCGTATGTTTACCTGTGCAGTAAAGATTTTATCTGGCTGCTGCCCGCACCTCCTGAATATAAGCTTAGCACACCGGGCAAAATTCGTCAATACAAAATTCTCTTATGAAGCAAAAAACAAAGCGACAAGAAATTTCTTAAAACCATATTGACGGACAGGCAAACATCGTATATGATAATGAAGTAAGAACCTGTATTCATAGCCGTGGGATGCTGGATGGGCGGGAATTTTTCTTGTCAGACAAGGAGATTTTCCGCAGCAATCCTGACGGATTGCAAGGGAAATCGACGCGGTATGACGGGAAAAAGGCCGTTCAGGCAGCGTTCAGCGGTTGTGAATACAGGTTCTAATGGAAAGGCAATCAAATTCATTGGTAAAGGGGGAATTGGAATCGCCAGTCAAAAGAGCAGGACCCAGGGGATGGAGGATAATTTCAAGCGCGCTGTCATGGAGCTGCTGGTTTTGACCCTGCTGAACCGGGAGGATCTGCCCGCTGTCCAGATTATGCAGCGGATAGAAGAGGAAACCGGTCATGCCATCGGTCTGGTGTCCCCATATATGCTGTTTTACCGGCTGATAGAAGACGGCTGCATTCTGGAGGCCTATAAAAAAATCGCGCCGGATGGCCGGAGACGCCAGTATTATCAGATGACAGAGGAAGGAAAACGGTATCTGGAAGAGTTGACCGCCCTCTACCGCCGGCTGACCGGCGGCGTGGAATTGCTGATGGAAGGAGGGGAGGAGACAAATGGAACATAATGCGGCTCAGAGGTATCTGAATCAGGTGAGCCGTTTTCTCGTCTGCGCGGGAGGGGACCGGAAGCGGCTTCTTGGGCGGTGCAGAGAGCTGGCGGATTCCTTTCAACAGGAAAACCCTGACGCGGAGTATGACGGATTTGTGTCCGCTTTTGGAAAACCGGCGGACTGCGCCGCGGAGCTGCTTTCCACGCTGGATGCGTCTGCAATAGAATCGGCCCAAAAGAAACGCCGCTGGCTTCATCGAATTGAAATTGCTGTACTCGGTGTGGGGATTCTTGCGTTGATTTTAACCGCGGTGTTTTGGTACAATAAATACCAGTATCAGCGTGAATTTGATGATGAGTTCATTTGGGTGGTAGGTCCTGCGTCTGAAATGACTGAGGAAGATTTTTATGCTGCCATAGGGCAGAAGCCTTAAATTCATATGGAGGGAAATTATGAAACGTTTTTTTGCTTGGATGATGCTGTTTGCTGTAAGTTTGTCGGTGGAACAGAATCGGCCTCTTCTCCCGTGGCGGAGAAGAGGCCGTTGCTGTTTGCAAAAAGGCGGGCCTTTCGGCCCGCCTTTTTTGTTTCGCGCTTCGCGCGGTCATCCTGCGTAAGTGCCGCCGAATCCTAGCTCAGCGGTCATCCTGCGTGAATACTGCCGAATCTTAGCCCAGCAGCTGCAGCACGCCCTGAGGCACCGCATTGGCCTGGGCCAGCATCGCCTGAGCGGACTGGACCAGAATGTTGTTCTTGGTGTAGGACATCATTTCCTCAGCGATGTCGGTGTCGCGGATGGTGGACTCGGCATCCTGGATGTTCTCCGCCATGACGCTCAGGTTGTTGGCGGTGTGCTCCAGACGGTTCTGGACAGCGCCCAGGTCGCCGCGGACGCCGGAGACGTAGTTGATGGCGTCCTTAATGACCTGAACGGCCTCCTGCGCGCCCTCCTGGTTGCCGATGTTGATATCAGCAATGGACTTGCCGCCCTTGGTGCCCATGGCGTCGGTGTGCATGTCGCCGATGGACACGCTCATCTGGTTGAAGGAGTCGGAGGTGTCGCCGATCTGGAGAGTCAGGCCGCTGGCGGTCTTGACATCCCGCAGGCTCTTGGCGTCCACGGTGGAGATCTTGATATAGCTGGCGATCTTCTCCCGGGTGGTCATATCGGTGCTGTCCTTGGCCTCGGAGAGCTGCTGAAGGGTGGTGTTGCCCTTGCCGTCGTGGCCCACGGAGAAGATTCCGTTGTTGTTCTTGGCAACGGTGGTCAGACGGGTGGCAGCAACCTGAGCGTCCACGTTGTTGGGCTCGAAGTCAGTCAGGTCAATGACGTTCTCGGCGCTCTTGAACTTGCTGTCCTTGCCCACAGCGATGGTATAGGTGGTGTCGCCCAGGGTGATGGTGGTGCCGTCCTTCTGGAAATACTCGCTGAGGTCGATGGTGGTGTTAGCCACACGGTTGTCTCCGCCGTCGGTGCCCAGCTGGATGTTCTGGGTAGCGCCGTTGATGGTACCGGTGACAGTGGCCTCCTTGCCCAGCTTGGCAACCGTCTTGCCGTTGCCAAAGGCGTCCTGGAAGTCGGCCTCACTGGGCTTGAGGGTCTCGCCGCTCAGGTCAACGGTGAAAATCGCATTGCCGCCGCCAACGGCCAGATCCAGCTTGCCGTTGGTAACAGTGGCAGTCAGATCAACGGTCTGACCATCAGCGGTCATCTGCCAAGCGCCCGCACCGTTATTGGCATTCTTGTTGTAGGCGACAGACACATTGCCGGAAGCCAGGCCGTCCAGTCCGGCATTCTCCAGCGCGGTCTTCAGTTCATCGGCGTCAACCTCGATGTCCGTCTCGCCACTCTTCCCGCTGTTGATGGTCAGGCCGGTGCCAATAGACTGCCCCGCCAGAGCGGTTGTGTCGGCAGCGGCAGTATCAACCTTGAAGTTCAGCTTGCCGAAATCACCGAAATCGACCACATGGTCGCCCACCGCCAGGGCGGCGTCAGTGAGGGTAGCACCACTGGCATCATCGGCAATCTTGGTGTTGCCGATATACAGGCCAGCCTTACCGTTGTCGTCGACTTTGACAGAAACATCGCCGGTCAGGCCGTCGGCCTTAGCCTTGGCAACAATTTCAGCGACATCAAGCTCGTCTTGACCAGCAGTAGCACCGCCATTAGTTACGGTGAGGTTAGTGATAGCAGGAGTGGGACCCGTGATGGCCGCAGCCGTCTTGCCGGCAGCCTCGGCATAGGTCTCCACGATGATTTTGTTGGGGGCTTCTGCACCGGTGTTGTCCTTGCCGGGCAGACGGACCTCGATATCATCCGCAGCCTTCTGAGAGGAGGAAGTGGTGAAGGTCACGTCCTTGGGAGGATTGAAGGCAACAGACTCGGTGGCCTTGAAGTTCAGGATGTTGTCCTGGGCGGTGATCTTGAAGGTAACGGTATTGCCGTTATCATCGGTAAGGTCGACTTCCGCGCCGTTGAACAGCTCGGCAATCTGGTCGGAGCTCATGCCTTCCTTCACGGAAACAGCGGTCAGGTCCTTGCCGCCGATGTTCAGGACAAAGTTGTTGTCGTCCTTGAGGACGTTCAGGTTATCCAGCTTCACAGAGAAGGAAGCGGGGGTGGCCTTCTCAGCGTCGGCCTCCACAATGGTCTTGTCGGAATCCACGGCGGGCTGGCCCTTGTTCAGCTCGGGGGGAATCAGGCCGAGAATATCGGAAGCGTCAACAGACTCGTATTTCGCGCCGGTGATCTTGCCGTCCTGCATGGAGCCGTCCAGGAGGTTGATGCCGTTGAAGTTGGCGGAATCAGCGATACGGTTGATTTCGGTCTTCAGAGCGTCGACTTCCTTCTGGAGGTTCAGGCGGTCCACGGGATCGTCATAGGTGCCGTTGGCGGACTGGGTGGCCAGGTAGTCCATGCGGTTGAGCATGTCCTGAATTTCCTGCATGGCGCCCTCAGCGGTCTTCACCAGGGAGATGCCGTCCTTGACGTTTTTGCTGGCGGCATTCAGGCCGGTGATCTGAGCCCGCATCTTCTCGGAAATAGCCAGACCGGCGGCGTCGTCACCGGC
>ERZ808040.1640-NODE-1640-length-14466-cov-6.294183_pt1 | contig 14466 bp, 7 predicted proteins | sample MGYA00380191_ERZ808040 | MGnify/ENA primary metagenome ERZ808040 (study PRJEB31490, sample SAMN06133395) | mouse gut metagenome | isolation source: J6 | host: mice | place: China: Chengdu | collected 2015-05 ... | reverse complement strand
TGGTAGGTGTGGCCCTTGCCGATGTACATATCGTCCCGGATGCCGATGACGTCGGCCATGAAGGAGATCATGTTGGCGGTCTCCCGGACGGTCTCGCCGTGGGCGATCTGGCTCTTGCCCTCGTCCAAGTCCTGGACCTCCAGGCCCAGCAGGTTGCAGGCGGAGGCGAAGGAGAAGCGGGTTCTGGTGGAGTTGTCCCGGAACAGGGAGATGCCCAGGCCGGACTCAAAAATCTTGGTGGAGATGTTGTGCTCCCGCATGTAGCGCAGGGCGTCGGCCACGGTGAACACGGCCTCAATCTCGTCGTCGGTCTTGTCCCAGGTCAGGAAAAAGTCGTTCTCGTACATCTCCTTGAAGTTGAGGGAGTTCAGCTTGTCGATATACTTCTGAAGGGTAGCGTCCATGTCAATTTCTCCTTTACACATTTATATTTTTTCAATGCTGCTGTCATGCTCCGCCTGTTCGCAACGCGCGGCTTCCCTCCGACTCGGGCTGGTCTTGGCCCGCTACGCGGGCCTGCGCTCGCCCTCGCTCCAGTCCATCCGCGCTGCTCACGACGGCTCCGCACTTCTCACTGGATATTATTATCCGTCTTGCCCGCCCGGAACTGGGACACGTCGGCGGTCTTGTTCTCCTCCTTGTACAGCCCCGGCACGGCGGCGTACAGGGCGGCGCAGCGGACCAGGTCGTCCTTCCAGGTGATCTCGTTGGGGGCGTGGGCCTGGCTCTCCGCGCCGGGGCCGAAGCCCACGCAGGGGATGCCGTACCGGCCCTGAATGGCCACGCCGTTGGTGGAGAAGGTCCACTTGTCGGTCAGCGGGCGCTGGCGCAGGTGCATGGCGTCCCGGGCGGGGTCGGCGTCGCTGTGGCCCAGCCGCTGGTCGCCGAACAGGGCGTGGTGGGCGTCCACCAGGGCCTGGACGTGGGCGGCGCTCTCCTTGTTGATCCAGGTGGGGAAGTAGGCCTCCGTCTCGTAGACGGTGCCGGTCCAGGCGGGCCGGTCATACATGTACATGGACACCTTCACGTCATCCCCGTACTTCTTCACGGCGGGCAGGTCCCGGATCTCCTGGAGGCAGGAGTCCCAGGTCTCCCCGGCGGTCATGCGCCGGTCGATGGAGATGGAGCAGGAGTCGGCCACGGCGCAGCGGCTGGGGGAGGTGTAGAAGATCTGGCTGGTGGTGCAGGTGCCCCGGCCCAGGAACCGGGCGTCCTCATAGTGCTCGGGGTTGAACTTGGGGTCCAGCATCTTCACCAGGCCCTTGACGGCCACGCCGTCACCGGCGGGGTTCTCGTTCAGCGCCCGCACGTCCTGGAGGATGTCGGCCATCTTGTAGATGGCGTTGTCGCCCCGCTCGGGGGCGGAGCCGTGGCAGGACACGCCCTTCACGTCCACCCGGATCTCCATGCGGCCCCGGTGGCCCCGGTAGATGCCGCCGTCGGTGGGCTCGGTGGAGATGACGAACTCCACCTGCTCCTTCTTGATGCCCTTTTCCGGGAAGAACTTGTTGACGATGTACTGCCAGCACATGCCGTCGCAGTCCTCCTCCTGGACGGAGCCCACCACCATGATCCTGTACCCCGCGGGGATCAGCCCCAGATCCTTCATGATCTTGGCACCGTACACGGCGGAGGCCATGCCGCCCTCCTGGTCGGAGCCGCCCCGGCCGTAGATAATGGCGTCGTCCTCCCAGCCCTCGTAGGGGTCGGCCGTCCAGTTGTCCCGGTTGCCGATGCCCACGGTGTCGATGTGGGAGTCGATGGCGATGATCTTGTCTCCCTGGCCCATCCAGCCGATGATGTTGCCCAGGCCGTCCACCTCTACCTCGTCGTAGCCTAGCTTCTCCATCTCGGCCTTGATGCAGGCCACGACCTCTTTCTCCTCACAGCTCTCGCTGGGGTGGGAGATCATGGCACGCAGAAAGGCGCTCAGGTCCTTGCGGTAGCCCTCGGCGGCGGACAGAATTTTTTCCTTATCCATGACGCTATTCCTCCATATATATTGATTTTATATTATGCGGTGGGATAAGCCCCACCCCAGATCGCCTTCTCAGTTTCCCCGCCCGTAGGGCGGGAAAACTGGTTCTATACAGTGGGATAGGCCCCGCCCCAGACGATCTCCCGGTATTTGTCCGGGTCGGTGTCCCCCTCGGTGGAGAACATCAGCACCCGGCTGTCCCGGTCCAGCTCCAGGGCCTGGCGCAGCTCCTTGTAGGTATCGTCCTCCATAATGGTGGAGATGACGCCCATGCCCACCGCCCCGGACTCGCCGGAGCACACCGCCGGGTCGCCTTTCACCGGGGCGGCCAGCATCCGCATTCCCTTGGCGGAGACCCAGTCGGGACAGGAGAGGAAGGCGGTGACATGGTTGCGCAGGATGTCCCAGGAGATGGTGTTGGGCTCGCCGCAGGCCAGCCCCGCCATGATGGTCTGGAGGTCGCCCCCCACCACGCGCTGTCCGCCGTCGTTGGCCACCGCGCCCTGGTACAGGCAGGCCGCGGCCTCCGCCTCCATGACGATGAACTTGGGCGGGTCGCTGGGGAACAGGTTGGTGAAGTAGCCCACCACGGCCCCCGCCAGGGACCCCACCCCGGCCTGGACAAACACATGGGTGGGGCGGCCGATCTCCTGCTGGCGCAGCTGCTCAGCGGCCTCCCCGGCCATGGTGCCGTAGCCCTGCATGATCCAGGAGGGTATGTCCTCATAGCCCTCCCAGGCGGTGTCCTGGACCACCACGCCATGCTCGGTCTGAGCCGCCTCGGCGGCGGCCATGCGCACACAGTCGTCGTAGTTGACCTCCTCGATGGTGACCTGGGCCCCCTCCTTGGCGATGTTGTCAAAGCGGGTCCGGGTGCTGCCCTTGGGCATGTGGACCACCGCCTTCTGCCCCAGCTTGTTGGCCGCCCAGGCCACACCCCGGCCGTGGTTGCCGTCGGTGGCGGTGAAGAAGGTGGCCTGACCGAACTCCTGGCGCAGCTTGTCGCTGGTGAGGTAGTCGTAGGTCATCTCGGACACGTCTCGGCCCAGCTCTCCGGCGATGTACCGGGCCATGGCGAAGGACCCGCCCAGCACCTTGAACGCGTTGAGCCCAAAGCGGTAGCTCTCGTCCTTCACGCACAGGGAGCCCAGCCCCAGGCGGGCCGCCATGCCGTCCAGCCGGGCCAGCGGGGTGACGGAGTACTGGGGAAAGCTCCGGTGGAAGGTGCGCGCCCGGGCCACCTCGTCCAGGGCCATCACGGGAAGCCGCCGGTCGCCGCTCTTGGGCATGGTGTTCAGCTTCCATTGAATCATTGGCTGCATGTCCTGCCTCCTAAAAACTTATTTTCTTTCTAACAAACTTTTTGTTTGATTCTGCCCTTATCATACTCCCCGCTCGGGCAAAGCACAAGATGGGGTTTTGCACAAAATTTGCCCCTGTGATTTGTCAATTTTCCCCGCATTTTTTTAGTGTCCCTTACTTTTTGTTAGGGCGGTAGGTGGTGCCCTCCATGGGCAGCTTTGTGCGCAGCACATGGTCCATGGCGTAGTAGGCCCCCTGGACGGCGGGGGCGGTGGGGATGGTGGCGATCTCGCCGATGCCCTTGGCGCCGTAGGCGAAGGGGAGCAGCTCCTCCTTCTCCACGTAGATGGCGTGGATGTCGGGGATCTGGTCCGCCCGCATCAGCCCCAGGGTGCCGAACTTGGCCTGGGGCACGCAGTCTTTCAGGGGGAAATCCTCGGTGAGGGCGTAGCCCAGACCCATGAGCACCCCGCCCTCGATCTGGCCCTGGATGGAGGTGGGGTTCACCACCTTGCCCGAGTCGTGGGCGGCCCAGACCTCCTTGACCCTGCCGCCGTCGTCCAGTACCACCACGTGGGTGGCGAAGCCGTAGGCCACGTGGCTCTTGGGGTTGGGCTTGTCGGCCCCCAGCTTGTCGGTGGGGTCGAAGAACTCGGCAAAGAACTCCCGGCCCTCCAGGGCGGACAGGTCGCCCCCCGCCTGGTCCAGCGCGGTTTTCAGGTCTGCCGCCGCCATGCGCACCGCCTCGCCGGTGATGAGGGTCTGCCGGGAGCCGGAGGTGGTGCCCGAGTCGGGGGACAGCTCGGAATTGCTGCCCATGTTGCGCATTTTTTCCAGGGGAAGCCCGGCGGTCTGGGACAAAATCTGGAGGAATACGGTGGAGCAGCCCTGGCCGATATCGGAGGCGGCGGAGTACAGCTTGACGATCCCGTCCTCCACCACCAGCTTACAGCGGCCCTTGTCGGGCAGGCCCACCCCCACTCCGGCGTTCTTCATGGCGCAGGCGATGCCCGCCCGACCGGGGTTGGATTCAAAAGCGTCCTTCACCGCCAGCAGGGTCTCCTTCAAGGCGGTGGAACAGTCGGCGATCTGCCCGTTGGGCAGCACCTTTCCCGGCTCGATGGCGTTGCGCCAGCGGATCTCCCAGGGGGATATGCCCACCTGCTCCGCCAGTAGGTTGATGGTGGACTCCAGGGCGAACTCGCTCTGGCACACCCCGAAGCCCCGGAAGGCCCCGGCGGGGGGATTATTGGTGTAATAGCCGTACCCCCGGATGTCGGTGTTCTGGTAGCAGTAGGGCCCCACGGAATGGGTGCAGGCCCGCTCCAGCACCGGCCCGCACAGGGAGGCGTAGGCCCCGGTGTCGAAGTAGATGTCGCAGTCCAGGGCGGTGAACATGCCGTTCTCGTCACAGCCCAGGGTGAAGGTGCCCTCCATGGCGTGGCGCTTGGGATGGAAATTGATGGACTCCTGCCGGGTGAGGCGTACCTTCACCGGGCGGTTTACCTTCAGGGCCGCCAGGGCGGCCAGGTGCTGGACGGACACGTCCTCCTTCCCGCCGAAGCCGCCACCCACCAGCTTGTTCTCCACCACGATGCGCTCGGGCGCCCAGCCCAGCATGATGGCGATCTCCTTCCGGGTGTCGTACACCCCCTGGTCGGTGGAATACACCTTCACCCCGTCCTTGTAGGGGAAGGCCACGGCGCACTCCGGCTCCAGAAAGGCGTGCTCGGTGAAGGGGGTCTTGTAGCTCTGGGTGACCACGTATTTGGAGTTGGCCAGCGCCGTTTTCGCGTCCCCCCGGGTGACGTGGCGGGACTGGCACAGGTTGCCCTGGTCGTGGACCCTGGGCGCGTTTTCAGCCATGGCCTCGTGGATATCCCGGACGGGCTCCAGGGGCTCGTACTGGATTTTGACGGACGCCTTGGCCTGTTTCAGAATATACTCGCTCTCGGCGATGACCAGGCAGAGGGCGTCTCCCACGCAGCGGGTCACCTCCCCCTTGGCGATCATCACGTCCCAGTCCTGCTGGATGTGGCCCACTTTATTGTTGGGCACGTCCTCCGCCGTCAGCACCGCCAGCACCCCCGGCAGGGCCAGGGCGGGGGCGGCGTCGATGTTCACGATTCTGGCCCTGGGGTACTGGGAACGGACGGCGGAGGCGTATACCATGCCGTCCAGATACACGTCGTCGGGGTACTCCCCGTAGCCCAGCACCTTGGGGCGCACGTCGGTGCGGAAGGCCCGGTCCCCCACCCCGAACACGTCCCCCTTTTCCAGCTCCGGGTCGATCCGGGCCTCCCCCCGGAGGATGGCCCCGGCCAGGGAAATGCCCTCGATGATCTTCTTATAGCCGGTGCACCGGCACACGTTGCCCCGGATGGCCTTCTTGATGTCCGCCTCGGTGGGGTTGGGGTTCTGGTCCAGCAGGGCCTTGCCGGCCATGACCATGCCGGGGATGCAGAAGCCGCACTGCACCGCCCCCACCTTGCCGAAGGCGTAGACGAAGGCCTCCTTCTCCGCCACGCTCAAACCCTCCACAGTGAGGATGGTCTTGCCCACCGCCTTTTTGGTGGTGAGGATGCAGGCCCGCATGGTCCGCCCGTCCACCAGGATGGTGCAGGTTCCGCAGGCCCCCTCGCCGCACCCGTCCTTGACGGAAGTCAGGCGCAGGTCATCCCGGAGGTAGCGCAGCAGGGGTTTGTCCTCCTCCGTCTCCCGGACCACGCCGTTGACGGTGAAGCTATAGGTCTCACCCATTGGTGTTCCTCCCTTCTGGTTTTCCTTGTGATTGTAGGGGCCGGTGTCCCCACCGGCCCGTGCCGTACGAGGCCGGCCGGGTAAATGGCGGGACGATAGGGACATCGTCCCCTACAGGCCGCTTACCTCAACAGATAGCTGTAACTCTCATACACCGCGCAGATCAGGCGGCGCAGGGGGTCGTACAGCCCACACCCCTCGTCGGACACGTCGTACTCCCTGACCTCCCCGGCGAAGCGCACCAGAGTCTTGGAGCCGTCCAGCCGCAGGAAGCCCTGGTTCCCGCTGTGGTCGAAGTCCTCCCGGCTCCAGAACAGGGTGAACTTGTCCTTGTAGGGGGCGCTGTCGTAGGGGCAGAACACCGCGCAGTTGCCGCATTCGTTGCACATGCCGTCCACGTGGACGATCTGCCGCTGGCGCATGCCCTCCACCCGGACGGCCACGTTGGCCCGGTTGGGGCACACCTCGGTGCAGGTCTCGCACACGGTGGCGCAGCCCAGACAGCGGATCTCCCCGCAGGAGGCGCAGTCGGTGCACACGTCCCCCCGCTTGGCCAGGGGAGCGGTATAGTCGGGATTCACGTTCCTGTCCGCAAAGGTGTCGGCATCGAAGTCCTGGATGGCCTTCGCCGCCTTCATGGCCCCCGCGATGGCCTCCACCACGGTGCCGGGGCCCTTCTGGCCGTCGCCCACCACGTAAATGCCCTTCACGCTGGACTCCATCGTCTCCAAGTTTACCACAGCCCTGCCCCGGCTGTCTACATCCAGGCCGTTTTTGGAGTACAGAGCGGTGTCCACCTTCTCGCCCACGGCGGCGATCACCGTGTCGGCGGCCACCTCCACCGTCCGGCCCGTGTCCACCGGGGAGCGCCGCCCGGAGGCGTCGGGGGCACCCAGCTCCATCACCCGGCAGGTGAGGGTGCCGTCCTTGACGCCCACGGGGGCCAGCAGCTCCCGGAACTCCACGCCGTCGGCCACAGCCAGCTCCAGCTCCTCCTGGTCGGCGGGCATATAGCGCTTCGTGCGGCGGTACACCAGGGACACCCGCTTCACACCGGGGATGCGTTTCGCCGCCCGGGCGGCGTCCATGGCGGTGTTGCCGCCGCCGATGACCACCACATTCTCGCCCAGCTTCAGGGTGTCCGGGGCCTTTTTGGCCCCCTCCAGGAAGGAGATCACGTTCATCTCCTCCCCGTACTCCAGTCCGGCGGAGCCGTGGTTCCAGGCTCCGGCGGCCACCACCACAGCGGTGTAGACGTTCAGCAGGGCCTTGATATCGTCGATCCGGGTGTTGAGGTGGACCTTCACCCCCATGGCCTCCATCAGCTTCACGTCGTTGTCGATGGCCTCATGGCCGATGCGGAACTCCGGGATCACATGGCGGACGATGCCGCCCAGGGCGTCCCTGGCCTCGAAGAGGGTGACGTCCACCCCGGCCCGCCCCAGGAAGAAGGCCGCCGCCATGCCCGCGGGGCCGCCGCCCACGACGGCAACCTTTTTACCGCCGGCCTGGGCCCCCGGCTTCAGCTTGGGCAGCAGGGAGGCAAAGCCCCCCTGGGCCGCTTTCAGCTTCTGGGCGCGGATGTAGACGCTCTCGTCGTAGGCGTTGCGCATACACTTGTCCTGGCAGCGGTGGGAGCAGATGGTGCCGGTGATGAAGGGCAGGGGGTTGCGCCGGGTGATGATCTCCAGGGCCTCCTCGTACTTCCCGGCGTTCACCGCCATGAGATAGGCAGGGATGTCCTGGTGGATGGGGCAACCCTCCCGGCAGGGGGCCTGGAAGCAGTCGATGAGCGGCACCTTTTTGTCCGTCTTGCGGCTGGGGATGGGCTTGACGGGCTTGGTCCAGTGGCCGTCCGCCGGGATGGCCTCCACCAGCTCCGCCACCCTGGCCTGGTCCACCCCCTGCCACGCCTGGCAGTTGATGTCGGCCAGCAGTCCGCCGATCTGGCTCAGGCGCTGGTAGCCGCCGGGCTTCAGAATGGTGGTGGCCATGGTGATGGGCCAGATGCCCGCGTCGAACAGCCCCCGGATGGAGGCGGCGTCCGCCCCGCCGGAATAGGAGATGCGCAGCTTGCCGCCGAACTCTTTCGCCAGCATCCCCGCCAGGGAGAGGGACAGGGGGTACAGGGACCGGCCGGACATGTACATCTCGCTGGAGGGCAGCTCCCCCGCCGCCACGTCCACCGGGAAGGTGTTGGTGAGCTTCACGCCGAACTCCAGCCCCCGCTGGGCGCACAGGGCCTGGAGGCGGCGGAACATGGGCACCGCGTCCTTCCACTGGAGGTCCTCCAGGAAGTGGTGGTCGTCGAACGCGATATAATCGTAGCCCAGGCCGTCCAGGGTCCTGCGGGCGAAGTCGTAGCCCAAGAGGGTGGGATTGCACTTCACGTAGGTGTTCAGCCCCTTCTCCGTGATGAGATACGTGGCGATGCGCTCGATCTCGTCGGGGGGACAGCCGTGGAGGGTGGACTCGGTGATGGAGGCGGACACCCGGGGGGAGACGGACTTCACATAGCTCTCGTCCACCCGCTCGAACCGGCCCAGATTGGCCAGGGACCAGTCCAGGCACTCCTTCCACACCTCGCTGCCGGAGGCGTCCTTCATGCCCTCGATGTATTTGTCGATCTTCTCGCTCTGGATGCCCGCCAGATCGTAGCCCACGGACATGTTGAACACAAAGCCGTCCGGGGCGCCCAGGCCCAGCTCCCGGGCCAGCAGCTTGCAGGCCCACCAGGCCTTGACGTACTCGGCGTAGGCCTGGGGCACGGTGAGCTCGGTGGACCACTCGCAGTTGTAGCACTCGTCCCCGGCGGTGATGCAGGGCTTGCTGACGCACTTGGACAGCTCCTCCCCGTCCATGATCTGGACGGTTTTCAGCTCGAAGAACCGGGCCCCGGCGGCGTAGGCCGCGATGATGTTCTGGGCAAGCTGGGTGTGGGGGCCGGCGGCGGGGCCGTAGGGGGACTCGATCTTCTCCTTGAAGATGGGCAGGGCCTTGTCTCCGGCGTGCTTCACCAGCTTGGACACGCCGAAGATGCTGCCTTGGGTTTTGTGCTCGGTGAGCGCCCAGTCCATCAGCTGGGCGAAGGGCATGGGCCGCATGATATCGCTCATGATATTTTCCTCCAAACGATTGATCTGTATAAAATGGGATTGATTTTTGTGGGGGCGGCCTGTGACCGCCCGCCGCTCACGGTACGTGGGGATGACCGGGCGGATGAGGACATCCGCCCCTACGGGCGCATTATCGGGCCGTATACGTAGGGGCCGGTGTCCCCATCGGCCCGCCCGGCTCAATAGGTTCTGTGATTTAATTCGCCCCACAATTTCTTTGCCTGCTCCAGCGTCCAGGCGTTGATCCTGTCCTCGTCGATGCCCACAAACTCCCGGTCCTTGTACACCACTCTGCCGTTGATGACGGTGGTGCGGCAGTTCTTGCCCATCATGCCGAAGAGCATGTGGCCGTCGATGTTGTCCGCGCCGAAGGGGGTGAAGGGCTTGTAATCCATGACAATCACGTCCGCCGCCGCGCCGGGCTCCAGCACCCCCAGGGGCTTCTGGAAATACCGGGCGCAGATGGCGGGGTTGTTGCGGAACAGCATCCCCATGGCCTCGCACCAGCCCACGTTGGGGTCGCAGGCGTTGTGGCGCTGCATGGGCAGCAGGACCTTCAAGCTCTCCAGCATGTCGTGGGTGTAGGCGTCGGTGCCCAGGCCGATGAGAATGCCCTTCTCAAACAGCTTCAGCACCGGGGAGCAGCCCACCGCGTTGCCCATGTTGGACTCCGGGTTGTGGCACACCATGGTGCCCGTCTCCTTGATGATGTCCATCTCCGCCGGGGAGACGTGGATGCAGTGGCCCAGCATGGTCTTTTCCCCCAGGATGCCGTTGTACAGCAGGCGGCTGACGGGGCGGCAGCCGTAATTCTTCAGGGAGTCGTACACGTCGTTCATGCCCTCGGCCACGTGGATGTGGAAGCCGGTCATGCCGTCGTTGGCCTTCACCATCTCCTCAAAGGTCTTGTCGGAGATGGTGAACAGGGCGTGGCCGCCGAACATGGCCTTGATCATATCGCTGTTTTCCTGTTTGGCCCAGCGGGCGAACTCGGCGTTCTCCCGGATGGACTGGGCGCACTTCTCCGTCCCGTCCCGCTCGGACACCTCATAGCACAGACAGGCCCGCATGCCCAGCTCTTGGCACACGTCCTTGATGGCGAACAGGGAGCCGGGGATCTCCCCAAAGCTGGCGTGGTGGTCGAAGATGGTGGTCACGCCGTCCCGGATGCAGTCCAGCACCGTGGCGTAAGCACAGGCCCGGGTGCCGTCCAGGGTGAGGTGGCGGTCGATGTTCCACCACTGGCCGTCCAGCACCTCAAAGAAGTTGGCGGGACTGTAGCCGTCGATGGCCAGGCCCCGGGCCAGGCCGGAGTAGATATGGGTGTGGACATTGATCAGGCCGGGCATGATCACCCCGCCCCGGGCGTCCACAAACTCCGCCTGGGGATACTTGGCCCGCATGGCCTCCAGGGTCCCGGTCTCCTGGACGGTATCGCCGTCCAGAACCACCGCGCCGTTTTCCAGGTAGGGGTTTGTCCCGCTCCGGGTGACGAGCCTTCCGTTGCCAATGATCAGCATAGCGTTCCCTCCGTTATATCATCAAATTATTTTTTTGGTCAGATTCTGTTTCTTGCCAACACGGCAATTTCATGCTATACTATACCATGAATTTTCCCAGTACACAAAATGAGGTGATCCGCATTGGATGCGTCCATGATCCAATTCCTGTTCCGTCTGGCCAAGGCCTTGTCCGCCCAGTTCGGCCCCAACTGCGAAGTGGTGATCCACGACCTGCAGAGCAATGATCCCGACAGCTCCATCGTGGCTATTGAGAACGGCCACGTCTCCGGCCGGAAGGTGGGGGACGGCCCCTCCCATGTGGTGCTGGAGGCGCTGAACGGCGGCGCGCCGGAGGACCGGCTGAGCTATCTGGCTAAAACCGCCGACGGTAAAACGCTGAAATCCACCACCGTCTATATCCGGGACGAGGACAAGGAGCCCATCGGCATTTTCTCCATCAACTACGACATCACCCTGATGCTTGCCATGGAGGAGACCCTGCGCCAGTTTACCGCCACCACCCCCGAGCAGCCGGACAATACCCCGGAGCCCATCACGCAGAACGTGTCCGACCTACTGGACGAGCTCATCGAGCAGAGCGTGAAGCGGGTGGGCAAGCCGGTGGCCCTGATGACCAAGGAGGAAAAGGTGCAGGCCATCGGGTTTCTCAACGATACGGGGGCCTTTCTCATCACCAAGTCGGGAGGAAAGGTGTGCAAATACTTCGGCATCTCCAAGTATACCCTGTACAGCTACATGGAGGAAGCCAGAGGCGGAAAGGAATAGGACAAGCGCCGGACCGGCCCGCACAGCCGGCCCGGCGTTGATGTTATGAGCCGGAACCGGCCGCCCCGTCTTTGGGGAGCGTCAAGTTGAGCAGAATGGCCACAATGGCGGTGACCACAATTGGGGACGAGCCGAATACGGTGTGCACCCACGCGGGGAACCCGGGGCCCTGGAGCGCGCCGGCCACCTGGGTGATGCCTACGCCCAGCGCCACCGACAGCCCCACCACCGCGCTGGAGCGCATGGAAAAGTGTTCGGAGGTGATCATGCGGATGCCGGTCATGGTGATGGTGGCGAACACGGAGATGGTGGCCCCGCCGATCACCGCCTGGGGGATGGTGGTGAGGATGGCGGACAGCTTGGGCACCAGCCCGGCCACCAGCAGGATCAGGGACGCAAACGCGAACACCGCCTTGTTGATGACCTTGTTCACCGTGACAATGCCCACGTTCTGGCTGTAGGTGGCGGCGGGCAGGCCGCCGAACAGGGCCCCGATGATGGACACCACGCCCTGGGCCACAATGCCGCCGGACAGCTCCCGGTCGGTGGGCATGCGGTCCATGCCGCCCATGGTGGTGGAGGACAGGTCGCCGATGGTCTGCACCGCGTTGATGACGTACACCACCGCCAGGGAGACGCAGGCGCTGACCTCAAAGTTCACGCCGAAGTGGAGGGGGGCCGCCAGCTGGAACCAGCCCGCGGGGGCTACCGCGGAGAAATCTACCATCCCCAGGCACAGGGCCATCACATAGCCCACAATCATGCCCCACAGGATGGCCCCCAGCTTCAATACCCCCTTGCCGAAGTTCTGGAGAAGCACCACCACCGCCAGGGTGACCAGCGCCACCGACCAGTTCTTCAGCCCGCCGAAGCCCTCGCTGCCCGCGCCCCCCGCCATGTACCGCACCGCCGTGGGATACAGGGACAGGCCGATGGTGAAGATGACGGTACCGGTGATGAGGGGCGGGAACAGCTTTCTGATCTGCTTGACGAAAATTCCAAACAGGATGGCCACGCAGCCGCCCACAATCTCCGCCCCCAGAATGGTGGGCAGGTCGAACTGACCGCCGATGGCCAGCAGGGTGGGCACGTAGGCGAAGCTGATGCCCATGACTACCGGCAGGCCGGAGCCGATGCGGCGCCTGATGGTGTACAGCTGGAGCAGGGTAGCCAGGGCGGTGACAATGAGGGACACCTGGATCAGCAGGGTGCGGTCGCTGTCGGGCAGGCCGCAGGTGTTGGCCACCATGATGGCCGGGGTGATGATGCCCACAATGGCGGCAACCACGTGCTGGAGGCCCAGGGGGATCAGCTGGCCGGGGGCCGGGAGTCCGTCCAGGGAAAAAACAGATGCCGGCGCCCCGGCGGCGGAATTCGGTTGATGCACAAGATCTCCTCCTTACTTTTTTTAAGCGATAAAAAATTTATTTCATATTTCGAGTATAGCGGATTCTGCCAGCAATTTCAAGGAGAAAATCTCGTGTGACCGCCAAAATACAGCCCCGGTTTTTGTGGAGGTTTCACAAAAAGTTAGCAGGTCTAACAAAAAGTCAGCAAGGCCGCCGGCTCCGCCTCAACACAGCGGGCGGCCCGGCGGCCTCTTTGTGCGGGTCGAGATCAGCCGATTGCGGCAGCTGCTCACCGGTGAACTCAATGGCGGTCAGCGCCTCCAGGCTGTCCTGGATGCCGGTGACCTCCACCTCCTCCGCCTGGCAGCGCCATATGCGCCCGCCGCCGTCGGCGCTTCGCAGCTATCAATTGCAACCCGTCCCAACCGCTACGCAGCCGGCATTATAACCTTTGCCGCCATCATTCCGCAGACAGGCTGAGCTTCCCGGCTTTCCGGGCAATCCTGCCTAACCTCCATCGGCCGCCCATCCGGCGGAGGCATTGCGGCACACCCTGTCCGCCATCCGCCCCCAATGCCCATGTGGTTTTCACCTTGCCATATGCCCGGAGGCAGCCCCTAGAAGAGAAAAAATATTTTTTGAGAATTTGAAAAAAACTGTTGACAAATCATGTCCCATTTGGTATGATCTATCTTGCGCTGAGGGAAACAACATAAAAATTCAGTGTCAGGGAACTGCATCTGGGGGTATAGCTCAGCTGGGAGAGCGCTTGAATGGCATTCAAGAGGTCAGCGGTTCGATCCCGCTTATCTCCACCAAGAAACAACCAGCTACAAGGCCAAGCCTTGTAGCTGATTGTTTTAATACCATAATTGCGGATCGGACACCTTTATTTGTAAAATGGAAAGTTTCTTTTGGCTTCCCGAAAGAAACTTTCCATTTCGCTATTTACGCATTAATCCAGATGTATAGGAGGTGAGCTTCTTGGCTACAGCGGATCAAGTCAAAGCCTTAGTTAAAGCGCATTTTGAACACGAGGATGAAAAATTTAAAACAACGGTGTTGCAAATCGCTGCGTATGAGGCAACCCATGGTCATGAAACATATGCCAGAGAATTAAAAAAGTATGCTGAGAAGATTGGCTCACCTAAGAGCAATGTCTTTCGGATTAATCAGCAAAACCCTATGTTATTAATGACGATTCCATCAGATAGGCTCTCCGATTTAATCGTTTCAGATGATATCCTGGAACGAATTGAGAGGATTCTGAATGAGTTTAGGAATCGGAATAAGCTACAGAAATATGGGTTAATGAACCGCAGAAAGATATTAATCGAAGGCAGACCTGGCACCGGAAAAACTTTTACTGCCTCAGTTATTGCTTCAGAGCTGGATCTGCCGCTCTATACAGTCCAAATGGACAAGGTAGTAACAAAATTTATGGGGGAAACCAGCGCCAAACTCCGCCAAATATTTGATGCGGTATCTAATTCTACCGGCGTATATTTTTTCGATGAATTTGATGCGATTGGAGCGGATCGGGGTTTAGACAACGAAGTTGGAGAAGCTCGGCGCATCCTCAATTCTTTTCTACAATTTATTGAACAGGATGAATCTGAAAGTATCATTGTTGCGGCCACCAATAATCAGCGACTGCTTGATCAAGCTCTATT
>ERZ808040.1638-NODE-1638-length-14487-cov-3.755933_pt1 | contig 14487 bp, 13 predicted proteins | sample MGYA00380191_ERZ808040 | MGnify/ENA primary metagenome ERZ808040 (study PRJEB31490, sample SAMN06133395) | mouse gut metagenome | isolation source: J6 | host: mice | place: China: Chengdu | collected 2015-05 ... | reverse complement strand
TGAAGCACCCCCAGCTCCCGGATGGAGGCGGCCAGCTCCTCCAGCTCGGGCTGGGAAAAGATACGGCGGGGCTGATTGGGGTTGGGCTGGATGGCGTCTACAGGGAGGAACATGACCCGTCCGTTCTCAAAGAGCCCCTTTTTGGTCAGCGGCCACATAGGGATTCCACCTTTCTCATATGTATTGGGCCGGCGCTGGCGACCCCATGCCTGTAGTTTACCATAAAATGGAAAATACACCGTCGAAGGCTGTCGCTGGAGAAAAATTTCCCGGGGAAGGCAGGCAGCACAGAGACCGGCGGCGGGCGCACATTGGGCGTATTGGTAGAAATAGGGAGGGGGTATTCCAAAAGATTGTATAATATTCGAGGGAAAAACCGAAAAAAGGGATTGAAAAAACAGAAAAATTCCTGTACAATGTAGTCGTGAAATTTTTTGCATAGAGACGTGGCCCGGATGCCTGGGCCATTGTTATTTTCAAAAGGCGGTGAACGGCATGGAGCTGCTCAAGGCGCGCATCCGAAAGGATGGCACGGTGAAGGGGAACGATGTGCTGAAGGTGGACAGTTTTCTGAACCACCAGATGGATGTTGCCCTTTTTGAGGAGATTGGCAGAGAGTTTCTGCGCCGGTTTGACGGCTGCGGCGTGAACAAGATACTGACCATCGAGGCCTCCGGCATCGGGATCGCTTGTGTCACAGCGCAGTCTTTTCGTTGCCCGGTGGTCTTTGCCAAGAAGAGCCAGACCAAAAATATCGTCGGCGAGGTGTACGCCACCAAAGTGGAGTCCTTTACCCACGGCAGGGTGTACGACGTGATTGTCTCCAAAAAATTCCTGGGCCCGGAGGATACCGTGCTCATCATCGACGACTTTCTGGCCAACGGCGCGGCGCTGGAGGGGCTCATCGACCTGGTGAATCAGGCCGGGGCCCGGCTGGCCGGAGCGGGTATCGTGATTGAAAAGGCCTTCCAGCCCGGGGGCGAGCGCCTGCGGACCAAGGGCATCCGGGTGGAATCCCTGGCCCGGGTGAAGTCCATGAGTGAGGAGCATGGCGTGGAGTTTGTGGATTAAAACCGGCCCTGTCTGGTTTTAATATAGTAGAAGATGAAACGAACCATATTCTAAGGAGGAAGAAGAATGAAGAAATTTCTTGCGCTGGCTCTGGCTGCGGCCATGAGCCTGTCCCTTGTCGCCTGCGGCGGCGGAAATAACCCGGGCAGCAGTTCCGCCAAGGACCCCGGCTCCGCCGGCGATCCCGGTGCGTCCGGCAGCGGCAGCGTCTCCACCCCTGTGAGTAACTCCGATTTCAAGGTGGGCGCCGTCTATATCACCAGCCAGAACGACACCGCCGGCTACACCTTCCAGCACCACAACGGCATCACCACCGCCATGAAGGCCCTGGGCCTGGACCCCGCCGACCTGATCGTGGTGGACAACGTGCCCGATAACGACGACACCGCCGTGGCCACCGCCATCGACACCGTGGTCAACCAGGGGGCGGACATCGTCTTCGGCATCTCCTTCGGCTATATCCAGCCCATGAACGACAAGGCCGAGGAGTATAAAGACGTGATCTTCTCCCACGGCACCGGCTATATGGCCAACGACACCAACTTCAATAACTACTTCGGCCGCATCTATCAGGCCCGCTACCTGGCCGGCATCGCCGCCGGCATGAAGTCCCTGGAGGAGGGCAACAACAACATCGGCTATGTGGCCGCCTTCAACCTGGACTACGCCGAGACCTGCTCCGGCATCAACGCCTTCGCTCTGGGCGCTCAGTCCGCCAACCCCGACGCGGTGGTCCATGTGAACGTGATCAACGCCTGGGGCGACGAGGCCCTGGAGAAGCAGGCCGCCCAGGCCCTTATCGACGCCTACAACTGCTGCGTCATCTCCCAGCACTGCGACTCCGCCCAGCCCCAGCTGGTGGCCGCTCAGAACAACGTGTTTGGCTGCGGCTACAACTCCGACATGACCGAGCAGGCCCCCACCGCCCACCTCACCGCCGCCATCTGGCACTGGGATGTATACTATGAGACCGCCATCAAGGCCGCCATGGACTGCAACGGCGACGCCTCCAAGTTCGTGGAGAACATGGGCGGCAACGCCTACTACGCCGGCCTGGCCGAGGGCTTTGTGGACGCCTCCCCCCTGAACGAGTCCGTGGCCGCCCCCAACACCAAGGCCGTGATGGACGCCGTGCGGGAGCTGATTATCTCCGGCGAGTGGGATGTGTTCTCCGGCGTGAAGCTGAGCTATAACATCAGCGAGGACGGCAAGGTGGAGATCGTCAAGACCGACGCCCCCCTGATGGACAACCAGGGCAACGAGATTGTCCCTGCCGGCGGCCCCTCCGTGGACGACGGGGTCATCAAGGGCAGCATGAATTACAACGTGGCGGGCGTCGTGGAGGGCTAAAGCTCCCCGCCCCAACAACGCAGACCCGAACCGGGCCGGCCGGAGATTCCGGCCGGCCCGCATGTTTTAGGAGATGGGAGAGAGGGTATGGAGCAGCAATACGCCATTGAGATGCGGGGCATCTGCAAGAGCTTTGGCAGCGTGGCCGCCAACAAAAACGTCAACCTGAACGTGAAGCCCGGGGAAATTCTTGCCCTGCTGGGGGAGAACGGCTCGGGCAAGACCACCCTGATGAACATGCTGTCGGGCATCTACAAGCCGGACAGCGGCTCCATTTTTGTGGACGGCCGGGAGGTGGCCATCAACTCCCCGGAGGACGCCAAAAAGCTGGGCATCGGCATGGTCCACCAGCACTTCAAGCTGGTGGATGTGTTCTCCGCCGCCGACAACATCTGGCTGGGGGACGAGAAGTCGGGGGGCATCCTGAAAAAAGACCGGTACGGCGTGATTGGGGAGATGGCCAGGCAGTTTGGCTTTGACATCGACCCCCGGAAAAAGGTGTACAACATGGCCGTCTCCGAAAAGCAGACTTTGGAGATTGTCAAAGTGCTGTACTACGGGGCACGGATCATCATTCTGGACGAGCCCACCGCCGTGCTCACCGTGCAGGAGACGGCCAGGCTCTTTGACGTGCTGCGGCGGATGCGGGCGTCGGGCCACGCCATTATCATCATCACCCACAAGCTCAACGAGGTGATGGAGATATCCGACCGGGTGGCCATCCTGCGCAAGGGGGAGTACATCACCACCGTGGACACCGCCGCCACCAGCGAGCAGGCCCTCACCGAGTATATGGTGGGCCGGAAGGTGGAGCTGAACATCGACCGGCCGGTGGTGGAGAAGACCCGGCCCCTCCTGGAAATTCGGGACCTGACCATCAAAAACGACGAGGGCGCCACCGCTATCGACCGGGTGAACTTCTACATCCGGGGGGGCGAGATCCTGGGGGTGGCCGGCATCGCCGGCTGCGGCCAGAAGGAGCTGTGCGAGGCCATCGCCGGCCTGCGGCCCATCGAAAGCGGCCAGATGATCCACAAGGGGGACAACATTGTGGGCCTGCCCCCCAAGGCCATTCTGGAAAAGGGCATCTCCATGTCCTTTATCCCCGAGGACCGGCTGGGCATGGGCCTGGCCCCCTCCATGTCCATTACGGACAACATGCTCCTCAAAAAATACGACCAGGCCAAGGGCCCCTTTGTGGACCGGAAGACCGGCCGGGCGGAGGCCAGGCAGGTGGTGGCTGACCTGGAGATTGTCACCCCCTCCACCGAGACGCCGGTGCGCCGGCTGTCCGGCGGCAACGTGCAGAAGGTGCTGCTGGGCCGGGAGATCAAGGCCGGGCCCAACGTGATTGTCACCGCCTACCCCGTCCGGGGGCTGGATATCAACTCGTCCTACGCCATCTACGACATTCTGAACACCCAGAAGAAGGACGGGGTGGGCATCCTCTTTGTGGGGGAGGACCTGGACGTGATGATGGACCTGTGCGACAAGATTATGGTGCTGTGCCACGGGAAAGTGATGGGGGTGGTCCACGCCCACAAGACCTCCAAGGAGGAGCTGGGCCTGATGATGACCGGCGCGCTGGACCTGACCGGCAAATATGAGGACAAGCCCGCCGGCATCGCCCGGGACAGCCGGATCGGGGAGAACGAGGAGGTGGAGGAATGAAAAACCGTCAGCCCCTTTTCCATGTGGTGAAGCGGGAGCACGCCGGACCGGGTCAGCAGGTGCTGGCCTATGTGGCGGCGGTGGCCCTGGCCCTGGCGGTGGGGGCGGTGCTGCTGAAGGTCCAGGGGGTGGAGCCCCTCACCTTCTACCGGCAGATGCTCACCATGGGCATCCCCGGCAGCCGCTACCCCTGGCGGGCGGTGGAGAATTTTATCCGCCTGTTTGTCCCCCTGCTCATTACCTCCATGGCCCTGGCTCTGGCCTTTAAGATGCGCTTTTGGAACATCGGCGGCGAGGGGCAGTTTATCATGGGGGCCTTCTGGGCCGGCTTTGCGGCCATGAAGCTGGGGGACAGCCTGCCCCAGCCGGCCATGGTGCTGGTGATGGCCCTGTGCGGGGCGCTGGGGGGCGGCCTCTACGGCGTGTTCGTGGCGGCGCTGAAGGTGCGCTTCGGCACCAACGAGACCCTGCTCACCCTGATGCTCAACTATGTGGCCCTATACTTCCTGCAATTTTTTGCCGAGACGAAAACAGACTGGAATTTTTTCCTGGACCCTTCGTCCGCCCGGCCCAAGTTTGCAAAGTTCCCGGAAAGCGCCCAGATGATGACGGTGCCCGTGGGGCCCCTCAACCTGAATCTGTCCCTGGTGGCTGCCGTGGCCATCTGTGTGATTCTGTACATCTACCTCAACTACACCAAGCGGGGCTATGAGATCGCCGTGGTGGGGGACAGCCCCAACACCGCCCGGTACGCCGGGATGAAGGTGGGGCGGATTGTGATTCGCACCATCTTTCTGTCCGCCGCCCTCATCGGGCTGGCGGGGGCCTTCCATGTGTCCTCCGCCGGCATCCTGTCCGCCTCACCCACCAACGACGTGGGCTGGACGGGCATCGTGGTGGCCTGGCTGGCCAAGCTGAATACGGCGGGCATTGTGGCCGCGTCGCTGCTGATTACCGTGCTCCAGTTTGGCTGTCAGGCGGCCAGCGCCACCTACCCCTCCATCGACGCCAACTTTGCCAACCTGCTCCAGGGTGTGATCCTCTTTATCGTGCTGGCGGCGGACTTTTTCACCCGCTTCCGGCTGGTCCGGACCAGAAAGGAGGGCGCCAAGTGAACGATCCCGTCAATGTGCTGACCCTGTTCCTCTTTAATATCGTGCTGGTAAACATTCCCCTGCTCTACGGCACCGTGGGGGAGATTGTGGTGGAGAAGGCTGGCAGCCTGGACCTGGGCGTGGAGGGCACCATGGCTGTGGGGGCTATCTTCGGCTACCTGGCCGGGTGCGCCGCCAACAGCATCCTGGTGGGGCTGGCGGTGTCCTTCCTGACGGCGGGGCTGTGCGGGCTGCTGTTCGCCCTGCTCACCGTGTCCCTCCAGGCCAACCAGAACGTCACCGGTCTGACCATTACCACCTTCGGCCTGGGGCTGTATTTCTTCGTGGGCAAGGGCATAGGGGAGCGGTGGCCCGCCATGACCGCCGCCGACAGCCTGGTGAAGGGCTATTCCGCTCTGGAGATTCCCGGGCTTTCAAAACTGCCTGTAATCGGAAAAGTGCTGTTTTCCCACAATGTGCTGGTCTATTTGGGGGTTGTCATCGCGGTGCTGGTGTGGTGGTATCTGGGCTTTACCAAGACCGGCCTGCGCCTGCGGGCGGTGGGGGAGAACCCGGCCGCCGCCGACTCGGTGGGGGTGAACACCCTGCTGTATAAGTACGTCCACCTCATTGCCGGGTCGGGCATTATGGGGCTGGGGGGCTTTTACATGGCGCTGTATATGAGCGGCTCCTTTGAGGGCTCCAACTGCTGGATCAACGGCTACGGCTGGATTGCCATTGCTCTGGTGATCTTTGCCAACTGGAACCCGGTGCTGGCCATTCTGGGCACCCTGGTCTTCGGCTTCTTCAACACCTTGCAGATTTACGCCGGGGCGCTGGCGGGGGCGTTTCCCGGCCCCCTGGGCTGGCTCAGCGCCGTCCCGCCCCAGCTTTATAAGGCACTGCCCTTCCTGATTACCGCCATCGTGCTGGTGGCGTCGTCGGTTCGCAAGCGGGAGGGCTCCGGCCAGCCCGCCGCCCTGGGGCTGAACTACTTCCGGGAGGAGCGGTAAAATGACAGGAGCGCCCGAGGGGCGCTCCTGTTTTTTGAAAATATATTGACATTGTCTTGCTTTTTGCATACAATAGAGACAATCAGATGAAAGGGGCGTTTGCTATGGCGCAGACAAGTGTAAATATTCGGATGGATGCCGACCTGAAACGGCAGTTTGAGGCCTTCTGCTCCGACATGGGTATGAGTATGACCACCGCCTTCTGCATCTTCGCCAAAAAGGTGGTGCGGGAGTACCGTATCCCCTTTGAAATCGGCGGAGACGTCCCCAACGAGGAGACCCGGCGGGCGATTGAGGAAGCACGGCAGGGAATTGGCCTGAGTAAAAAGTTTTCCTCCGTCAAGGAGCTGATGGAGGACTTGAATGCTGACGATTAGATATCAGAGAGCCTTCAAAAAGGACTATAAAAGGGTGGTCAAACGGGGATACCACATCCCGCTGATGGAGACGGTCATTGATCTGCTGGCCGAGGAGAAGCCCCTGCCGCCGCAGTACAAGGACCACCCGCTCAGCGGGGACTACATCGGGTGCCGGGAGTGCCACATCACCCCGGACTGGCTGCTGATCTACGAGATCAACCAAGGGGAACTGATTTTGTATGTGACCAGAACAGGGACCCACAGCGATTTGTTTTAAAATGACAGGAGCGCCGCAGCGGGCGCTCCTGCTTTTTTATTGGTCGGTGCTGTCGTCGGGGTGCTCCCCGGCCTCCAGGTACATCTCCTCCAGCTCGTTTTGGGTGCGTTCGATCTTCTTGGCCAGGTCGGTCAGCCGGTTGAATGCGTGGTAGTAGAGTTTTTTATACATTTCGTTTTCCATAGTTAATTCCTCCTTACTTCTATTTTACCTGTATATCCGGTAAAATCAAGAGCTTTTGCAAATATTATCTGAATATCAGATAATTTGTAAGGGGGAAGCCTTGTGCCAAAGCGGAGGAGCGTGGGTTCGGAGAACCTGATTGGGCAGAATATAGTCTTGCTCCGCAGGCGGTTGGGGATTAACCAGGACACGTTGCTCTCCAGATTGCAGGTACGGGGAATCGACATCAGTCAAACTACGCTTTCTGATATCGAAGGGCAGAAGCGGAGGGTGTACGACAAGGAGCTGGTGGCCTTTGCGGATATTTTCGGGGTCACGCTGAACGACCTGTTTAATCCGCCTGACCTGGAGGAAACATAACAGGAGCGCCCGGACGGGGCGCTCCTGCTTCGTTTAGATGGGTTTGGCGGTTTGGGGCTGGGGAGCGGCTTTTCGAGCGAACAGGAGCCGTCCCAGCTGGAACAGGGAGAGCAAAAGCATGTGGGAGGAGAAGGCGCATTGGTCGGCAAGGGTCCAGCCGAGGAAAAAGAAGACCGGGTTGGCGGGGCGGCCCGCAGTCATCATTGCGTCCAGGGAGGTGCCGATCCAGGCCAGACGGTCGTACAGCCGCCAGAGGAGGGGAACCGGCATCAGCAGCGCATACAGCCCCAGCAGCAGGGCCGCCCCGCCCAGCACCAAGAAGGTCCGCCGGTTGACCGGCCGGGTGCGGTCCAGCCAGGCGAAGGCCAGACCCATCAGGCAGCAGCCTGTCAAACGGAGCAGCTGGCAGAGGGCTTCGGATGTCATGTTGAGATTGAAAAGGTAAAATTGCAGCAGGAACATCAGCAGGTCAAAGAGGAGCACCGCCCCCAGCAGATGCAAAACAAGCTGCCGCCGGGAGGGAGAGAAGAACTCATGTATAGGAGAGCGGTCCGGGGCGGGCGCTGTTGGGACAAGGACGGGCTCCCCTTCCTCGCCGTTGAGGAGCTGGTCCACCGCCACCCCGTACAGCCTGCCCAGAGCGGCCAGATTTTCCGCCGAGGGCAGGGCGGCCCCCGTCTCCCACTTGGAGATGGTCTGCCGGGAGACCTCCAGCGCATCGGCCAGCTGAATCTGGGACAGCCCCTGCCGCTTTCGATAGTGCTGTAAATTTTCTTTCAGGTCCATGGCGGATACCTCCTGTGAGTAATATTACCTCCATATTACTCCGACGGGCCCGGTTTGGCAACCAACTTTAGTTTACATCGGGGGATTTTTAAAAAAGGAGCGCCCGGGCGGGGCGCTCCTGCGTTTGTTATTGGGCGGCGGCCAGCTCTGTCTGGACGGCGGCAAGGAGGGACTGGGAACGGTCCCAGAAGGAACCGATATCCAGCTTATCAAAGGCGGCGGTCTTCACCACGCCCAGCCGTTCTGTCTCCTCGTCCACCCGCTTCTCGAAGAGATAGGAGACGCATTCGTCGCGGTGCTCGTCTGCGTTCATAGGCAGGCGGAGAATGATGTGGTAGCCGAAATCGCTCTCCACAATATCACTGATCTCTCCGGCCTTCAGAGCCAGGGCGGCCTGCTCAAAGGGGGCCACCATATCCCCCTTGCCGGCGGTATAGCCATCGGGGAAGGAGTCGAGACCGGGGTCCTCGCTGTGCTCGTTCATCAGGGTGTCAAAGAGGGCGATGGGGTCTTCTGCGGCCCGAAGCTGAGACAGCAGCTCCTCCGCGTCGGCCTTCTTCTGGGCGACGGTCTCTTCATCCAAGGGCTGGCGGTTATCGTCCACAGTGGAGAGCAAAATGTGCTTGCACTTATACTGGCTGGTCTCCTCCAGATAGGCGTTCACATCGGCGTCGGTGGGATAGTGGCCGCTGTTCTCGCCGTAGTACAAATTGGCCAGCTGGTCATACAGATTGTTGTTCTCATTGAGACGAAGCAGCAGGTCCTTGGTGAGCATCTGAGCCCAGAATATGTGAGTAACCTGGGTCTCGTCGCTGTCCGCCTGAAGAATCATGTTGATATACTGCTGCTCCAGGTCCTCAGCGATTGAGGGGTCGGGGGTGAGCCCCTCCTGCCGGGCCATCTCCCGCAGCATACAGTGGAGGACGGCGGCATCCAGGGCGTCCTGCTCCAGCTGCTGGCCGAAGGTGACCCCCTCGGACACTTCGGAATCCCAGGGCAGGGTGGTCATCTGGCCGCCAAAGGGGGCAAGGTAGTTTTCAATCACGCGCCTGAGCCAGTAGAGGTAGTCGGCGGCGGTGATTTCCGCCCCGCCCACCTTGACCAGCACCTCGTCCCCGGCCAGACCGGAGACGGTCAGGTAGGGATCGGTGATCTGGGACAGGTCCATAGACACAGAGGGGGCATCGGAGGAGCTGCCCGACCCGGAGCTGGAGCCAGAGCCGGAGCCGGAGGAGACGGGATTCTTCTGACCGCAGCCGCTCAGGGCGGTCAGAGCCATGACAAGGGCCAGCGCCAGGGCCCCAAAATGCTTGATACGCTTCATAATGTGCTTCCTTTCCTGCTGAAAAAAATCATGAACGGCCTTTATCATACCATAAATCGGGACGGGGGGCAAGCCTGAATTCCAGGTTGCAGCCGGTTTTATTGTGTGCTATACTATTCCCCAAAAGAGAGGAGAAATTGTTATGGCATTGTTTGGCAGTCTGTTCGGCAAAAAGCAGGAGCCCAAAGAGAAGCCCGTCCCCCAGGCCGGACCGGGCGCGCTGGCGGCCTTCTTCCCTGAGGGGGTGGATATGTCTGACTGGGACCAGGTATTTTCCGCCTGCCTGGGCAAGATGTACACTGTGCAGAACCGGTTGGCCATGCTGGTGAAGGACGAGCCCAACTGGTATGTGGATTTTGAGAAGGGCGCCCTCACCCTGGGAAAGTATGAGTTCCGCGTCCAGTTTCTGGGCAGCGAGTCCTATGTGTCCAACTCCTGGCTGTGGGGCTGGGAGAACGTGAACGGCTTTCCGGACAACCTGCTGGGCCAGGCCCACATTGCCCGGACCTACGGCCAGGCCTGGGGGCTGGAGCCCCTGATCCATGCCCAGTGCGAGCTGAACGATACCTTTAATGGCCACAACTTCTCTATGGTGGTGTGCGGGGCGCTGGCGGAGGACCGGTGCTACTACCGCTGTCCCACCGGCGGGGACCAGGGGGCCGCCTTCGTGGCCCTGTGCGAGACCCCCAGGGAGCTGTTTGCCCCGGTGGACGGCGTTACCTTTATCAACAGCGTGAGCCAGTGCATCCAGCACTTCTATCTGGACCACAAAATCTTTGTGGAGACCTTTCTGAGGTGGAGCGGGATTCCCTTCGACTGGAGCGGCGATACCCTCACCGCCCACTTTAAGGCCGATGTGGACTCCGACGTTGTGGTGGAATTTGAGCAGGCGGGGGAGAATTACCGGATTAAAAATCTGAAAGCAACAGCCCCCTGAAGACAGAGACGCGGGACCCATTTTTTGCCTTGCAAATCCCGGCGGGAAGTAGTACAATGAGGGATGCCACTACCGCCCTTCCCGGGCGAACAATGAAGGAGTGTATTCTGTGATGAAGAAATGGAATCGTCTGACGGCTGGTCTGCTCTGCGCCATTCTGGCTGCTGCACTGGTTGTACCCGTTTCCGCCCACGGCTGCCACGGAAGAAGGGGCGGGGGCTGCCATGGCAGATATGTCCGGAACGTTCAGACAGAGATTACCGTCTGCCCCTATGACGACTGCACCCTCGCCGGACGCCACCTCCACGACGGCACGACCTACTGCGGATATGCCCATGGAGACGGTCTGTGTAACGGTCTCTGCCGGGCGCTGTGCCCCCTGGAGGACTGCGTCTCCTCCGGCCGCCACTATCACGGCTACAGTATCTACTGCGGCGCCCACCACGACGGCGGCTTCTGTGATGGCTCCTGCATCCAGGTCCCCTGATGTTTCTCTTGCGTATTTGACAAAACCGGCTGACCGCGCTGCAGCGGCCAGCCGGTTTTTTATGTCTCCAGCGCTTTGGCGTAATCCTCCACCACCTGCCGGGCAGCCCGGAGGGGGTCCTCGTTTTTCGCCAGGCGGAGGGAGAATCGGGGGACATCCCCGGGCATAAGGACCAGCCGCTTGGTATACTTCTCCCGGGCGCACAGGGCGGAGAAGGGCTCCAGCCGGAACTCGTCCAGGGTAAAGACCAGCCGGTCCCCCTTCTGAGCCAGGTCGTTGATGCGGCACTGGGCGGCCTTCGCCCGGAGGAGGGCCACCGACAGCAGGTTGTTCACCGGCCGGGGGGGCTCGCCGTAGCGGTCGATGAGCTCATCCACCAACTCGTCGGCCTCCTCCTCGCTGCGCACAGCGGCGATGCGGCGGTACAGGTCCATCCGCTGCTCCGGCGAGGGGACGTACCGGTCCGGGATGGATGCGGACACGCTCAAATTGGCGGCGCACTCGGTACGGGTGGGCAGGGGCTGGCCCTGCTCCAGCAGGACGGCCTCCTCCAGCAGCTTCAAATACATGTCGTAACCCACCGACAGCAGAAATCCGCTCTGCTCCGGGCCCAGCACGTTGCCCGCGCCCCTTATCTCCAGGTCCCGCATGGCGATTTTAAAGCCGGAGCCGAACTCGGCAAACTCCCGGATGGCCTCCAGCCGCTTGGAGGCCACCTCGCTGAGCACCTTCCCCTTCCGGTAGGTGAGGTAGGCGAAGGCCCGGCGGTTGGACCGGCCCACCCGGCCCCGGAGCTGGTGGAGCTGGGCCAGGCCCAGCCGGTCGGCGTCCTCCATGATGAGGGTGTTCACGTTGGGCAGGTCGATGCCCGTCTCGATGATGGTGGTGCACACCAGCACGTTCAGTTCCCCGTCGGTCATCTGGGCCATCACGTCGTCGATGGTCTCCTGAGACATGCGGCCGTGGGCCACTCCGATGGCGGCGTCCTCCCCCAGCAGGGTCTGGATGCGGGCGGCACAGCGGTCGATGGTCTCGACACGGTTGTGAAGGTAAAATACCTGCCCCCCCCGCTCCAGCTCCCGGCGCATGGCGTCGGCCAGCAGATTCCAGTCGTGCTCCAGCACATAGGTCTGCACCGGCTGGCGGTCCGCCGGCGGCTCCTCCAGGGTGGACATGTCCCGGATGCCGGACAGGGCCATGTTCAGCGTTCTGGGGATGGGGGTGGCGGACAGGGTGAGCACATCCACCTGCTTGAAGTTCTCCTTCAGCTTCTCCTTGTGCTGCACGCCGAACCGCTGTTCCTCGTCCACCACCAGCAGGCCCAGGTCCTTAAAGCGCACGTCCTTGTTAAACAGCCGGTGGGTGCCGATGAGGATGTCCACCTCCCCGTTTTCCACCCGGCGGAGGGTCTCCTTCATCTGGACGGGGGTGCGGAAGCGGGACACCACGTCGATGTTGACGGGGTACTTCTGGAACCGGCGCAGGGCGTTGAGGTAGTGCTGCCGGGCCAGGACCGTGGTGGGCACCAGGATGGCGGTCTGCTTGCCGTCCAGCACGCACTTCATCATGGCCCGGAAGGCCACCTCCGTCTTGCCGTAGCCCACGTCGCCGCACAGCAGCCGGTCCATGGGGGTGGGCCGCTCCATGTCCTGCTTGATCTCCCCGATGCACCGCAGCTGGTCATCGGTCTCGGTGTATTCAAACTGCTCCTCAAATTCCCGCTGCCAGGGGGAGTCGGGGGCGAAGGCGTAGCCCGGCTGGCGCTGGCGCTGGGCGTAGAGCTGGATGAGTCCCTTGGCCAGGTCCTGCACCGCCTTCTTGGCCTTCTTCTTGGCCTTCTCCCACTCCTGACCCCCCAGGCGGTTGAGCTTTCGGGTCTCGTTGGCGTCCTCGCCGCCGCCGATATACTTGCTCACCAGGTCCAGCTGGGTGGCGGGGACGTAGAGCACATCGGTGCCGGCGTAGGCGATTTTTACATAGTCCTGCTCCACCCCCTCCACCGGCATCTTCACCATGCCCACATAGCGGCCCACTCCGTGGTGCTCGTGGACCACCAGGTCGCCGGGGGTGAGGTCGGCGTAGGACTTCAGCTTCTGCCGGTTGGTGGCGTCCTTGGGCCGCCGGGGTTTCTTTCCGGCGGCCTTCTCCCCCTCGGTGAGGACGGCCAGCCTCCGCTCGGGGTACTCAAAGCCGCTGGACAGCCCCCCCAGGGTGATGACCACCTGGCCGGGCCCGGGCAGCTCCCTGAGCTGGAAGTCCACCGCAGATTTGATCTTCTGCTCCCGGAGGAGGGTCTGCAAGTCGATGGCCCGCTGCTCGCCGGAGACCAGCACCAGGGCGGCAAAGCCGCTGTTTTGATAGTGAGCCAGGTCCTGCACCGCCGTCTCCAGGCTGGCCAGGAAGGGGGGCAGCTGCTTGGCGGTGATGGAGAGCAGCTCCCTGGGGGGCGTGGGGTAGGAGGCGGTGGTGAAGGAGTCCAGATAGACCAGGGGGAAGTCCTCCAGCTTGCTGAGGAGCTGGGGGAAGGTGAGGGCCAGCTCGGTACAGGAGGGGTCCAGCTCCCCCTGCTCCAGGAGGGACTTTGCGTCCTCCTCCAGCTGCCACTGGTAGGATTTCGCCCGGTCCGCCGCCCGGGGAGCCTGGTCAAATATTACGCAGGCGTCGGGGGGCAGGTAGTCCGCCGCCCCGGCCAGCTGGGGGTAGATCAGGGGGAGGTAGCGGTCCAGAGCGGGGAAGGTCCGCCCCTGGGCGATGGCCTCGCCGTCCTGCTCCAGGGTTTTGTGCAGCTCCTTATTTCCGTTTTGCAGAGCTTTGGCGGCCAGCTTTCCGATTTTTCTGCTCAGATCCCCCATCCCGCCGGGGGCCAGCTGGGGCAGGACCTCGGCGGCGGGGAGAAGGAGGGCGGAGGTGACGTTTTCCGTCCGGCGCTGGGTGGCGGGGTCGAAGACCCCCATGGCGTCCACCTCGTCCCCGAAGAACTCCACCCGGACGGGGCGGTCCATGCCAGGGGAAAACACGTCCAGAATGCCCCCCCGCAGGGCGAACTGGCCCACTCCCTCCACCTGCTCGCACCGGACATACCCGGCGGCGGACAGGTCCTCGGCCAGCTCATTCAGGTCGTAGACGCCCCCCGTCTTCAGCTCCCGGCAGCAGCCCTCCAGCACCCGGGGGGGAATGGGCCGCTGGAGCAGGCCCTCCACCGTGGCCACCAGGAAGGGGTATTTCCCTTGGGACAGCCCCCGCATCAGGGCCAGCCGCCTGTGCTCCCACTGGCGGGAGAGGGCGGCGGCGTTGTGAAAGGTGAAGTCCCGGGGGCCCAGCACCGGGACGGGGACCCCGGCAAAGGCGGCCAGGTCCCGGGCCAGCCGGGCGCCCTCGGTCTCGTCGGCGCAGATCACCACCACCGGGCGCCCGGTAATCAGGCCGACGCCGGCGGCGATGTGGCAGCGGTGGATGGCCGCCACCCCCGACAGGGCCGCGGGGGAGCGGCCCCCCTCCAGTGCGGAAAGGAGCTGTTGAAATTCCGGTATGCCGTTCAGGGCGGCGGTAAGCAGTGTCACGCAGAACACCTCATT